>Ga0209181_10001342_pt1 | contig 43394 bp, 32 predicted proteins | sample MAT05_FD_187208 | JGI IMG/M metagenome (GOLD analysis project Ga0209181, IMG submission 187208) | Freshwater microbial communities from Lake Fryxell liftoff mats and glacier meltwater in Antarctica - MAT-05 (SPAdes) (version 2) | ecosystem: Environmental > Aquatic > Freshwater > Ice > Liftoff... | reverse complement strand
GCGCGTTGAGCGGTGTGGCGACCGAGCCGAGGATGACGCTGTAAATGCCGCCCGCAACTTCCACGCCCGTTTTGGTTTCGGTGAAAACCACCAGGCCCGCAGTTTCAGCATCGTATAGGGTGAAGGTGAGGTCGTAGTTGCCGTCGTCCACGGCGAGGCCGTTGGCTTTTTTGAGGATGCCCTGGAAACTGAGGTTGGCTTGGGCGTGGATTTCGCTGAACGTGAACAGGCCAGCGAGTAAAAGGAGAAACAGTACACGGGTGTACTTTATCATGGCAGAAATATTGTGTGGTGACTTATATGATTCGCGGCCCTCATGACCGCAGGGCAAAGGTAGGGCCTATCCAACCAGACAAGGGTATCAAAGTACCCGGATGAGCGTCTCAAAATGTTGGAAATAAGAAAAATAGACTACAGATACTCGGAAGGCACCCGCCCAAACCTGTCCCGGAACTGCTGGGCAAAATGCTCCACGTCGCGCAAGCCCACCGACAGCGCGGCGGCTTTTACCGTAGAAAAACGCCTCTGTTCCAAGCCCGCGCGAGCCGTGCGGAAGCGCGCCTCCGCCACATACTGCTGCACCGTAAGTCCCGTCAGGTGCTTCACCCTACGGAAAAACGAGGGGCGGCTCATGGCGAGTTCGTCGGACAGCATATCGGCACTCAGGTTGAAGTTGGGCATCTGGCGCAGCACCGTTTGTTCGAGGGCTTCGAGCCAGGCGAGGTCGTCGGCGCTCACCTGGCGGGCGGGCGGCTCCGCCACTTCGGGTGCTGTGGCTCCCGTTTTTTCGGGCAAAAACCGCTCGCGGGCGTTGCGCAGCAAGTTGCGCAGCCGCACCAGCAGTTCTTCCTCCTCGAAAGGCTTGAGCAGGTAGTCGTCCACGCCGATGCGCAGGGCGCGGAGTTTGTCCTTCAAATCAGCCAGCGCGGTCAGCATCACCACCGGGATATGGCGGTAGCGGTCGTCGCCCTTCAGCAGTTCAAGTAGTTGGAAGCCATCCATTACAGGCATCATGATATCGGAGAGTACCAAATCAGGAGTGATGAGTGATGGGTGATGAATTGTTGCAGTGCCGCCGCCCATAAAGCCTAACTTGTCACTCATTAATCGAAGGGCTTCTGCACCGTTGCCCGCCACCGTCACCTCGTATTCTGCCGAAAGGATGGCTTTCAGGAAAATTTGGAGGTGCTCGTTGTCTTCCACGACCAAGATGCGGGGCTTGGGGCGCGCACTCGTAGGCGGCATTTCGCGTAGGAGCAAATGGGGCGCGATGGCCGCCACAGGTACCGCAGCACCGCGATCAGCGGGTTCGGCTTCCGCCAAAACCTCGTTTTCTGCAAAGACATCTTTTTTCGGAAATTCAAAAAAGAACACGCTCCCTCTACCCGGCTCGCTCTCGGCCCACACCCGCCCCTCGAACAGTTTGGCGTACTCGCTGCACAAGGCCAGTCCGATTCCGGTGCCGCCTTCCGAGGGTGCGTTGGGCTGTTTGCTCTGAAAATACCGCTCGAAAATATGCGGCAGGTCGTCGGGGTGAATGCCGCGCCCGGTGTCGCGGACGGAGAGGAGAAACAAGTTGGAAGTTGGAAGTTGGAAGGCACTCGAACTTCCCGAAAGTTCTAAATTTTCGGGAAGTTGCCGTTGAGATTCCAGCCGCACTTCGATTTCCCCGCCCGCCGGCGTGAACTTGAAAGCATTGGACAGCAGGTTGTTCAGCACTACCTCGAACTTGCGCTGGTCGAGCAAAACAGTCAGATCGGCAGGCGGTTCGCAGCCGACAGCGTAGCGGATGTCGAGCCGCTTCGCATGAGAGTCGAAGTTGCCCGCCAGCCGGAGGAACAGTGGGGCGAGGCACACCGGAGCCTCGTCGAGCGCGAGTTTGCCCGCCTCCAACTTACCCAGATCGAGTATCTGGCCGATGAGGCTGAGTAGCCTTTGGCCGTTCTGCTGGGCGATTTGGAGCAGCTTAAGACCCTGACTGTCAAGATTTTTATTTTTCAGCAGCGAACTGATTGGACCGAGCATAAGTGTCAGCGGGGTGCGCAGTTCGTGGCTCACATTAGCGAAGAAGCGGGATTTGAGTTGGTCGAGTGCACGGAGCGATTCGGCTTGCAGCGCGAGTTGGCGGTTCTGGTCGCTGATGCGGCTGGTGGCAGACTGCACGGCCTGCTCCAACTCGCGGTTGAGGCCCTCGAGGTAGCGCGTGCGGAAGCGGATAAAGCCAAAAATTCCGCTCAGGATGAGGGCCAAGTAAGCGGTGTAAGCCCACCAGGTTTCCCACCAGGGTGGGGTGATGACGATGCGCAGTTCAGCGGGGTGGTCGCACCAGATGCCGTCGTCGTTGCTGCCTTTTACCCGAAAAATATAGGTGCCTGGGTCGAGGTTGGTGAACGTGACCTGATGCTGGCCGCCGAGTTGCACCCATGCCTTGCTGAAACCTTCGAGTTGATAAGCGTAGCGGTTTTTGCCCGGGTCGCGGAAGTCCAGTGCGGCGAAGGCGATGGTAAAAATGTTGTTTTTGTACGAAAGCACCACCTCGCTACGGGCCGCGATACCCCTCAACGATACAGGCCCGGCCTCTGGCCGGTCGGCATCAAATTTTTCAAAATTGGTGATAACGACGGGCGGCGGGTGGGGGTTGTTGCGGATACTGTCGGGATGGAAGACGTTGTAGCCGTTTTCGCCGCCAAAAAACATTTCGCCCCGTGGGTTTTTGAAGCAAGACTTGTCCTCGAAAAAGCCTATCAGCCCGTCGCGCATCGTGTAATACTGAAAATCGGGCGGGTCGGCAGCACTGTGCTGCGGGTTTTTGAACACGTTCAGCCCTTTAGAGGTGCTGATCCAGAGGCGGCCCCGGCCGTCTTCCAGAATGCCGTTGATGGAGTTGCTCGGCAGGCCGTTGGCCTCGGAGTAATGCCCCACTTGCGGCTCGCGGTCGGCTCCGCCCGCGAAACTTAGGCGGTACAGCCCTCGGTCAGTGCCTGCCCAGATGTTGCCCGCCCGGTCTTCCGCGATGTTGTGTACGCGCCTGCCTTGCAAGTTTTCTTCGTTCAAAAAATGTCGAAACCGCCCTGTGTTGCCCTCCATGCGCGATAGGCCGTGCTCCGTGCCGACCCACAGGTTGCGGGAGTGGTCTTCAAGGAGCACGTGCACCGCATTGCTCGGCAGGCTGGCGGGCTGGGCTGGGTCGTGGCGGTAGTGGGCAAATTGCCCGGTGGCTGGGTCGAAACGGTCCAGACCGTCAAACGTGCCGAGCCAGATGTGCCCCGCCCGGTCTTCGCACATCGTTCGGATTTCGTCGCCGCCGAGGCTGGCCGGGTTGGCCGGGTCGGGCAGGTACTGGACGAAGGTGCGTTGCATTGGGTCGAGGCAAAAAAGCCCCCGCCCGTTGCTGCCCATCCAGATGTGGCCGGAGCGGTCTTCAAGGAGCGAGTAGATCGCCATCGCCTTCTTGCGCAGGTCGCCCGACTTGAAATCAATCGGTTCAAAACGCCCCGTCCGGCGGTTGTAGCAGTCCAGACCCTTCCAACTGGAGCCGATCCAGACGCGCCCGCTGCGGTCTTCACACAGCGCGGTGACGATGCCGCCCGTTGTGTAGCGCGGGTTGGCCGGGTCGGTTTGCAGCGATTGGAAACGCTGTTGGTCGGGCCGCCAACGATTCACGCCGCCGCCATCGGTGGCGATCCACCGCACCCCGGATCGGTCTTCGAAAATGGAATGTACCTGATTGCTGCTCAGGCTGTTGGGATCGAGTGGGTCGTGGGCGTACTGCTCAAAACGCCCCTGCGCTGGGTCGTAGCGGTGCAGCCCCGATCCGAAGCCGCAGACCCACATCTGGCCCTGCCGGTCTTCCTTGCAATTGATGACCAAGCCTTTGGGGGCTTTGGGGTCTTGGTCGAATCGCCGGAAGGTTCGGGCGGTTTTGTCGAACACGGCCACGCCCTGTTCGGTGGCCAACCAGAGTTGGCCGGAGCGGTCTTCCACGACGGAGTGGATTTCGCCGCCGCGCCAGTTGCTGTCCATGTCGAAGCGCGTGAAAGTTTTGGTCTGGGTGTCAAAGGAGTAGAGGGCTGGCACGTTGCCCACCCACACAGGCACCCAGAGGAGGTGTTCGCGCTGGCGGTCTTGGCAGAATTCGGTGACGACCGTGCGCTCTAAAAAATCGGGCGCGGCGCCCGGCGGGTAGTAGCGGGAGAAGGTCCGTGTTTCGCGGTCCAAAAGATTGAGGCCGCCGCCGGAGGTGCCGATCCAGAGTTGCCCATCGCGGTCGTCGCTCACGAAATTCACCATGTTGTAGCCGAGGCTCTGCGGGTCGCCCGGTTTGGAGGCGTAAGAGATGAAGGTCTCGTCGGCGGGGTTGAATCGGCTCAGGCCCATCGTGGTACCCACCCACAGCACCCCGTAGCGGTCTTCGTGCAGGGCGGTGATGATGTTGCTGAGCAAACTCGTGGAATCGCCCGGCAGGCTCCGAAAAATTTTCAGGTTGTGACCGTCGTAGCGGTTTAAGCCGCCCAGTGTGCCCATCCATACAAACCCCTGACGGTCTTGGCAGAGCACCGTAGCGTGGTTGGAGGAGAGGCCCTGAGCCACTGAAATAGCCTCCATCTGTGGGTTTTGGATCTGTGCCGATGCATAAAACACAGATACAGCACAGCATGTGACCACGCTGAACCATCTGAGTAGCATAATTGGCAAAAAACATGGGGTATGTGCAGAAGTACAATGTGTCATAGCGATTCAATTACTGCGCAAATATAAAAAAAGCAGCCGAATACCGGGAGAATAGGCGACATGAGGGCCATCTCGACGTTGTAGAGCGTAAAGGTAAGGTCTGTAGTTGCCGTCGTCCACGGCGAGGCCGTTGGCTTTTTTGAGGATGCTCTGGAAACTGAGGTTGGCCTGAGCGTGGATGCATTGGGCAGTAGCTATAAGCAAGAGCGCAGCCCCGAAGAGAAAGTGAATTACTTTTTTCATGCAAAACTATAATGAAAGAAACCAGAGGATGATGGGCATCCTTCATAAGTAGTTGAAATTTTTATTTTCGGCAAATAAAAATAAATTAAAGTAAAGCATTGATAATCAAGTACTTATTAGGGTAATTTAAAATAATTGCACAAAGAAAGTGTCAACTACTTTTCACTCAAAATGAAGGATGCCGTTTTTAGTGCATCCAGTCTTTATTTTAGAGTGAAAAACCATAAAAAAACGATGGTTTCGACTTTTCGGAGGGGACTCATAACTTAACCATAAGATGTGATTCCTTTCCGCCCCAACTGCCCATCTTTTTGTTTAAATAGAATCACTATTTGCCCAAAAAGATAGTTGTTTGAACAAAAACTAACCTACTTAAAACTATCAAGTTATTATTTACCCGTTCCTTAATGCTGCAAATATATGGACATAATCAAAATATATTAACATAATGCAATATATTTTTGATATCCTGATGCTTCATTATTTGTGGAATCGATATATAAACACCTTCAAACGGATGGCACAGAATGCGACCTGAGCATTGGGACGATATGCAAAACATTGGTAATAAATGGGTTAGGCTTTGTACAAAGAAGACTATGCATGGTCCCGACCTTTTTTGATGATAAACCGATTGCAGTACTCTTGGGAGCGGGCGTTTCAGCCGCGCAATTGAATGATATGGTTTTTGGGTGGGCCTTGAATGCCCCATCCATGCTTATGGGTGTACGGAGTTGTGTGCCAGCAGCAATTCCTCATTTGGAAAAACAACACCTGTTAACAAATTTTTTATTTAATATTCATGGTAGTGCAGAAAATATTGCTTAACTTTGCCGTTCCAAAGATCGCATTCCGTACACCTTTTTTTACGGTTTTTTTTAATCCACCATGCTTTTGGTATAGTAGTAGGTAAACACGGTTTTTATGCTCCTTTATTGCTTGATTATGGGTAAGTTACAGGATTTACCCTCCATGATTTATCATTCAGCATCACGTATCTTTACTTTTTTTATCATGACAAAACTTTATCTGTTTTTGGCCCTGTTAATGGGTGGAACCTCCTTTGCGCAAAATGCAACCTGTAACTTTCCGACTCCCGAAGATTTCTGCGAAATTGCGTGTATTCAGTGCCAGTTTAATGGCCTTACCGGCAGTACCAGTGGTTTTACTTCCGGCTTTGCTGTTGGTTTTTGTAGCGGTATTCAAAATGACCAATGGTATGGCTTCATTGCCGGCCAATCCACCAACGTAACTTTTACCCTGACTCCGTCAAACTGTTTCAACGGCGATGGGCTTCAAATGGCCTTATACAGCAATTGTTTTTCCGACCCGCTTGCCTGCGATGGCGGCGGTACCGGTCAGGGCACTACCCCCACTTCAATTACTGCCAACCTGATAAAAGGCCAAACTTATTTTTTGGTGATTGACGGGTTTGGCGGCGATGAGTGTACTTTTCAATTAGATTACACCCCGCCGAGTGCTTTATCTGCACCCACTCTTGGCCCTGTCGGTGCCATATCCGGGCCATCAAAAATCTGCCCCGGCGCAACCATCTTGTATTCCATTGCGCCTGTTCAGGGTGCTTCTTATTATAAGTGGACCATACCGGCAGATGCTACCATCAATGGGCAGCCAGGCCCTGGACCCATTGCTTTTGAAGGGGCAGATGGCACTAAGGTAGAAATTAGTTTCGGCAACCAGGGGGGCAATATTTTTGTATCGCCTTTTAACGCTTGTCGCAACGGAAATGTCAGCGTAAAACCCGTCACGGTAGGGTCCATTCCTCCCACGGTATGGTCTTTTCAGTTGTGTCCGAGTGAATTTCCATACACCTTGCCCAATGGTCAAATACTGCCCACTCCGGTATTCGGTTCTTTCTCTACTGTGTACGTTACTCCCTTGGGATGCGATAGTATGGTGACCATTCGCATCGCACCAAAATCAGATGTGCAACAGAATTTAGGCAAATTTACCCTTTGCACCAAGGATTCGCTGTTTATCTGCGGCAAGGCTTTTTCCCTGCCGGGTACCTATACGGCAAAATGCCAGACCTGGAAGGGATGCGACAGCCTGATCAGTTTTATGATCGAGCGCCCAACGGCAGAAATCATCGGAGGAGGTTCGCTTAACTGCTTCAAGGGGGCTGTACCGTTGAGGGCCGGCAATACCATCGGTACAAAAGTTTGGAAAAATGCCGCTGGTCAGGTGATCGCTACCACCGACACGCTCAACATCACGACTGCCGGAAAATACACCTTAGAAGTGACGGATACCAGCGATGGGAAAATTTGCATTAAAACGAAAGACATTACCATAAAAGATAATGACACGCTCCAATTATCCATTGTTCAACCCATCACGCCCATCACCTGCGCGCAACCCATCAGTGCGGTAAAAGTGACCTCCAATATGCCGGCGGTTTTTAATTGGGCGGGTGCTGCCACCACGCCTGCGGTCGCCCAGGTACTCCCTGTTTCGGCCAGCGGGCCTTTTACCTTCACCGCATCTACCCCGGGAGGCTGTACCGCCATGATTGCGGGTACGGTGGTACAAGATTCTGTCAGGCCACTCGTTACCATTGCGAACGATACCTTATCCTGTAATAAGAATGCTACCACCCTCCGCCTGACCACCAATGTCCCGTTGGCGCAATACCGTTGGAGCGGGCCGGGTGCATTTAGCAGTACCAAGGCCGATCCGCTCGTGAGTATAACCGGTAATTATCAGGTAACGGTGACCAATCCTTCCAATGGCTGCAGTAGCACGGCCACGGTAGTCGTCAGGGATGAATACGGCCCGCGCATCCTTAGCGCTGTGGGCGGAACACTCACCTGCGCGCAACAGACCTTGAAACTGACCCTTCAGTTGAGCAGTAATATTGCGAACCCCGTCTTTCTTTGGACCGGCCCCAATGGATTTACCAGTACAGTAGCTGAACCGGTCGTTTCCGTTCCGGGCAACTACTTAATCATGACGACCAACCCGCTAAACGGTTGCACCAGGGTATCGGCAGTCATGGTTATGACAGATAATCAGCCATTTACGCCGCCAGCCGGAGTGGGCGGCACCTTGAATTGCCGCTATAAAACTGTTGCTTTGCAGGTGCCCTTCCTGCCTGCCAACTACACCTATCAGTGGGTTGGTCCTGGCGGGTTCATTAGCACCCAGCCGATGCCATCCACTACGGTGGCAGGTACCTATGTGGTCACGGTGACCAACCCGGCAAACGGGTGTAAGGGCACTACTACAGCGGTGGTCAACACGGATCTGACGGTACCCGCTGCGCAAGCCGTTGGCGGCACCTTGTCGTGCAGCCCGGCGGCGTATACCCTGAACTGTACGACAAATGCCCCGCTGGCTACCTTTCTGTGGTCTGGTCCGAATGGCTTTAGTTCCAACTTGCAAAACCCGATTGTCAACCAGTCTGGTATTTATCGCGTCACTGTGACCAATAGCAGCAGCGCGTGTACGACCAGCGTCAGGACATCAGTCAATGAGAATCCGGGTGCTCCGTATGCCAACCTGAGCATATCCGTCGTGGTGGGCAATGTGCGGCGCATCAATTGCACCACCACGGCTTTTAACCCGACTTTTTCCTGGAGCGGCCCTAATGGGTTTACTGCGGCCATTCGAAGTCCCGTTGTTGTGTTGCCCGGGATGTACACAGTACGCATAAAAGATAGCTTCACCGGCTGCGAAACCTACCGGAGCATCACCGTACCCAACCTGACCACTAATTTCGAGGGGGTTAAAGAAAGGAGCCAATTTTTTACAAAGGAAAACACCTGGCAAGTCTATCCCAATCCGGCTGGCATCGAGGTCTGGCTGAGCCATGAAGGCACGGAACCGCTCCTCGAAACCCGTGTGCAGCTGCTGGATGCCACGGGCCGATTGATATGGGAAATAACCACTGCCGATGAATCTGTTTTAGAGGTAAATGTGGCGAACATACCTCCGGGATTGTACCGCGTGTTATTCATCACGGATCAGGGTATCGAAACAAAACCTTTGGTAGTGCAGCGATGATAAAATACGTAAAATATTGATTGTTAATTAATTGTGTATTTTTATTATTTCTAAAAAAATAGTTATTGAATTTTTTTTGAAAAAAAATTGCTCAAAATTTGCAGGTTTGAATCAAACATCTATACCTTTGCCCCGCTTTTGAAAAAAAGTGTTGCCTCATTAGCTCAGTTGGTTAGAGCGCCGGACTGTTAATCCGTAGGTCCAAGGTTCAAATCCTTGATGGGGCGCAACAAAAAGCCACCGCTTCAAACGGTGGCTTTTTTTCGTTTTACAATAGTTTTCACGCATAATTTTTTTTTAAAATGAGCCTTCTCGCAGTCGGTACCGTAGCATTTGACGATATAGAAACACCCACCGGCCGCGCCGAGAAAGTAGTGGGTGGTGCCTGCACGTATATTTCCTTGGCTGCATCCTATTTTGTCAAACCTATTCGCATCGTTTCGGTTGTCGGAGATGATTTTCCGGCAGATATGCTTCACTACATGGAACATCGCGGCGTAGAATTGGATGGTTTACAAATCAAAAAAGGAGAAAAATCTTTCTTTTGGGCTGGCCGATACCACAGCAATTTCAACTCCCGTGATACTTTAGATACCCAATTGAATGTATTGGCCGATTTCAATCCGGTAGTGCCGGAGCACTGGCGTGATGCGGAGTATTTGATGTTGGGTAACCTTACTCCACAAGTGCAACTGTCCGTATTAGAGCAACTGACGAAACGCCCAAAACTCGTCGCGTTGGATACCATGAATTTTTGGATGGATATTGCCATGGAGGATTTGAAAAAAGTATTGGCCAAAGTAGATGTACTGACCGTCAATGACGAAGAGGCGCGGCAGCTGTCGGGCGAACACTCCCTGCTCTTAGCCGCCAAAGCCATCTATAAAATGGGCCCCAAATATGTCGTCATTAAAAAAGGCGAACACGGCGCGTTGCTTTTTCATCGCGGCGAAGATATGTTTTTTGCCCCGGCCCTGCCTTTAGCCGAAGTCATTGACCCTACCGGCGCAGGCGATACCTTCGCGGGCGGCTTCATGGGCTGGATCACCAAAACAGACGATACTTCTTTTGAAAATATGAAACGCGCCATCGTGTACGGCTCTGCAATGGCCTCCTTCTGCGTTGAAGCCTTTAGCATAGAACGCCTGAAAGGATTGACACCCGCCATGATTAGCCATCGGATGCAGCAATTTGCGGAGTTGGTACGGGTGGATTTTAACTAAGGTACGAGCAAATAATAAATTGGTCATTTCAGGTAGATCATTTTTGGGTCAGACAACCATTTTTTGTGCTAATAGCGGGGCTATTTAAACAAAAAAATAGGTAGGTTGAGTGAAAAGGAATCACCTCAAAATTACAAGTTATTGTTTACCCGTTCCTACCTGATACTGGTGCAAATATTGATAAAATATCTGGCATTGGCAAATAGCCGCAAATTTTATCAAAAAAAATGTGGCGCGTGAGGTAGTATTTTGTGCGTTGAAAACAGACATCAATAGGTAGTCCACAGTCAATAGTCGGCAGTCTCAAAAACTATTGATAATGAGGTAATTAATGAAATTAAAAACTATAATTATTTCTATTTACCTACTTAGGTGGTTATGTGCCTGATGATAGTGAGAATTAGCAATCAAGGAGGCTATTGATAATCAATGGTTAACAAAAATTTTGCCTGTAGCAATCACTTTACCATCGGTAAACAAGCGATAATAATAAAGGCCGGAGACCGCCGAGCGCGTGTCCCATGCGATGGAACCGGAACCCACGGAGGTAAAACCTGCCACCAAGCGGCCATTGGTATCAAAAATGTGCAGGTCGGCGGTGGGTGCATCCTTAGACAAATTCAACTCAAATATGGCCGTTTCACGGGCTGGGTTGGGTCGCACCGTCACACTTTTACTGGTGGATAGAGAAGCACCTTCGCTGCCCCTGTCCCCTAGTCCTTCTGTTGGAAACACATACTCCGGCGGGAAATGCGCCCCCTGGCGCGTCAAGAGGTTGCGGGTTAGCAGGCGGAAGTGCGGGTTCTCCGACTGGGCATCCGCCCAGAGATCCGAACTTATATTTTCGACAAGGCTATCGGATAACCATACATTGTTGTTGCTCAACCAAACCAACAGGTTGGCGTAGGCTGAAAAATGGGCCTGCTCCACCAAGTTCAATTGATGGGTGCCAACAGCGCTTGACAAGACCCGCTGCGCCTGCGACAGATTGCCTTCTGAAGCATGGATCGTGGCCAGCCAAAGGGCTGCTTCTGGTGTGCGCAGTTTGCTTATCCAATGGCGGATACTGTCCGGCTGGTAGTTGGTGGTATCCCTTTGAAATGCCGCCAGCACTTTTTGTGCCTTTTCGTCCATTCGGCGCAGGTGGTAGGCTACTGCCGGGTCACTGTCTGGAGCGGCTGCTTGTTCTATCAGGGAAAAACAGGCCGATTCGTGACCGTAATATTCCTGTTTTGCCGGTAAAATCGCCGGAGCAGTTGCGCTTTGGGTGCTGCAATCCGGGTAGTAATAGACTTGTTCACAGTTGTTGCCGGGGGCCGTTGTTGGGATGACGTTACCTTGGATCGTCAACGGTTCCTCCCCAAAATTGTCCGGGTTATAATAATAATTCGATGAATCCACTGCTTTGGATATCCACCCCGTCGCCGTAGGAAAAATAATTGCCTGCGGCGGCATAAGTTTTTGAACCATCTGGATTAGTGGATTCCACCCCCTGCTTGCTTCGGATACTTCCCACCGCTGCAATGTCGTATTTGTTGATGTCCGAGTTGAAATTGCACTCGTAGGTCAGCCCGCGCGGGATGCTGCCCACGCTACCTGCATTGGAGCCGTTGGCGAGGTTGGCGTAGATCAGGGATTAATAATAGTTGCGCCGCACCACATTGTTGAAACTGCCCATGTTCTGGCAAGCAGAGCCGATGGTTTTCGCGGCGTTGTCCGGTGTTCCGACAAAAGTGTTTTGCTCAAAGACAAAACCGGAGATATCCGTCTCAAAAGAAATGCCGTATTGTGACAATGTTAGTTTTTTTCATAATTTATAAAGTGTTATAATCTATTCGACTGTCAGGGTATACCTTTGCATACACAACGATTTTTTTGTAAATGAATGGATGGTGTCAGCAGTTGCTATCGTTCCTTTTTCCATTACTGAATCTTATGCCCCCTGCGGCCAAACCACAAAATATACGCATAACAGACCATCATAATGAGTAAAAAAGCAGCGCGGAAGTCCAGCCCTATATTGGCTTTTTCATATAACCAGCCATAAAAAGGCGGGATAATGGCACCACCTACAATACCCATGATGAGCAGGGCAGAACCGAGGTTGGTAAACCGCCCCAAATCGCGGATGCCCAGCGGAAAAATGGCCGGCCACATGACGGCATTGGCGAAACCCAGCGCTGCGAGACAGGCTACTGCCGCTGCCCCTTCCATAAAATAAGAACCAAAAGCCAAGAGTATCCCTAATATCGCCGAGACGGTCAGCCAGGTTTCCTGTTTGATGTATTTGGGGATCAACACGATACTGGCGATATAGCCCAACAGCAAACCCACCAAGCCGAAGCTGGTAAAAAACTTGCTTTGATCGGTAGAAAACCCTAAGTTTTTGCCATAAACGGTAATCAAATCGCCCGCCATTACTTCCGCACCCACGTACATGAAAATGGCCAAAGCGCCCAGCCAAACGTGTTTGAATTGAAAAATACTGGTCTTGGTGCGGGACAAATCAGTGTCGCCATCACCCGTGTCGGATACTTGCGTGGAAATATCCGGCAACGAAGAGCGACGAATCATAAAACCGGTCACTAACAGCAAGATCGTCAAGCCAATATAAGGCGTTTCCACGCGGCTGGCTAAGTTATCTAACAAGTTAGTTTTGACGGACATATCGGTCGTTTCCTTAATTTGTTTGCTGATGCCATCCGCACCTTTCAGCAGGATGGCGCCAAAAATCAGGTTGCCAATGATACCCGCTACTTTGTTGCAGATGCCCATAATGCTGATGCGCTGCGCCGCCGATTCAATGGGGCCAATCACGCTGACATAAGGGTTGGATGCCGTTTGCAACAAGGCTAAACCGGTACCCTGAATGAACAATCCGGCCAGAAACATTGGAAAACTGCGCGCACCGGCTGCCGGAACAAACATAAGACAACCCGCCGCCATAATCCACAACCCAATGGCCATACCATTTTTGGTGCCCGTGCGCTGCAAAATAGTGGAAGACGGCAACGCCATGAAAAAATAAGCAGCAAAAAAAGCAGATGCTACTAAATAAGCTTTCAAATCGGTCAACTCACAGGCTGTTTTTAAAAACGGGATTAAAATGCCGTTGAGCCACGTTACTAATCCAAAAACAAAAAATAAGAGTCCAATAATGAGGATTTGGGTGCGATAATTTGTGCTTTGAGGTGTAGAACTTGAATTTTGCATACCTTTGCTGCTGTTATAGAGTGAGGGTTGACTTCATCTGACGCAAAAGTATTATTTTATTCAACAATGCAACCAACATTATTAATTTTAGCCGCCGGAATCGGTAGCCGTTATGGCGGATTGAAGCAGGTGGACAGTATGGGACCCGGCGGAGAATCCATTGTCGCGTTTTCGGTTTTTGATGCAATACGTGCCGGTTTTGGCAAAGTCGTATTTGTTATTCGCAAAGATATTGAAGCCGATTTTCGGGAAAAAGTAGGCAGCAAGGTAGAACCCTTTATCCAAACGGAATATGCTTTTCAGGAAATGGACACTGCCTTGGAGTGGCTGGCCGAAAAGCCTGAACGCACGAAACCCTGGGGCACTGCACACGCCATATTATCGGCTAAAGCGCACATTAACGGGCCGTTTGTCGCCATCAATGCCGATGATTTTTACGGAGCAGAAGCCTTTCAGCAAATTGGCGATTTCCTCAGAAATGACTGTACACCCGCCCTGTATGGCATGGTGGCCTATCAATTGGGCAACACCCTTTCCGAAAACGGCACCGTAGCACGAGGGGTGTGTACCGTTAGTGCAGCGGGTTATCTGACGGACGTAACCGAACGCCTTAACATTGAGCGGTTGCCGCAGGGCATCTGTTTCCCGGACAACGGCGCGCCGCATTTTGTGCCGGACGACACGCCGGTATCCATGAATTTTTGGGCGATGCATCCTGCCGTTATGCCGGAGATTGAACACCAGTTTCGCGATTTTGTGCTGGAAAATCGGGATAATCCGCGTGCAGAATTTTACATTCCCAAAGTGCTGAATAATTTGCTGGACGCTAAAAAAATCGAACTAAAAGTACTCAACAGCAGCAGTCAATGGTACGGTGTTACCTACCCGGCAGATAAAGAAACCGTACAGGGGGCTTTGGCTGAATTAGTGGAAGCGGGTGCGTATCCAAAAGAGCTGTTTGTGGAGAGAGGAGAGTTGAGAGGAGAGATGAGAGATAAGAGAGGAGACGAAATGTGTTAATTTATCGTTATAAATGCCTTTTCGGACAATGAAGATTTTTTAAAACAGTTTTGAGTATTCCCTGAAAAATCGGATGCAGTACTTTTGTCGGTGGGTATGTTGAAATAAACGCGGTTATAAATTTATGCAAAAATCACACAATTAAATAGTTGTGGAATTTATAATTCATGCATTTATAATTCATGCATTTATAACTCATAACCACTTATCGGCAAATTAATTCATTTCCGTGCACTACTTAACTACTTAATTTTATGCAAAAAATCATTATTTTACTGTTGCTGCTGTGTGTAGCAGGGAGCATAACCGCTCAAAAAACCATACCTGAAGCGGTTGTAAAAACGTTGGAAGGCCAAAATATACAGGCACACGACTTGGGCAAATCCGGCAAAATCACGGTGGTGAGTTTTTGGGCTACCTGGTGTTCTCCCTGCAAAAAGGAGCTGGATGCCATCAAAGATTATTATGGAGAATGGCAGGAAAAATATGGTGTAGAGTTGGTAGCCATCAGCATTGACGACGCACGAACCGCCGCAAAAATTCCGGCAATGGTGGCAGAAAAGGGGTGGGAATACCGAATTCTTTTGGATTCCAATAAGGCATTTCATCAAGCCGTCAACGCTGCTTCGGTGCCTTTTACCTTGTTGATTGATCAAAATGGCAACATCGTTTTTGAACACGTCGGTTATACGCCGGGCGACGAATTAGAATTGGAAGAACAAATTAAAGCGTTAGTCAAGTAAGTAGCCCACTGTCTGCCGGAGGACTATTTAATCATCAGGCCATCGCAAATCCAATTGGCTAATGCCTGACGGTTGTTGCGGATGACCAAACGCTGTTGATCCCAGTCGTTGCGGATATTGCCCAATTCTATGTAGACTGCTTTGGGTACAATCGTCTCCCTAAGCATATACAGGTAACGCGGGTTTACTGTGCCTTCAAATTGTCGTCCGCCTTGTGCCTGCTGGTATTTTTGACTAAAAACCCGTTGAATGTACCGGGCTAATTGTTCGCTTTCGCTGCTTTCAGGGCGAAAGTAGAAAAAAACATCGGTTCTCGCGTGTTGGCTGCGAGAATCTACGTGTATTTCCACAAATGTCTGATCAGCGATGCCCGCTTTCAGGTATTTTTCGGTAAAATCATTAATAATATCACACCGTTGTTGCAGGCGTTCCTTTTGCGCCAGCGGAATTTCTAACTTTCCCCAAGCCACTTCATCTTTATCGCAGGCTAAAAATGCTTCATCGCGGATGCCGTCGTTGGGGTCGCGCACAATCATGTAGGCGGATGCGCCATAACTGATGAGGAGCCGATGCAGGCGCAGTGCCACATCGTAGGCATACTCATCTTCACAAAGTGTTTTATTGTTTCTGTACCCCTGCGCACCTACATCGGGGCCGCCATGACCGGAAACGATGTAAAATACTTTGTTTTTGAGGCGTTGGTTGAGCAGCGGTGTTTTTTGATAAGCGGGCCCGTATAAGGGGAAAACCCTGGAATCTTTTCCCCCGGCCATCGGCTCTTGCGGGATTTTGGCTAAGCGGGTTGCATTAAATTTTGCCGCAACCAGGGCCGGTGTTTTCTTCTTTTCCGGTGTTTTTTCTGCTTCTGCGCAATGGAGCTCGTGCCAGGGCACCCACAGTTCGCCGCTTTCCACAAAGTCATCCACCCGCAAATTCCTGCGTTGTGCTTCACGGTTGAACGATTCAATGCGCTTGGCTGTGCGCCAGTCTTCCACTTTAGTACTGGTACGAATGCTTTTCCCGTTGTAAGGCATAATCAGAATGGGCAACAGATATTCCTTACCTGATTTGAGCAGGGAACCTTTTTTCAGGCGATTAATGGTACAAAAATGTGCCTCATTACAGTCTTTACCACTCAAACAATAGCGTTCCAATAATTCGTCTGTCGTTTCTCCTGCGTCTGTCGTAATGGTCAGATAGGTTTCCGATTTTTGGTTGTCTTCATTGACAGAATTGCTTTTTTGAGCGTATACAAAAACCGAAATTAATAGAAAAAAAGTACAAGTAATTTGTTTTATACTGAAAAAATTCATATCAATGGTTATATGGTTATATGGCGGAATTGTTTGGTTAATGCGGCACAACAAACCAACGAATCAACAAAGGTTTCATTCCCCAGTAATACTGCCACAGCCAGGCAATAAATGAAAGACCCAGCAGGAGCCATAAACGCACAAATCGCTTGACTTTACTGCGTGGAAAATATATTCCTGCACGTTCAAGCAGGTGGGAATAAAAAGTTTCATCGCTGTGAATGTCGTCAATTGCATGGCCTTTGTTCATGAGGCAGCGACCAAACACCCAAAATTGCAATAGCACGATACCATAAACAACCCAGGCTAAACGCCAGTCAATCAAAAATGGCAGCGTCCAAGATAAAATCATTAACCCCAAATGGAGAAAAAAAACTGCATTCAACGCTATTCTGGTTTATTTGCTATTATAATGTATTGATAATCAAGTGATTTGTTGTCCATTCTTTCAATTAAGAAACCGGCACTTGTCATTTCGGATTCCACCTCCCGCAAAGCTACCTTATAGGCTTCCGGCGGCCCGATTGGCAGGTTGTTTTTTTTAAAATCAATCACCAATAAGCGTGCACCGGGCGACATACCTTTATACAGGGTTTTTAGATACTGCACCCGATGCTCCATATACCCATACGTGTTGACGATCATCACCGCGTCGGCTTCTTCAGGTGCCAGCAGCGGGTCATCATATTTGGCTAATCTGCTTTCAAAACGGTTGCGGTAGGATTCCGGAAGTTTTGCTTTTATACTGTCCATGAAGAGGATGAAACGGCGGTCAATATCAATACCAATCACTTTTTTCGCTTTGGGAACGAGTCGAAAGGTAAAATAACCTGTTCCCGCACCAATATCGGCTACGGTTTTTCCTTCGAGATTGCCGAGCAGAGAAATAACCAAATCAGGTTTTTGCCAGATGCCCCGATCTTTGTTTTCAAAATCGTCCACTAAGTTTTCAAAATTGCCGGGACCAGTGGAAGGAAGTGGTGCCGGAGTATTTGAACTGACAGGTGTGCCATTGTGTTCACGTGTCATGCCTTGCATATCGGATTCCCGACGGGGTGTTTCCGTTATACAGGCGTTTAATAACAATATTCCAAAAAATGCAGTCCTGATAATTTTCATGTAATTGTTTTTCTATTTACTCGTTTCTTGGGAACGAGTAAATAATAAGTTGATCATTTCAGGTTGATCATTTTTGGGTCAGACAACTATCTTTTTGCGCTAATAATAGCACTATTTAAGCAAAAAGATGGGTAGTATGGCACTAAAAGGGTCACCTAAAATGGTTAAATTATTATTTACTCATTCCTTAACCGCACAAAAGTAGGTAAGTTTACCATAAAAGTGTATAAGGTATCAGTAAATAATAACTTATTGCAGTAGGCGGAGCAAATAAATGAGCAGCAGGGCTATTTTGATGCGTATCAAGTGACTGATTGACAGGGTTTTGAAAAATTCATCCTTCATCATTTATAATTCATCATTACTTAATTACCTTTGCCAAAATTTTCAAATTTGGATTTTAGTTTCTATAACACTTGGGATGCCGCTGAATGGCGTCGGCAGTGTACGCTTTTTTTTGCTGCCTTAGTGGCTTTGAGCATGATTTTCTCTCCTTTCCTCCTTTCTATAGGGATGTGGGGATTGGTTTTTACCGCTTTGTGGGAATCAGCAGCAACGGCAGTGGTGGCTGGGAGAGCAACACAAATCAATTCGTTTGTGGCTTGGTGGCAAGGCTTAAAAATGGCCTTCTCCCGTTATTTTCACCTTCCGGCATTGTGGCTACTGTCATTATTGCTCATCATTCCGGCCATCAGCTATTGGTGGTCTATTGACAGTAATTATTGGTGGGTACGCACACGGGTACGAATACCCTTTTTTGTATTGCCTTGGGCATTCGCCAATTTACCCCGCCTGTCCCGCCGCCAGCAGTGTATGCTTCTGTATGGCTTAGTTTGGGTGATGGTGTTGTTTTGTATCGGTGTCGGCATCAATTATCTGCTGGATTATGAAAACATTCTCGAAGGGCTGGCACAGGGACACCCAATCCCGGTTCCGCGTCATCACATTCGCTTCAACCTGATTTTAGTGACAGCACTGCTCTCTGGCGGCTGGCTTTGGGTGCAACATTTTACGTGGAGATACCCTTGGGAACGCAAGACATTGGGTCTCGCTATCTTATTTTTATTTGCATTTTTGCATATTTTGACCGTTCGAAGCGGCATGGCTGCGCTGTATGTAGCCCTATTCTATACCATTTGCCGTTTTGTGTGGCGAACGCGCCGTTGGAAATTGGGTACAGTAGCCATTATAGCCATAGCGGCCATACCGGTAATGGCCCTTAAAACAATTCCCAGCCTTCAAACCCGAGTGCAATATATGCTGCACGACTGGGAACAATACAAGTCAGACATAGGCGACGATTATTCGGATGCAGAACGATGGGTGTCACTCACCGCCGGATGGCAACTGTGGCGTGAAGCACCCATTATCGGAGTGGGGGCCGGCGATCTGCCAATGGAAATTCAACGCGTAGCAAATGACCGGTTTCCGCATTATACCATTGAGCCTAAACTGCCACACAATCAATTTATTTACATCCTCGCCAGCACGGGTCTGTTGGGCCTGTTGACGGCACTCTTAGCCTGGTTTGTACCTATTTTTGAAAAAAACAACCGAAAATTCTACCTTTTTGCCGCTTTTCAATTTGTTATTTTTGTCTCCTTTCTGGTAGAATATACTTTGGAGACTTCCATTGGCGTCACGTTTTACTTGTTTTACCTGTTGTGGTTTAGAGAAATGGCGAAGCATGGTTGAATTACGGTATGGTTAAATTGCCGTATGGCTGCACTAAGGAACGAGTAAATAATAAGTTAGTCCTTTAAGGTAGATCATTTTTGGGTCAGACAACCATCTTTTTGCGTTAATCCCCGGCAGCCCAATAACCTGACGGCCCCAAAAACTGCCCGTGAACAGCCAAATATTCCCGGAAATCCCCGATTTCCGAAAATATTTTCGCCCGCAAATTATTGAAAATCAATATTTTGTAAAAAATTTAATTTTTATTAACATTTTTTTTTGTAAAAAACTTGACTTTTCATGAAACACAACCGTATCTTTGTCCCAGTTTTCATTTGGTTTTTTGGGGTTTATTAGCCGTCAAGACTCGTAAGAGTTTTGGCGGCTTTTTCTTTTTATCCACATTTTATGAATACTCCAGTTTTCCAACTATATGACACTATCCTCGAACAGCATCAGGCGCTTTGGAACCGCCTGAAAAACCGCTACAACCTTGTCAGCGCAATTCGCCTTCTCATAGCACTGCTATTTTTGGGGAGCCTGTACACGTATCTTAAAACCGATAACGGTTTATGGCTCTGCGGCATTTTTGCCGCAGCCATTGTTTTTGCGGTTTGTATGGCCATCCACCAACGATTGGATTGGAAAAAGAAGTTGGCAGAAACGCTCGTTATCGTCAATAAAAATGAATTGACTTATCTGCAGCAGCGGGGGATTCCATTTGAAAACGGCGTGGAATTTAATCATCCGGCCCACGCTTACGCCAATGACTTAGATATTTTTGGTCATCAATCCTTGTATCAGCACCTAAACCGAACAGCTACCCACGTTGGCCGCACCTCCTTTGCGGAGTTGCTGTTGACCTTGCTTCCCTCGGAAGAAATAAACGCAAATCAGGCTGCTATACAGGAATTGAGTGGTAAAATCCACTGGCGGCAAGAGACGCAGGCCATTGGGAAAATGACCGGCGATAATAAAACCGTGTATGAACAACTGATCCGCTGGTCAAAATCTCCGGTTAGCACGATACCCGGATGGCTGACTATAGCCGCTTTCGCACTCCCGGTCGTATTGCTCACAGTGCTCGGGTTCTATGGCTTTACACAAGATACTTTTTACAGTGACCTGGCTTTCAAACTATTCCCAATCAATCTGTTGGTGCTTTTTAGTCAGGCAAAAAAAATCAGGGCCGAAAATATCGCGGCCGATAAAGTGCACGATATTATTAAAAAATACGGCATCCTTTTAGAGAAAATTGAAAACGAGTCGTTTAACAGTGTACGGCTCAACGAACTGAAAAGCAAATTGCGCAGCGCTAACGGTGCCGCCAGCCTTGAAATTAAAAAACTTTCGGTGCTGTTTTCCAATTTGGATAACCTGAACAATGCCTTTGGGGCAGTTCTGCTCAACGGCTTTTTGCTGTATCACCTGCACGTTTATCGCACCTTGTTGCAGTGGAAAAAAGCGCACGCTCCGCAGGTAGCGCAATGGATGGAAGTACTCGGTGCCATAGAAGCGCTGAACAGCCTTGCCAATCTGGCACATAACAATCCGGATTTCACCTATCCGACCCTGAATGAACAGTATGAAATTTCCTTTGAAGCCCTGGGGCATCCGTTGATTCCGCGCACCAAAAACGTGCGCAACGATATTGCTTTCAACGATCATCGGTTTTTGATCCTGACCGGCTCCAATATGTCCGGCAAAAGCACCTTTTTGCGCACGTTGGGGATCAACATGGTATTGGCTGGCATCGGTGCGCCCGTGTGCGCCCGGGCTGCACGAGTACACCCGCTTCCTGTTTTGGTTTCCATGCGCCAATCCGACTCCTTAGCCGACAGCGAATCGTACTTTTTTGCCGAAGTAAAACGCCTGCAATACATCATTCAACAGGCAAGCCACCGGAGGTCCTTTGTCCTATTAGATGAAATTCTTCGAGGAACCAACTCCGATGACAAACGCAGCGGCACCATCGGAGTCATTGAAAAAGTCATTGCCCTCCAGACCATAGGAGCCATTGCTACCCATGATCTGGAGGTATGCCACACGACGGATAAGCACCCCGATATCCTATCCAATCAGTGCTTTGAAGTGGAAATTATTCACGATGAACTCGTGTTTGATTACCAACTTAGGCCCGGTATTTGCAAAAATAAAAGCGCTACTTTTTTGATGAAGAAGATGGAGATTATTTAATTTAATCCACCACATTATTGCTCACAAAAGCCACTTTACCTTCGATCTTACCTTCGATCTTCAACTGATCGTAAGTGGATAAAAAAGTAGCCTGCGCCCCTTTAGAGAAGTTGCCGGTGATGTTTTGTTTTAAAGTGGTAGTATCCATATTTGTAATTCTTATGTAATAAACGAACAGTCGCTCCACAAAGATACGACCTTCTTCTGATTGCCACCAGTAAAATCACTTTTTTACCCGTGGTTTACCAGTCTTTTTTTTAGAAGCCTTGCGGGCCATTGCAGTCTTTGCCTGCTCCTGTGCTTCCTTTAATTGCAGCCGCAATTGTTGCACTATTTCTACGGAGGCCCCACTCAGGCGGGCGATGCGCTCATCGGGCATATCCGGGAATTCCGACAATAAGTTTTGGCAAAATAATAAGGCTTGTTTGATCTTACCTTCAATCTCGCCTTCGATCTTACCTTCGATCTTACCTTCGATCTTCAACTGATCGTAAGTGGATAAAAAAGTAGCCTGCGCCCCTTTAGAGAAGTTGCCGGTGATGTTTTGTTTTAAAGTAGTAGCATCCATATTTGTAATTCTTATGTAATAGACGAACAATCGCTCCACAAAGATACGACCTTCTTCTGATTTTAAAAAATTTTCTCCCTGCTCGAAAATTTTTTTTATTTCGTCACGCAGGTATTTTTTGTCCTGAGCGTGTTTCATGGTCAGCAGGCCGTAAGCCAAAAAACCCAATTTCAGGTTCAACAGTTCCTCGTCCGTGTATTTGGAGAGGTCAATGAGGCAATAATCGAAGTCCCCGACGTAGGGCTGAAAGGCTTTTGGCAGTCCATCAAAATACTCATAAAGTTTTTGTTTTTTCCACTTGGTTTGCCCGTGATAGAGGATGATCGGCAGCACCGCCACGGGTTTTTGTTTGTTGGCGATCATGGTACTCCATATCCGCTGACGATACTCCGAGAGTTGAAAATGCGGATAATCCGGCGCGAAACTCTTGTGTTCCAGCAGAATAGGAATGGCGGCAAGGTAGTCGCTGTCCCGAAGTCCGCAGCGCAACACTTTGTCGCTGTACAGTGCGGAAAGTTCCGGGGTGACATACTCTGTGTCGTCAAATTCGAGGGTATTCAAGTCCAAACATTCGAGCAATTCCGGAGGCAGGAAATACTCTAAGAAAGCGCGGGCTACTTCTTTTAAAGAGAAAAGATACTTGAAAAACTCATCGTGTGGGTGTTCTTTCATGTTGAGGGAGGGTGAAAAATGTGAAAAAAAATCCTGCAAATATAAGTGCTTTTTTGCAAATACAATTCCTCGACGCTCTCTTTATGGTGAAAGTAGCAGCAGCACAATTATAATAAAATAAAAAATAGGTGTTTTGGGTTTTAAGGAACGAGTAAATAATAAATTGGTTATTTTAGGTAGATCATTTTTGGGGTCAGACAACCCATCTTTTTGCGCTAATAATAGCACGCTTTAAGCAAAAACATGGGTGGTGTGGTACTAAAAGGGATACGTAAAATGGTTAAGTCATTATCTATTCGTTCCTAAATGAATTATTTATGTCGAAATAAACGCAGTTTTGGTTTGGCTAAGTATTTAACTATCGTTGGTTTTGCAGAACTGTTAACTGTTGATTGCTTGACTGCCGACTATTCAAATCCGCCAACGCACCCCAGCCATCCAGCCCATCCAACCCGCTAAATCCTTTGTGCCGGAAATATTTTCGTACAAGGGCTTATTCGGTACAATTCGCGAACGATTACTGTCAAAATCCGGATTTTGGCGATCGCTGATGAGCAAATTGAAAGTGGGTCCGCCAGTTAGATACAGACCTCTTCCCAATCGGATATCTATGGACGGGGCAACCTGTGCCCATTGCAAGTTTGACCACTTTCCGGTGCCAATATTCACATTTCGGTGAATCAGGTCCAAAGATGCACCCAAACGCGGCCTGGTGGGTGTGCGGATACCAATACCGCCGCCAAAACTCCACATATTGTTGACGGAATCAATTGTTACTCCTCCGGCAAGAATAAAATAGAGGAGTGGCACGCCTGACTTGTACAAGAGATTGATGGGTTGCACGTCGTTCCAATGCGCCTCCCAGACGCGATACCCGCCGTAAGCAGACCGATTGAACAAACCAATCTGCACGCCGGAAATAGTGTCTGCTGCGTTGAATAAACCAATTTGAGCACCGTGCACTGTTTGTGCAATATTGCTAATGGCGGCTATCTGTACACCTGATACCTTCGTTGCAGCATTAAAGACACTTGCCACCTGAAGCCCCTGCACGGTACGGGCTTTATTAAATACCCCTGCGGCCTGAAACCCGTTGAGGGTATCGCAGTGGTTGTTTACGCTGGCCAATTGCACGGCAATATTGCCTCTTCGTGCTATATTAGTGATTCCGGCTGCCTGGATGGTAGCATTTTTTGCATTGGAGGTCGCATTGAAAACACCCGCAAACTGCCCGCCACGTAACTGTCCCCTCGCAACATTTGCCACCCCGGCCAATTGCCACCCTTTGCAACGCCCGCCGACAATATTGAAGACCCCGGCTGCCTGAATGCCATTAGCCTGCTCGCGGGTGATATTGCCCAACCCCGCTACTTCCATGACCCGGTTACCCCTGGAATAACCCACCAGTATATTCAGCGAAAAATTATTGGTGACCTGACCACTCATCGTCAGATTAGTGCCAATCCAAGGTAATAGTGACACCTGATATCTTCTGGAAAGCGAGTCGCGTACATTCAGCCCGTTTATTTTTTGAAAATTGGAGACTAATCCTTCCGTAATCCGGTCGGAGTACCGCGCTAACTCAACCCCCCAGTCAACCGCTTGAGGTTCGGGTGATTCGGTGTCTACGTGCAAGCCTAATTTTTGAAAACGCGGGGTTTGCGGGGTCAATAATAGTAGCGTATCGCGGTATCCAAGTCGGGCAATAACGATCTCTGAACCGGGCGTGACGGGTAATTCGTAAAAACCATCATCATCCGTTGTTGTAGATTTTAATGTTTGTCGGTCATATATGGTGGCTTTTGCCACTTTTTTGCCCGTTTGCCCGTCGGAAAGATACCCGCTCAATTTGGGTTGCGGGTTTTTGAGTTTTTTAATAATCAGGTAATTGCCATTTTCCTTAAATTCATAGTCATCACCCATCATGCGGATCAGGGTTTCGCGTACCGTCAGGTTGTATCCTGCCAGCGTAACCCGCTTTCCTGTCGGCAATATGGCCGCATTATATGACCAGACAAACCCGGCTTTTTGTGCTACTTCATCTAAACCATCTTTTATCGAAATTTCCTGAAAATGTACATCAATCGTGCGTTCGAGTATCGCCGCATGGGCAGTACTAACCAGCATCAGGCAACCGACAATTATAATAAGATAAGATAAATTATTTTTATTCATTATTTGAAAGACATAACAAATAAGTAGGTAAATAGAAATAATCGTAGTTTTTAATTTCATTAATTACCTTATTATCAAGGGTTTGTGAGACTGTGGACTGCCGACTATTGACTGTGGACTACTTATAAACATACTCGACTAGGGTGCGGCCTCAATTTGATGTACTTTTCTACGCATTTTCAATACCTTCAAATCCGAGAATCGGCTACGCCGAAACCAACTCACATCAAGGTTGAAAAAAATGCTTGATAACTTATCAAAAATGCTTTTTTAATGCAAAAATCCATTTTCGGGGGTACATCAAATTGAGGCCGCACCCCTCGACCAGTCCGTGCAGCATCTTTTTCCCGTAAATGAATTAACGGAGGGTGTTGATATAATTTTTTCGCAAAAAAAATGACAACAACACCCTCCGTTAATTCATTCCCGTGTTCATTCACACGTCCCGTCTATCCGTATTTGTTCGGGTTTGCGTTCAATTTGTAGCGAAAAAGCGTCTTTTATCAATTCTAATACGCGCTCTAAGGGTAAATTATCAAACCTTGCTGTGAGTTGGCAATGTTCTAATTGTGGATTTTTCAGGGTGATTTGTACATTATAGACTTTTGAAAGTTGTTCCACCACTGTTTTGAGCGGTACCGCATCAAAACTAAAAATACGGGTTTTATAAGCCAATACGTTTTCATCTTGTCGGGTCAGGAGGCTTATTTGCCCCGATTGCAGGTCTGCGATCAGGGTTTCCCCCGCTTTGGCTGTTCGTTTTTGGTCTTTTATCTGCATCTCTACCACGCCTTCTGTGACAGTGACGACAACTTTCCGGGGCCAGGTTTGGTTATCTACATTGAATTTGGTGCCAATATCCCGAATAATCACCTCTTGTACCGTCACCGAAAAAGGTTGCTCCGCGTTGTGTTCTACCTCGAAAAATGCCTCACCGGTCAGTTGCACCTGTCTGCCTTTTTGCCCATAACGGGGCGATAGGCTCAGGCCGGAATTCCGGTTGAGCGATACCACTGAACCATCCGTCAGGGTATCGGTACGGGAGGTGGCAGTGGTTGCTATTTCAACCGGCTGATTAGTCGTGCTTTTTTGCCAAAACCAAACCGCAGCCAATACCAAAGCCAGCGCTGCTGCCATGCGCAGGAGCATTTTAACCGGAAACATCGCTATTTGTTTGGCTTTTCCCCGTGCGTTTTCTCGCAATTGGGTCTTTACTTTTTGCAGGGCCGCTTCCGTATCCACTTCCCGGACGGGTTGTGGTTTGGCTAAGGCAGCCGTATTCCACACCCGTGTTAATTCTTCAAAGTACCGACGGTTTTCGGCAGATTGTGACAGCCAATCCTTTGCTTTTTGCGCTTCCTCCGGGGAGGTTTCAGCGGCTATATATTTGACTAAAAGGTCATTTATGTCGTTATCGTTTATCATATTGATTAGCACAGAAATGAATAAAAAGAAAAAATGGTTATCATCGTCACCAAATATTCTGCCAGGCGCACCCGCAAAAGTGCCAAAGCACGCCCCATTTGATTTTCCACCGTTTTGGGTGAAATATCCAATTGCTCGGCAATTTCCCGGTATTTTAAGTCCTCAAAGCGGCTCAATTCAAAAATGCGGCGACATTGTGTCGGTAGTTCTGAAATGGCCTTTTGGATGCGAACACTAAGTTCCGCATCGGGCAAATGATCGTGCTGATGCTCCATTTCACGGGCATGGTGTTGTTTGTATTTTTCTGCGGTTTTTCGATCCCGAATACGATTCAGGCAGGCATTTTGTACTGATTTGTACAAGTATGCTTTTACGGAATACCGTATTTCGAGGCGCTCGCGCTGCTCCCAAAGTTTGATAAATGCTTGTTGCACTACGTCTTCTGCGGTATCCGGGTCGCCGTCGGTGAGCGGGGTAGCAAAATGACACAATGGTGCATACCACCGCCTGAACAACGCATCAAACGCTGTTTCATCGCTCGTTCGGAGCGCTTCGAGTTCCAAGTTTTTGTTTTGCACGTCCAAAATAGGAGGGATTGTTGCTTTGTTTCTCTAAGACACACAAAGGTATACTTACCCTCAAAAATAAAAGTATTTTTTTTATTGGGTTGAGGGTTGAGAGCGTTGAGCGTAGGAACGAATAAATAATAAGTTGATGATTTCGGGTTGATCATTTTTGGTTCAGACAACCATTTTCTGCGCTAATAAGTAGGTAAATAGAAATAATCGTAGTTTTTAATTTCATTAATTACCTTATTATCAAGGGTTTGTGAGACTGTGGACTGCCGACTATTGACTGTGGACTACATAGTAGCACGCTGTAAGCAAAAAGATGGATAGTATGGCACTAAAAGGGTCACATCAAATAGTTAAGTTATCGTTCCTTAGTGTTTGCATGGGCTGGAAATCAACAAATAAACAATCATATAAAAAGTGTCGCTTTGATTAGGGGTATCCGTAAGGTACCGTGTCTCAACATAAATTCATCGTTTACCATTCCATACCATGATTAACACTATTGTGAGCGGTAGCGGCAATATCAGATACAAAGGTAATCCCACTTCCGTGCAAAAGTCTGTTTCCGGGTCGGGGACGATTAAGAAATTGTAAATTGGCACGGGAATGAATTCATGTGAGTGCTTGACACATTTGGGGAACCACAATATATTAAAAGGGAAAAGTTTCACAAAACTTGTCAACTACCCATGTTTCCCTATATTTCATGTTGATTTCCCCCAAATATGTCAAGCATTCAATGAATTCATTTACAGGAACCCCTACCGGATTCAAACCCTGACTCTTTGCGGGAACAGCAGGGATCGAACCTGCGACCTGCGGTGTTGGAGACCGCCGCTCTGCCAAATTGAGCTATATTCCCTCTGAGTGTTGCGAGGCCGGGACTCGAACCCGAAATGCAGGCTTATGAGACCTGCGTGTTGCCATTACACTACCGCGCAATGTTGTGTGGGGATGGCAGGACTCGAACCTGCATCGGCGCGGTACTTCAAACCGCCGCTCTACCGTTGGAGCTACATCCCCGTTAATGTAGTACACTGTTTGATAAATTTTATTGCATTTTGGCTACATCTTTTATTGCAACTCTTCGGCAATGTTATCGTCCGCAGCTAAGGCTACGAACTCAAAAATTGCCTTGACTGGCAGCAAAATCTGTTACTCAAAATATCGAATAACTTAAAAAACAGTGTACTTAGCTGCTCGCAGCCCCGGCAGGATTCGAACCTGCAACCCCTGGCTTAACAAGCCATCGTTCTGCCCTTGAACTACAAAGCCAAATGGAGCAAGTAGCCGGATTCGAACCGGCGCCGACAGTTTGGAAGACTGCAACGCTACCGCTACGCTATACTTGCTATTTTTGTGAACGCAGCAGGAATCGAACCTGCAACCCCCTGGTTAAAAGCCAGGTGCTCTGCCAATTGAGCTATGCATTCAGGCGATGACGACGGGACTCGAACCCGTAACCTGAGGAGCGACAGTCCTCCATTCCGCCGTTGAACTACGCCATCGTGGAATCTATATAAACGGTAAAAGGTTTGTGCAAGGCAAAGCCAACTCAGGAAAATAAAATCTGTCAGGAGCGTGGTTTGCGGCGGCACTACTGACCGCCGCAGGGCAGTAATCAGTGTATAAATATGGGCAGGGTATCCGGCCAAACAGCGCGGAGCAGATGGATCGGGCTGCCGCCAAATCGCTTGTCCTTCCCTTGAAAGCCCTGTTTTTGGCTTTCGGGTTGAAACATTTTGTATGGCGATTGATGTGACATCGGTTGCAGTATTGAAAGTTGTAAAATAGTGGATATACCTCCTAAACAGGTGAAAGGGAGGAAAAAGTTCCGCTAACATAAAAAAGTTGAACCGTTGATGTCATAAACGCAAAATATATTTTGAAAAGCAACCGCCATTTACTCAACTTTGGGCATCCATGTAAAAACAGGACGCAACACATAAGGAACGGTGTCAAAATAAAGTACTCAACTTAGGTAGATTATTTTTTGCTCAAATAACTGTCTTTTTGGGCTAATAGTGGGCTATTTAAACAAAAAGATGGGCAATTTGAGTGAAAAGGAATCAGATAAGGGCATCCTTCATTTTGCGTGAAAAGTAGTTGACACCTTCTTTGTGCAATTATTTTAAATTACCCTAATAAGTAATTGATTATCAATGCTTTATTTTAATTTATTTTTATTTGCCGAAAATAAAAGTGTCAACTACTTATGAAGGATGCCCAGATAAGATTGATACTTTATTTTGACACCGTTCCTAAACATACAACGCTCAAAGCTATCTATATGCATTACATTTTTCACCTCTTCGTTTTTTGCTTCTTTTCTCAGCACCTCAACGCCCAGACACTTCAGGCTTTTTCCGGGTTACCCGGTGCAGCTTCGGAATCTGCTGTTTTTAAGCCGCTTATTTTCCGCCGAAATTTCGATGCATCACCTTTGGCCGCACTCGTACCAGTGCAATAGGTCAGTTTTTTGGTAGAAGAAGGTTTAGATTGGAAAAAACCTGCTTCTAAAACGCGCATTATCATTCCGGTAAACAGTTTAGTGGATGCTTCGGGCCGGCCGGTGCAGGGTAAGGTGGAGGTAATATGCCGCGAATACCGCGATGCAGTAGAGGTAATTGCCGCCGGAATACCCATGCACTTTGGTGACGGGTATTTCTTCCAAACTGCCGGTATGTTCCGAATAGAAGCGACGCAGTGGGGGCAGCCTGTTTTTATGAAAAAAGGCGCGACCTATTCGGTGGTTTTTGAACGGAAAGGCTTGCCGGATGTCGGGTTTTATCGTTTGGATGAGGCGAAAGGCGAATGGATATTTGAGCCTTCAGCAGTGGCTAAAGGTTCAGGAGCCACTCAAACGCAAGCAGTGCCCGTGGCTGATTTTGGAAGGAAAAATGCGGGTTAATCAATTGCTTGCGGATTCAATCTTTCCCATACGGCCAGCAGAGCGGATATATCCGTTCAGCGGGCCATGCGGGCCGTACAACTGGGGCAGGAATATGCTCGAAATCCAGCGGCTATCCCGTTGGAGGAATACCGAAAGTATTGGAAAAAAAACATAAAAGCCGATTTAATTCCCGATGAGGAGGCATTAAAAACGTATAATGAAATAGAAAGGAAGGGCAAAACCTTCCAGGTATCTGTTCGGTTAAAAAAAATCCGGCACCTGCGAGACGGGCTAAAGGTGTATGAAGTCATTTTCACCAATGCGGAAGCCGTTTCGTTGGAAATGCGGGCGTGGGCAGGAAAGCGGTGGTATATGCAATGCTATGGAGAACCAAAATATTTATGCAAGAACAATATTATGACGTACTTAACCCTAAGTAAGTTTTCTACGTACAACATAGACCAAATTTTGCGTTTCGACCAAAACACAATCCCGGTATTGGCCAGTTTTCGATTAGAAAATGGTGAACCCGTTTCTGCTGCGTACCTTTATCTGTTATATAAGAAAACCTTTTTCTGTCCTTACCGTCCGGAGGTGTATTATGCCAAAGGCAAACCATTAACGGTCGTTGTCACGAGTTCAGCGGGACGGGTTTTTTATCTTCCTGCTAAGGAATTTGCCGCTATTGACCTGTCGGATGTTAGTGATTATCAATTCAAAGTAAAAGAGGTACCGCCTGCGGTATTGGCTTCTAAGAAGGCGTTCGCTGGTTTTTTGGGGCTTTAAATTTTTTGAGGTGTCATCGGCGAGGTACGAGCCGGTGACATCTCAAAAAATAAAAATTTGGATAAATCTGAAACCCTAAAGCCTGCCTTGCGCTTTTACACGAATAGTTCGTCCGCCTTGTTTGTATTGCATCAAAATCAGCCCAATCCATTTACGGAAAATACGGCGATTGATTTTTATTTGCCACAACCCGACTACGTTTCGTTGAGCATTTTGGATGAAACGGGTAAAATACATTACCGCAGTGAAGGGTATTATGAAAAGGGCAACCACACGGTGACGGTACCCGGGGGCGGGTTTGCCGGCGGGGGTGTTAGTCTGCCAAATAAACGGAGTCACAAAAAAAATGATAAAATTATAATTTTTAAGCAGGAGTGTTGAAATAAACGCGGTTATAAATTTATGCAAAATACACACAATCAAACAGTTACGGAACTAATAATTAATAACTCATAACTACTTAATCTCTCATTGCTTATGTATAATTTTTCTATTCTTCCACAAAAACTTGCCCGAAATACTATTTTTTCTAAGTATTACCATTCGTTTACCTCACGTTGGGCGGGCCGTGCACCAATAAACGCCATCGTATTTTTTTCAGCGATTTTGACTTGTCTTTGCATCGTTTCACCGCCATTGCACGCTCAAATGTGCAACGACACCTTTTTTGTAAAATTTCCGGATGATCGGATCGTCACCATTTGCGACGGCACGGGTAACTACGGGATACCTGTCTTTTTTGAGCCTGTCGGCAGTGTGTTAGCTACTTCTTTTAAAGATGATACCATCAGGGTTGTATCAGATGCCTGTTTCAGGATTGAGCGCACCTGGAAGATCATCAACTGGTGTTCTTATAACCCCGTTTGTAGATTAGTGAAGGTATCCAACCCGATGCCTAATCCCGTGGTGAATAATCAGGCTAATTTATCAGGGCCGACCGTCTCCAATATTTGCGACATCACGATGGCTAATCCCTGGAATTCGACGGTCATAAAAGTAGTGCCCACCGACCCGGCCCCCACCAATTATTGTACTTTTTTTATGAAAGCAGGTACTTGTACCGGCGGCCCCGCCAAATTTAACGGCTATGAATATACGCAGATAATAAAAGTAATAGATACCCAAAAGCCGGTTGCTACCTGTGTGAAACCGGATACTTGCGACCTTACGGACAATGACGCAGCCTTTTAAAACCTCGATTATTGGTGGGATGCCGGTAACGGGAGCCACAATCTGGCAGAAATGCCCATTGATTTGGGTATTGCGGTAACGGATGCCTGCTCCGGCCCCAATGTGCTCATTCAGTATGAGTTGTTCCTCGATTTGGATAACAATGGTACTCGGGAGACTTTAGTCAGCAGTCGGCAGCAGAATATGGCGAATACCGTTTATTACGGAAATGCATCCGGGCCGAATTACAGCGGGGGGGAGGCACGCGCTTTCGACCAGCGCATGGTAACCAATTCTGGCTTGACTGGTATCGTTTTTCCACACAATACACGACTTCCGGCACCAGGCGGAAGGCATCAGTACGATTCAACACCGTCAGGCATTCTGGGACGCACACATTACCACAATTGCCGCATGGAAAACACCGCATTAAATGGATTATTGCGGATGAGTGTGACAATGAAACCGTCTGTGAATACCCGTTTGAGGTACGAGATTGCCAGAAACCAGTGGTTGTCTGCAAGCCTTTGTCCGTCAATATCTTGCAGACAAAAATGGTGCAGTTGTATGCATCTGATTTTTTGGAGTATGCAATGGATAATATCACGTCCCAATCGAACCTGAAATTTGCCCTTTCTACTGGAATGCTCGCCCCAAAAAAATTCCCGCGCGATTCTAACGGCAATGCGATCACCATACAGACCTTTAACTGCCAGAATTTAGGCGCCAATGTGATACAATTGTGGGCAGAAGACCTCGTAGGCAATGCGGACTATTGCCAGATTGTTTTATTGGTGCAGGATAATTCGAGCAATTGCAGTGGTGCTACGGCGATTGGCGGCGTAATCAGTACCGAAAAAGGTGATCCTGTTAAAGATGTGGGCATTGTTTTAAGTTCTCCGTCTAACCCTGCATTTCCGCCAGTTGGATTGTATAGTCCTTCATTAACGGACATTACCGGAAAATATAGTATTACCAATAACTCATTGCCGATTTCAAGTAATGTGACCATGTGTCCCGAACGCGACGACAACCACCTCAACGGCATGACGACCCTTGATCTGGCGCTGATCAACAAACACATCCTGAATTTGGAACCCTTGAATTCTCCGTATAAAATAATTGGTGCTGATGCCAACAACTCTGGAACCATCACTACTTTAGATATTGTAGCCTTCCGTCGGCTCATCCTTGGTATTGACAATGAATTACCCAATAATACCTCCTGGCGATTTGTCAATAAATCCTATGTTTTCCCCAGTCTAATCAATCCGTTTTCAAAAAAATTCACAGAATGTGTCACCCTTGGAGACATTAAAAACCAAGTTGTATCCCCCGATTTTATCGGCATAAAAATGGGGGATATGAACGGCACCGCACAAACCAACCTGAGTCGTGCTGTTGCTGACGACCGCACTGACCGGGTAACATACCTCCGTACCCGCGATCGAGCTACACTGCCCGGCGATGTTTTGAGACTGCTTTTATCAGCGCGGAAAACTTGGCAGCACAGCAGTTTACGCTGGCGTATCCGGGTTTAGAAGTATTGAGCATCAAGCCGGAGACACCGGATATGGAGGCCGATAATTTTGGTCAATTCCCGCAACAACACTTGCTCACCCACGCGTGGAATGCCACGGTACAAAACCAACAAACACGGTTTACCCTGCGCTTTCGCGCCTTGGCGGCGGGGCGATTGAGCAAAATACTGCAAATTTCTGATGGAATTACCGCTGCTGCTGCTTATACTGGGTTAAAAGAGGGTATGCAAAAACAATTGCAACTACAATTTGACCGAGATTTGATCGCCGACGCATTTGTATTGCATCAAAATCAGCCTAATCCATTTACGGAAAATACGGCGATTGATTTTTATTTGCCACAACCCGACTACGTTTCGCTGAGCATTTTGGATGAAACGGGTAAAATACATTACCGCAGTGAAGGGTATTATGAAAAGGGCAACCACACGGTGACGGTACCGGGGGCGGGTTTGCCGGCGGGGGTGTTAGTCTGCCAAATAAACGGAGTCACAAAAAAGATGATAAAATTATAGTTACAGCCAAATCAAATGCACCTTCAATCCCTGGTATTCTATCAGTTCGCGTTCGCCAACTTTTTCCACATCGGTTATTTTTTTGCGAAACACCATTAGGTAGCCCTGGTGTTGGTTCATTCGGCGGATGTAGCGCGCAATTTGGTCCAATGCATTGTCCGGTTTGTAATTGCGATCCGTTTTTAGTTCAAAAATAAACTTATCCCCGTTGAATTCCACAACCATATCAATAAAGCCCAATCCTGCGGCGTATTCGCGTCGAATATAGCCGCCGCCATTCACAATGCGTTGCAGCCAGGCCATGAACATAAGGTGGTGGGCCGATTCGGGATAATATTTAGATTTTTCCATTACTTCGCCATTTTCCTTATAAAAAGCAAAGAAACGGGCGAGTACATTTTCCATGTTGAGTTTTCCATCGGCACCGATGTACCAGGCCGGGTCGGAAGCCCAAAACTGTTCTCTGGCCCAGGTGAGGTGGCGGGGTACCACCTCGCGGTAAATGGGGTTGCTGATGGCCAATCCTTCGGGCGTGTTTCGGATTAATCCCAAATCCTTCACGTATTGCACGTCATCGTTGTAGCCGGCATCGCCTTCGGTAAAACCGTTATCGCCACCGGCTAAAATCCGTTCTACTACGCGCATCACGCGGGGTTCGGTGAGTTTGTCGGCTAAGTGGTCAATGTGGGTGTCTCGCCGCTGAATGAGGATTTCTCCGGCGCCATACACGTCTTCCGGTACAATTGTTCGGTTATCGGGGACTTTGTGTCCGCCAAAACACAATTCGCGCCCCAGGGCATTGACCAACCAGGGCTGGCCCTGACTTTGGTCAAAAATCATCTCCACGGCGGCATCCGTAAACTGTTGGCCGGTTTCGGCGGTGTGCATGGCATAGAGGTTGCGCACGTCTTCGAGGGTAAAATTACTAATGGTCAGGCTTTTATCTTTAATATTAAAAGCCGAGCCGCCGATGACAAAACGTTTTTCACTTTCCGAATAAATGCGGTAATCGCGGATGTCGCGCAAGCCAATGAGGGCCACCGAATGGGGGAAACCGTCGGGGCGCTGGGAATAGCCGCTGCGCAATTGCCGCAGGAGAGAGAGCAGCGAATCGCCGATGAGGGCATCGGCTTCGTCAATAAATAGGACTAATGGTTTGGGTAGTTCTGTGCACCAACGGCTGAGAAAGGTTCTGAAACCATCTTCCCAATCGGTTATTTGCGTACACTCGGGGCTTGGCCAATACATTTTTGGGAGGTAGTACCTAATCATACTATCCATTACGCTCAAAAATGTCTTATTAGCGGCTTCTACCCGGTTTCGGGTAGTTTGAGCGGATTCTACATTCATGTACAATGCTATGTATTTCCCCTCTTGATTCAGTGTTTGCACAAAGGAGATCATCGTTGTGGTCTTACCTACCTGACGCGGTGCGTGCAGGATGAAATACTTTTGATTTTCCACTAAATCCCGAACAGATGAAAGCCGCGCTAAGGGATCAAGGGTATAATGAATATCGGACTTGCAAGGTCCGGCTGTATTGAAAAAACGTTTCATAACACAAAGTTAGGGTTTTTAGCGCAATTTTCGGAGAATAATTAGCGCACACGAATATGGTGTTGATTAAAATGATCTACCTGAATGACTAACTTATTATTTACTCGTTCCTTACAGCCAAATCAAATGCACCTTCAATCCCTGGTATTCTATCAGTTCGCGTTCGCCAACTTTTTCCACATCGGTTATTTTTTTGCGAAACACCATCAGATAGCCCTGGCGTTGGTTCATTCGGCGGATGTAGCGCGCAATTTGGTCCAATGCATTGTCCGGTTTGTAATTGCGATCCGTTTTTAGTTCAAAAATAAACTTATCCCCGTTGAATTCCACAACCATATCAATAAAGCCCAATCCTGCGGCGTATTCGCGTCGAATATAGCCGCCGCCATTCACAATGCGTTGCAGCCAGGCCATGAACATAAGGTGGTGGGCCGATTCGGGATAATATTTAGATTTTTCCATTACTTCGCCATTTTCCTTATAAAAAGCAAAGAAACGGGCGAGTACATTTTCCATGTTGAGTTTTCCATCGGCACCGATGTACCAGGCCGGGTCGGAAGCCCAAAACTGTTCTCTGGCCCAGGTGAGGTGGCGGGGTACCACCTCGCGGTAAATGGGGTTGCTGATGGCCAATCCTTCGGGCGTGTTTCGGATTAATCCCAAATCCTTCACGTATTGCACGTCATCGTTGTAGCCGGCATCGCCTTCGGTAAAACCGTTATCGCCACCGGCTAAAATCCGTTCTACTACGCGCATCACGCGGGGTTCGGTGAGTTTGTCGGCTAAGTGGTCAATGTGGGTGTCTCGCCGCTGAATGAGGATTTCTCCGGCGCCATACACGTCTTCCGGTACAATTGTTCGGTTATCGGGGACTTTGTGTCCGCCAAAACACAATTCGCGCCCCAGGGCATTGACCAACCAGGGCTGGCCCTGACTTTGGTCAAAAATCATCTCCACGGCGGCATCCGTAAACTGTTGGCCGGTTTCGGCGGTGTGCATGGCATAGAGGTTGCGCACGTCTTCGAGGGTAAAATTACTAATGGTCAGGCTTTTATCTTTAATATTAAAAGCCGAGCCGCCGATGACAAAACGTTTTTCACTTTCCGAATAAATGCGGTAATCGCGGATGTCGCGCAAGCCAATGAGGGCCACCGAATGGGGGAAACCGTCGGGGCGCTGGGAATAGCCGCTGCGCAATTGCCGCAGGAGAGAGAGCAGCGAATCGCCGATGAGGGCATCGGCTTCGTCAATAAATAGGACTAATGGTTTGGGTAGTTCTGTGCACCAACGGCTGAGAAAGGTTCTGAAACCATCTTCCCAATCGGTTATTTGCGTACACTCGGGGCTTGGCCAATACATTTTTGGGAGGTAGTACCTAATCATACTATCCATTACGCTCAAAAATGTCTTATTAGCGGCTTCTACCCGGTTTCGGGTAGTTTGAGCGGATTCTACATTCATGTACAATGCTATATATTTCCCCTCCTGATTCAGTGTTTGCACAAAGGATATCATCGTTGTGGTCTTACCTACCTGACGCGGTGCGTGCAGGATGAAATACTTTCGTGAATCCACCAATTCCCGAACAGATGAAAGCCGCGCTAAGGGATCAAGGGTATAATGAATATCTGATTGGCAAGGTCCGGCTGTATTGAAAAAACGTTTCATAGCACAAAGGTAGGGTTTTTAGCGCAATTTTGGGGAATAATTAGCAAACTCAACGCTCGCATTGATTAAAACTTTTTTCATACAATCTAAAAACGGCCCCAACGTCCCACACGTCAGAGCCGTTAAGCTATCAAATTCAACCGAAATTTTTACACTAAAGTCCAATAGTCTGCAATCTTATTGTCAACCATATAGCAAAAAGAGAGCAGTACCTAATGTCGTTAGAATTCATAAACAAAATTAAAATTTTTATGCGTTTATTAAGGCATTCCCGTGCGCTTAATCCACATTATCATGCAAAAAAGCATTGCCGCCTACCCGAATTTCCGGCTCCTCTTCAAGCGAAATAGTCCAATCGGACATAGCCGGCGAAGCTGCATCCGGCACATCATCCAAATGGATGTTTTTGCGCATATAAGCCGGCTGGTTTTCTAATTCAATCACCGTTTGCGGTGAATTGAGTTTGACCACATTAATCGGGCGGTTGCGGATCTCCTCGCGGCGGCGCTGCACATCTTCTAAGCGGCGGCGGCGCTCATCGGGCGGTAAATCCTCCTCTTCACGGCGGACATAAGGATCGCCCATGATGGTAGTGGAGCGACGAATTTTATCCACAGATTCCCGGATATTATCAAACTCAAACTCGAGTACACTGGCGGCCTTCTCCTCTACCGGACGGTAAGCTTCATTTTCAGTTACCGTAAAAAGGGAAGGCGGGGACTTTTTTAACTCTTCATCCAAATGCACCACCTGGCGCTCAGGTGCAGCAGCCGGGCGGTTGGCGGCAGCGTTGTTGGCCATCGTGCGGAAACGGCGCTCGCCCGCTTCAAAACCCGTGGCGATAATCGTCACGGCTATTTTTTCGCCGAGGCGCTCGTCGTAGCAATTACCCCAGATCAGGTTGGTATCGTTGCCGGCTTCCTCCTGTATGAACTCTGTGATTTCAAAGATTTCATCCATGGTAGCCTCCCGAACGCCGGAGGTGATGTTGACTAAGATGTTTTTGGCGCCCCGGATATTGTTTTCTTCCAACAATGGAGAGTTTAGCGCTTCATCTACCGCCCGACGAGCGCGGTTTTCGCCATCTAAGGCAGCCGTACCCATGATGGCTACGCCCGAACCGCGCATGACGGTGTTTACATCTTCAAAGTCCACATTCACGTAGCCTGCTACGGTGATGATCTCTGCGATGCCTTTTGCTGCGGTGCAAAGGATATTATCGGCGTTGCAAAATGCCTGAGAAATAGTCAGGTTGCCGTGAATCTGGCGCAATTTATCATTGCTGATGACCACGAGGCAATCTACGTTTTTGCGCAGTTCCTCCAAGCCTTCCATGCCATTGCCCACGCGGGTGCGGCCTTCAAACAAGAAGGGCAGGGTGACAATGCCTACGGTAAGGATGCCGAGTTCCATGGCGGTTTTTGCGATGATGGGTGCCGCACCGGTACCAGTGCCGCCGCCCATACCAGCCGTGATAAACACCATTTTGGTACCGTGTTCCAGAAACCGCTTGATTTCTTCGAGGCTTTCTAAACAGGCCTGTTTGCCAACGCTGGGTTTGCTGCCCGCGCCGCGCCCTTCCGTCAGTATTTGCCCCAATGGAATACGATTGGGTACCGGGCTGAGTTCCATGGCTTGTTTGTCGGTATTGCAGATGGCATAATCTACCCCTACGATACCTTGTTTATACATGTGGGTCACGGCATTGCTTCCGCCGCCGCCGACGCCTATTATTTTTATGATGGACGGTTCGTCCTTTGGCATATCGAATAACATAAGCTGAAATTTTTTTAGAGATGACAGATGGGAGAGGAGAGAGGAGAGAGGAGAGATGGGAGAGGAGAGAGGAGAGAGGAGAGATGAGTTGCCTCATCATTTCAAATTTTTCAATCATCAAATAACCATTCTCACTTCGCACTACTCAATCATTCCTATCGTGTGAATATTAAACGTTACTAAGTACTTACCCCAAAAATAAACGCTGCTATAATTTTGTTTAAAATTCAAATAATCAAATAGCGGCGCAACTAATAGCCAGTAACCAATAACTACTTAATTTTTTGGTGGTTTTAAATTTTTTTTCTTCGTCAAAATCGAACTCCTGATCATTTTGGATATTTCTTCTGTATCTTGAATCAAGGAGTTGTGTTCCGCTAATGATAAATACTCAGTGGCAAAAAGCAAATCCAACCAATATTGTGTTTCAGCGATTTCTTTTTGCGCTATTCCCAATTTATGTACAAAGTCACCCGGACTTTCTGCATTTTATGCTTCTCGGATATTTGCTCCCGGAGAGGTACCTGATCTTGAGATTTGTTTGCTAATAATAAACTCTTGTTTCTGCTCCCGTAAGAATTTCGCTAACTTTACTGCTCTTACTGCAAAAGCAAAAGTCTTTTCTCGTAAAGGCGAATTTTTTTCACTATACTGCATTGAAAATTTATTTTAGTTTAAAGAATCTCTTATCTCTTATCTCTCCTCTCCTCTCCTCTCTCCTCTCTCATCTCTTAAAATCCATATCCGGTTCTGCTTCAAACCATTCTTTGGTTTTTCGGAACATATTTTCTAACCATCCCGGCGATTTCTCTTCTGAGACATTGGATGGCTCGCGGTGTTCCGGCGGTGCAGGTTCTGCTTTTGCTGCTGCCACCCGATTGGTTTCTACGTCTTGCAATCCGCGCATCATGAGGCCAATGGCCGTGCTGAAGATGGGGCTGCTTACTTTCTCGTGGTAGCCATGCGCTAAGTGTTCTACCGGGGCGCCAATGCGACAGGACATACCGGTATTGAACTCAGTGAGTTTGTCCAAGTGTGCGAGCAAGGCACCGCCACCGGTCAGCACAACCCCGCCAATGAGTTTGCGCTCGTAGCCGCTACGCCGTATTTCCCAAAGGACGTAATCGAGTACTTCTTCCATCCGTGCCTGGATGATGCGCGCCAGGTTTTTTTCGCTAATTTCCTTGTGGTCACGTCCTTTCAGACCGGGAATCGTGATGATGCGGTTGTCAAATACCTCATTGGAAAGGGCAGAACCGAATTTAACTTTGAGTTTTTCGGCCTGTGGCTGCATCACGGTGCAGCCTTCTTTGATATCCGCAGTAATCACATTGCCGCCAAATGGAATAACCGCCGTGTGGCGGATGATACCATCATGGAAAATAGTGATGTCGGTGGTGCCGCCTCCGATGTCCACAAGGGCTACACCAGCCTGTTTTTCCTCGTCAGACAGCACGGCCTCGGCGCTGGCAATGGGTTCGAGGGTCAGGTCGGCCACTTTAAGCCCGGCTTTTTCAATGCAGCGGTGTAAGTTATTGACCGCAGTGATTTGCCCGGTGATGATGTGGAAATTGGCTTCTAACCGTACACCGCACATACCAACCGGGTCGGTGATACCCTGTTCGTTGTCAATGGTAAACTCCTGCGGGAAGACGTGGATGATTTTGTCGCCCGGCGGCAAGACCAATTTGAACATATCATTGACAAGGCGTTCTAAGTCGCGCTGGCCAATTTCTGTGTGATCGCTTTCGCGGGTGAGGATGCCCCGGTGTTGCAGGCTTTTAATGTGTTGTCCGGCAATGCCGACATGCACACGCAAAAATTTCATGCTTGCCTGGCGTTCAGCCAAATCTACGGCTTCGCGGATAGCATTAACGGTTTTTTCGATGTTGGAAACAACGCCGCGCAGCACTCCAACACTCTCGACCTTGCCAATTCCAAGGATTTCGAGTTTGCCATGTGCATTTTTAAAGCCAGCAAGGCAGCATACTTTCGTAGTGCCTATATCTAGCGCGACGACCACATCGTGGGGTTGTGGGATAACTTCGGTCATAGCTGAAAAATATTGATGAGGGATAAAAACGGGTTGCCTGTGAATTTAAAGACTTGTGGTTTTTTATCCATCATGTTAATTAAGAATGTTTTGCGAGTTTCAGTGTTCTTGTTTTTCTGAACCCCCTGCTGTGAGATGAAACTCTTTCCCGCTGCAAAGGTATGAATTTAAAATTATTTGTGTCAAATTATTTGTGTTATTTTTTTAATAACCGCCTTTACAGGCCCCTCTCTCCTCTCTTATCTCTCCTCTCTCCTCTCTTATCTCCTGCAAACCACCTGTCCGTTGTATTTCAAATTAATGCTTTCGTATACCTGCCATCCGGTGTAAGGCATCCCGTTTTTGTAAAACACCTTGAGCCGATCCAGTTTATCTTCTAATTTTCTTGCGGAACCTAATATGATTTTTTGGTCGCCAATAAGGGGGATCAGGGTAAATTCTCCGGCGTTATTGACGTGTATTTGCTGTATGAAACTACTCAAAAAATCATCTGCCAGTATCGTTTGTGTAATGTAAAAAATGTCTTTTAAACTATTTCTTTTTTTGCTTTTGAATTCGGCTGTGTAGGGTGTTATATTTCCGGTAGCGACGAGTACCCGTGCGGCAAAATTTTTGGAAGGCGGCATTTTTACCCCATTTTTGTCTAAGTAATAATTGCCGCCGTTGTTATCCAAAATTCTGAGAATGGGTTCCCGCTGTTGTACCTGCACGTGCAAAACATTTCTTTGATCTATATATGCCTCTGCATCCAACACAAATGGGTCTTCTTCCAAGGTACGCTCCATCAATTCTACTTCGAGGTTTTTGAGTTCTGTGTTTTCAATACCAGTACCAAAAGATCGAATCAGGGCTTGCCGCACATCAGTTTCACTGATCAGTTTATCGCCACCGGGCAGGGGGATGACGGATGCCTCCACACCGTCGGCAGTACTGTATTTTTTATTGCGAATAGCACTAAACAACACGCCCGCCGTGGTCAGCAGGAACAACGCCCAATAGAGGCGGTTGTAATTTATATTAGGCGCTTTAAGCAAAATTAGTGTTTTAGTATTTTGGTGTTTTAGTGTTTTAGTATTTTGGTGTTTTAGCGTAATCTATGGGGAACTCAAAATGCATCATCATTTTTCAGCTGCTATATAAATCGTTGATTTCAAAGTACCTATTTTTTCTATTTCTTTTGCATTGACGAGGTATTGCAGGTCTTTTCGCAGGTTGCTGAGGAGTATTTCGGGCAGTGCTTTTTGGAGGTCACCGGCCTTTACCGGTTGATGTTTACCAATGTATTCTTTCACTTTTTTTTGTCGTTCCGAGAGGTAATTACCCGGAGTTTGCCACTTCCTGTATTTTTCATCCAATTGCATCGTCAGTGACTCGAGGGTTTCTAAAAAGAACAGCATCCACTCGCCAATGATTTCTTTTTCGGTACCTCGGTGTTTCTGACTGTTGCGCAAGGCTTTGAAATAGTCCAATCTTTTGTTTTCTATTGCCTGTTCAAAAGCTGCACTGTACATAAAAGTATAGCCGTTTTGCAGGGATAACAAGATAGTCAGCAGCCTTGATAAACGTCCGTTACCACTTTGAAACGGGTGAATACACAAAAACTCATACTGAAATGCCCCAATTGCGAGGAGCGGATGTATGGTTTTTTGTTCCAAAACCTGCTTTAACCACGCAATGGCTGTTTTTAAGTCGTTGTTTACTTGTTTCGGGTCAGCCGTTTTAAAGAGTTCACGTTTTGTTCCATCGGGGTAAATGGCGTACAGGGGATTTGCTTCCGTTTTATATTGCCCTTTTTGAAGTCGTTCCTGCTCGTCAAATTGCAGGAGCTGATCGTGGAGGGTCAGTATATTTTGTTCAGTGGTTTGCAGGGTTTTATATTGGTTCAATACAATATTCAACGTCTCGTAGTAGCCGGCTGCTATTTGTTCTTCTCTGCTTTCCAAACGATTTTTTTTAGCAGATTTAATTACCCATTCTACTTCTGCTTCGTTCAAGTTCCCACCCGTCATTTTGGTTGCGGCCCAGGTGTTTTTCAGCAGGGCTATTCGCCTCAAATCTTTTAAATATACGCTCTCCTTTTGTACTGTCGCCTCCCAACGGCTGTTAAAACCGTCTATTGCGCCAATCTTCCGGATAACGGCCTGGGTGGTGTCAAAATCAAAGTTAAGCCTGTTGTTCATGGACCGCTGCGACAAAATCAACTATATTTTATGTACAACTCATTGATAATTAATTAATTAAGTTGACAGGTTGTATTTTTGTATTTTCTTAATTAATTATTAGATACAAAGGTATAAACTATTTTTATTACTACCAAATTTTATTGATAAATTCTTAATAAAATTTTTAAAAAACATTTATTTAATATTTTTAAAAAACGTATTTTATGTTAAAAAATAATTTATTTTATATTTAAAAAATACGTATTTTATATTTAAAAAGTATTAATAATTTATTTTATATTGCTTATTAATCAAATGATAATTGGTTATTAATCGGGTAATAATTGCTCAGGA
>Ga0209181_10001341_pt1 | contig 43412 bp, 37 predicted proteins | sample MAT05_FD_187208 | JGI IMG/M metagenome (GOLD analysis project Ga0209181, IMG submission 187208) | Freshwater microbial communities from Lake Fryxell liftoff mats and glacier meltwater in Antarctica - MAT-05 (SPAdes) (version 2) | ecosystem: Environmental > Aquatic > Freshwater > Ice > Liftoff... | reverse complement strand
CTTCGAATCTCATCTTCCGGATCTCCTGTAGCACTTCCGTCGGCCTCATCGCGTACCTCCTTCGGCACACTATGACGACCGGACAGATGTCGTGCTACAAAACCGGACAGATCACGAACTCCCAACACTGACCGTCGCATGACTTGACAAGGGTTGCACCAAGGGTAGAATTGCACGTTGAGTTCACTGCCTATCGGCTTTGAACCAATCGAGGTCTCGGCCGCTGAACCCGCGTAGCGAATCAGCGGCCTTTGTTTTTTTCGGGTCGCTATCAAGGCGTCCCTACCAACAGATGAAGGCAAACCGCCCTGGACCATACCGGCGACGTCCTGATTTTGCCGATGCTGTTATCTGCCTGGTAACACGTCACGAAGTTGGCCTTCAGCGACCCATCTGGTTTTAGTCCCATCGCCACCACAACGACAAAATCTTCGTACACAACGGCCACCCGACGGGTTGCGTCGTATTGTCGCAAAGTTTTATCCCATCCCTCGAAGAGGGCAGCAGTAGGGTTTTCCAGCGTTGCCTTGATCCAGTCGATACGTTGCGCACGAACGGGAGAGAACGCATCCTTGATTCCGTTCCGCGCTGTACTCTCGTAGAACATGTGACCAAACTTGCCGGGCGAGAAATGCACGCGAATGCCGTCGAAGGTCAGAATGTTCCCGCGACAGTAAACTCGCTCGTAGTGTGTTCGGTATTCAGCAGTGGTGGCGTAATGAACCAACGGAGGCAACGCCATCACCAACCTCCCTGCAGCCGAATCTGGAAGATGTTGAACTTCTCTTCGCCTTTGTGTGTGGGCGCGAGCGAACAACCCAGAGCGGATTCGAGACGACTGACAACGGCTGACTTGGCCGTTCCGTCGCTCAAGGTTTCGTTGATCCGGCTGCTTGCAGCCCCGAGCAATAAATCACAAAGCTGTATCAGGACAACCTCGTGAGAAGGTAGCGATTGGATGCTATCGATGTTCGAGGTCAGGTTGGCCCGCGACAGGCATCGTGTGAGTACCGGCAGGCGCTTGGGATCGCGGTTGCTCTTGATGTCGCAGAAGATGCGGTAGGCGTTGAAGTCGAGCACCCAGTGATGCAGCAGCTGGTAATAGAATTTGTAGAACCCAAGCTCGCCATCATTGTCGTGAAGCGCCAGGTTGAGCTGGGTGCGGTCGACAGCAATGCAGCGAAAACGAAGGTTGTCACCGTAGCTGACAAAAAGATCAATCAGCTCGACGTAAAAATCTTTGCGATTCGGGGACACCTTACTCCACTTGATTTCCCCCCACGCTTGGTGCCGCTGCCTCAGGGTACCAATCCGCGTCTTGATCTCATCACGAAGTTCTTCCGGTAGCCAGAGGCTGCCGATCATGAGGTAACGCGCACGCGGATTCGCAGATGTCAGGACATCCGGGTTGGCCTCATCGCAATACACCTCAAATTTCATTTTCGCTCCCCCTGCGGTGAATCCAGTACCACCAGAAAATCCGTGGCCCGCGCAATCGGCTCGATTTCGCGCACATTACGTTTGAGTTCAATCAACCCGTAGCCCTCCATCATTCGGAGAGTACGCGAGAGGTTGGGCACCTGACGCCCGGACAGCGCGGCCAGTTCAGTCAGCGTCTTGGGTTTTGCATCTCGAATGATGCACAGCAATGCCCGATTATCTTCCGACAGCACTGCCGCCATCGTCGCCATCGATGGGAACCAGACGGTGGGAGCGTACTTCCCGCTACCGGCAACTTCAGCGTCACCGCTACGGCAGATTCCGACAACGCAGCGCTTCATTTTGATTGATCTGATTGGCATGGCATAGACCAGTCATTTTATCAGTGTGGCACAACGGCAGCCAGTGTTTTGAAGGTGAAAATGATCGATCAATCGCTTGGCTTCTCAATCGAACAGCGCGTTCATGGTGGCGTCGTCAATCACATCACGGAGCCCACGATGAACGCCAAGCCAACCGCCCTCGACGCCTACCTCGCCCGCACAGCCGCCATCCGCACCAAATTGGAACGGCTGCAGCAACTCGCCGACGACCATTTCGGCCACGATCCGGACGCCATTCACTAGGGCCACGTTGGTGACCTCGGGCGGGTGGATCAGGCGCTGGATGATATGTTGGCGATCTTCGACGGCGAAGCCAAGTGAGGGAGGCCACGATGGACACCCTGCTTAAACTCTCCCCGGCCCAAAGCCTGCTGCTGCGCAATGCCGCCCGCCGTACTGATGGACGAGTCATCCCGCCCGACACCCTACGCGGCGGGGCACGGGTCAAAATGCTGACCGCGCTGTTGCAGCGGGGCTGGATCGAGACTACCGCCAACGGGCATGCGCTGACCAACGCCGGTTTAGCCGCCATCGGTCAGCAACGACCTGTGCCGAAAGATGACGTCCAGCCATTGGACACCATGAACGATCTCCAACTTCTGGAGGGCATCCCGGTACGAACCGGCACTAAGCTCGCCGCGCTGGTGATAGCACTGGGCCGCCCGCAAGGGGCGACCAGCCTGCAACTGATGCTGGCAACCGGCTGGCAGCCGCACACGGTGCGCGGCGCGATCTCCGGAATGCTGCGCAAGAAGCTCGGCTTGAACGTGGTGCTGGCGCACAACGATTCCGGGGAGCGGGTGTATCGGGTAGTCTGACCTACTGCCAAAGGGGTCCAGATTCTGGAGGCCCTTGCGCGGTTTTCCTCCGTAGCCGATTTGGCGAATTTTGGCGGTTAAAAGACCGCAAACCGGCACCAGCATTGAGTTTCCGCCCCCGGCCGCTTTTCTGAGGTTGGGGTGCAAACCTGCGAACCCGGTACGCACCCAGGTTCGCACATTCCCAATTCCTCGGCATTCCGCGCACGCCAGCGCTGACGCGGCATTCGCCCCATCGGCCCGTGCCGCCGGATGCGAACCGCAAACCCTGCAAACCTTGTTTTCGTGCAGTCGGTAGCGCAATGCTGCGCTGTCGCCTCCCGCATACGATATTGGGAAAGAAGGACCCCTTTTACTTTCAGCAACCCTCTCTCCCGGCGACCATAACAATAGGTGGTGATCGTCACCATCGTCACAAGCATCACCGGCGTGATGATGGTGATCGTTGTGATGGTCACCATCTATTGTTTGCGTCGCCAGAAACGCAGGTATATGCCTGCGTCCGATCATCACGCTGGTTGGCGGTTGCCTGCATTGGCCAGGACATCGCTGCACCAACATACATAAGCGTAGACCGTGCTGGACAACCCTCGGTAAACTGCTGGGTAATGGATGCGCGTCTCCTCAATCTGGCTCTGACAACACCGCTCGAACAACTCCTAGAGTTGCCGAACGCGGTGCGCATCGCTGCGTCAGCCAGGGAAGACCTGCAGCGTTTCAGCCCAGAGCAGTTGCAGGACATACTGGGCTGCATTGACGCCATGATCATCGACACCGTTCTGCAGGGGCAAGCCGACTACAGTAGCCGGTTGGTCGAACGCGACGAGCAGCGTGATCTGGACTGGTTTATCGACGCGTGCAGCCGCGAGCGTTGGTTGATGCCCAAGCACGGCCACGAGGTGACGCAGCGGGATTGCTTCCGCGTCCTCGCCCTTTACCAGTTGGGTTGGGTCATCGATGCCACCTCCGATGCGCCACCGGTGGCGTTCATCAGCCCGGTAGTGGCGACATTGATGGAGTCGTTTGAGTCACTGATGTTGGCTGACCTGTTGCCGGACTCACCAACGACGGAGCAGGTCATCGAAGATGCGTGGAAGGCTGGGCTCACGCCGGAGGCTAACGCCGCCGATGAAGTCCGCAAGGCTCAAAGCCAGGCTGGCAGGCAGGCGGCTGACGCTCGCCACGCCAGCAATCGTGCAGCCAAGAAAAAGGCGTTGGAAATTTACGCTGCGAACAGCTACCGCACCAAGGAAGAGGCCTACCGCATCATCGGCGCGCAGGTTTGCAAAGCGCCAGGCACGATCAAGAATTGGATTGCGGGCGTGCCGAAGGACATGCCGACACCACAGTAATCAAACAGCATCCCTTCACGCTGCGCGCAGCGTGATCATTGTGCGCGCACCGTTTCTGTTTTTGTCGGAAGTAGAGGTATTCAATAGCGAGCATCCCAAAACGACCACGGATGCTCGCCATGAATTTCACCCGCCCAATACTGCCGAAAACCGGCTTCGTTCGACTCCCCCAAGTTCTTGCCATCATTCCCATCAGCCGTTCCGCGTGGTGGGCCGGCATCCGGGAAGGCAAATTCCCCAAAGGAATCAAGCTCGGTAGCAAGACCACGGTCTGGCGCGCTGAAGACATTCGCGCCCTGATCAACGTCAGTCGTTGAGGGGCGGTTGTGTCCGATACCACCCTTCCTGCAACCTTGTCAGTAGACAACGATCATCACAACCGTCACTCCGGTGACGTTGGTGATGGTGGTGACGATGAGTCTCTATTGTTGCAGTCGCTGGCAGCGGGCATATCGGCTAGCGAGTCGACCGTCGCGCCCGACGATGATCCCGTCGTCATCATCGAAGCTGCGCTGATCCGTCTCAAGGACGACGTCGGCGTACTGGCCGAAGAAGTTGTGGTGCAAGCCTTCTCAGTCCTGAAGGCCACGGACATGCCCACCTTCCTGCGGCTACGCCAACAAGCCAAGGTCACCAACCGGGATTGCTCCATCACCATTCTGGACAAACTGGTACGTGATGAACTCCCCGGTGGCGGCGAGGAACCCTCGGTCTTGGACGAACTGGTCGCACTCGCCCGCAACCAATGCCAACTCAAGCACGACGCTGACCGCACCGCTGTCGCCATCATTCCGATGCCTGGCCGTCAGGAAGTCTGGCATGTCTAATCCACCGGTTTTGAGGAATGGCTGCGCACCGCTTACTGGCGAGCCAAGGAAGCCGGCGTTGCCGACACCACCATGAAATCGGCACTGGCCACACTCGCCGCCGCCGGCATCAATGATGGCGAGGAAGTCGATATCCACGTCCGCGCCGCGCAGGATGACTCTGGCTACCTGATCGATCTGTGCAACGAACACTGGCGCGCCGTCCGGGTCACGCCCTCCGGCTGGCAGGTGCTCGATCACTCGCCGGTGCTCTTCACCCGCACCCAGTCGATGCGCGCACTGCCGGAACCTGAACGCGGTGGCGATATCGGACTGCTCTGGCAGCACACCAATATTCCGGGCAACCGGCGCGTGATGGTGCTGACCTGGTTGCTCGACAGCTTCCGGCCCGACACACCGTTCCCGGTGCTGGAACTGGTCGGTGAGCAAGGCTCGGCCAAGTCCACCACGCAATCGGTGCTGCGCAGCCTCGTCGACCCCAACAAGGTGATGCTGCGTGGCCGACCCAAGACCGTGGAAGACATCTTTGTCGCCGCTGCCAACAACTGGCTGGTCAGCTACGAGAACCTTTCCGGGCTCACCGCCGAGCAGCAGGATGCCTTCTGCACTCTGGCCACCGGTGGCGGATTCGCCTCACGTCAGTTGTATACCAATGGCGAAGAACACGTGATGGAGACCAAACGCCCGGTGGTGCTGAATGGCATCGCGGTGGTTGCCACGCGCCCCGACCTGATCGACCGGGTGATCCACGCCGATATGCCGACGATTCCACCCGAGGCCCGGCGTGACGATGCCGATACCTCGGCCGCATGGGAACGGGATCGTCCGAAGGTCTTCGGTGCCTTGCTCGATCTCTTCGCCGCTGCGCTAGCAATCCTGCCGTCGGTGAAGCTGACCCACAAACAGCGGATGGCTGACTTCGAGCGCTTCGGCGAGGCCGTTGCCCGGGCTCTGGGTTTCGAGCCCGGCGATTTCCAGCGCCAGTACGCCGATCTGGTGCGCGCAGGCATCGACCGGGCGCTGGAGAGCAATGCCGTTGCTCAGGTGCTCGACAAGTATTTCGAGGAACGCATCACGCCATGGAACTGGCAAGGCACTGCCGGCCAACTCTACGACCTGCTCAACAACCAGTCGGTACCGGATCGCAGCACCTGGCCGCGTTCGCCGAAGGGGCTGGCTGACCAGTTGCGCCGTATCGCACCCGCTTATCGCGCCAAGGGCATCGAGATCAGCCCTCTCGGCCACAGCCGCGAAGGGGCGCTGTGGCGCATCGCGCTGATCGGCCCGCAATCTGTTTCAACCGCCACGCCGCCCGGCGCTCTGGGTGGCATTCGTTATGGAGATCACAAATGAAACTGAACCCCTTCAGCAAGAAGCCCTCAGCCTATTACGACAAGGTCAAGGCAGAGCACGACCAGCTGAGCCGCCAACTGGCTGCCATCACCAAGGAATTTAACGAGGCGGAAGCCCAGCACGCCAAGGAGCGCGACAAGCAAACCCGGCTGCGTGATGCCGCCGGAAAGATGTCAATGAGCACGCCCCCGGCGGCCAAAGCACACTGGCCGGTGCTCTGTACTGCCCATGAACGCGTGGCACGCCTCAAGGATCAGGTATCCAATCTTGAGACACAACTCCGACCGCTGGCACGCGTGCTGAATGCGCCGGAAGAATTTACCCGCGCCAGCGAAACGCTGGATGACCTGGTCGCACAAAGCAAAGCGCACACCGCCGAGTTCAAAATGAGCGATGCCCAGACCGCCAAGCTCCACAAGCGGATCACCGATCTCGAAACCCGCATTGCCGCCGAAACCCAATCGGCCGCGCAGACGATGCTCAACGACGACGTCGAATTTGTCGTTCCGGAATCCCTGACCAAACTCGAGGTGGAACTGCGGATCGCTCGATCATCACTGGCCGATCTGCAGAGCAAGCGCGATGCCGCTGGAGCCAAGGCGAGGGAATTGCCTGCAGCCATTCGCGATGCCGAGCGCACCTTCATTCACTGCCGGGCTGTCGTTGCGGAGGTCGAGTTCTACGAACAGTTGCTGCCGGTGATGACTGTGGTCGCCCGAGCTTCGGCTGCCCGGCACGAAATCAGTTACCGCCACGACGAAACCCGGTTCGAGATTGAGATTCCTCGCGAACTGGTGGAAATCGCTCAAGCGGCACTGGCCGCTGAAATTCCAGCAACCTGATTTGTGGCGGATGGCAGCGAGTCGCGGCATAGCGGCCATCCGTGCTGACGTGTTGCTTCAAGTCGTCAGATTTCCGGCCATGCCGCGTAACGCCCGCCGGCGCTGACTGCGAAAGGCATCGCAGAAAGCCGGCATCCCCACTACCAGGAGACAACAATGGAAATCAAATCCAGCCAGTTCGATAGGAGCGATCCGTTTGCGCAGATCAAGCAACGGGTCACGACAGCAGAAACCTTCCTGCGGCAGATGCCGCCCACACAACGTGAGCAACTGCTCGACGAGATGTTGCCGCCTATGCCAATGTATCGACCTCAACCTGCCATTGAGTCTGCCGTGACGATGGTGACGGTCAAGATCGAGGAGTGGGATGGCGGGCCGGTCATGCAGCAGTCTCAGCCGACCGTGATCATTCGCCCTCGGCGCGTGGCCCGTCAAATCCCTTGGCAGTGCGGCTGATTGTGGCGGGCATCCGGTTGACCCGAATCATGCGCAAGTCGGCCAAGCAGCAGATGAAGCAGTTCAACAAGCTGCAGCGCCAGATGATTCGACGGGTCCTTCCTCGTCATAAACCCATGCGGGGGGCGCGAGCCCGCTGATGCGCTACCGACAGCCAACGAAATGAGGTTACCAGGGTTACCAGTTACCACCATGGTTACCACCCGGCGATATTCCGGGTTACCAGCATTCAAGGAGATGAAATGAACACCACGATGATCGAAAGCAGTACCACCCCAATCACCAGTCAGCCCCTGGCCCACAACAACCCGGAAGTCGAACAGCGCGTGCAGCAGTGGCTTGCCAGCGGTCAGTTGCTGGCCTGGATTCCCATCCTCAGTCAGGAGAACTTCCCGGATGTTCCGCCACAAATCTTGCAGTTCGCAGATCGACACCAGGAGGCGATGCGCTGGCCCGTCCGCCGTCCAGAGGACTTGCTGGCCTTGCCGGATGGCATTACCGGCTGGCTGCTGCCTGCCGACGCGGAAGATGCCGACGTGGCCTGCGGCGTTTGGAACGGTGAGGTTTACATCCTGGGTGTGCGGGACAAGCACACCGGTCTTGAGCAGACCTTGCGGAGCGAAGTGAGTGCCACACGTAACGACATCGCGACAGGTGTTGGCAACACCGAGCGCGAGTTATGACTTGGCTTCTGCCCGGGAAGAAGCGTTCATGCAACTCCCTCTATGACAGGAGCTTCCGATGACAAAACCCTCAACCCTCGCCGCGCAGTTGGCGGCGTTGCCGCAACTCCCGCAGGATCGCCTGTGGGCGATGTGGGATAAACATTTCCCGCGCCGGCCCAGCCGGGTCAATCGGCGTTACCTGGAAGCGCGACTGGCGTACCGCCTGCAGGAGAATGCCCTCGGTGGATTATCGCCCGATGTCAGGGCGCATCTGGCCGACTGTGGCGAACGGCATTCCAAGATCAAGGTCGGGCGTGGCCCGGAGATTCGGATGATGCCAGGGACGACGCTGATCAGGGAATGGGATCGACGCGAGTACCGCGTGACCGTGCTGCCCGATGGACTCTACGAACTGAATGGTCAACGCTACAAGAGTCTGTCGGCGGCAGCGCGCGCCATCACCGGAACGCACTGGTCAGGGCCGGCCTTCTTCGGCGTGAAGGGAGGGCGCAAATGAATCTCGTCGCGCCCAAGCGTTGTGCCGTCTATTGCCGGGTGTCGAGCGGCGAGCGACTCGACCAATCTTTCAATTCCCTCGATGCACAGAAGGAAGCAGGACTGGCCTATATCGCCAGCCAGCGTGCCGAGGGTTGGATTGCCGTTCCTGATGACCACATCGACCCGGCTTCTCCTGCGGCAATATGGATCGGCCGGGACTGAAACGCCTGATGACTGACATTGAGGCCGGCAAGATCGGCATCGTGGTGGTGTACAAGATTGATCGGCTGACCCGCAGTCTCGGCGACTTCTCATGGCTGATCGAAGTGTTTGATCGGCAGCGGGTATCGTTCGTTTCAGTCACGCAGCAATTCAACACGACGACCAGCATGGGCCGATTGATGTTGAACGTGCTGCTGTCGTTTGCCCAGTTCGAACGGGAAGTGACCGGCGAGCGCATCCGCGACAAGATTGCTGCCAGCAAAGCCAAGGGCATGTGGATGGGCGGTCACCCGCCGTTGGGCTATCGCATCGAGGATCGTCGGCTGATCGTGGTCGACGTCGAAGCGGATCTGGTCAGGCGCATCTTCCGGGATTTCGTGAAATGCCGGTCGACCACCGATCTGGTACGGCAGTTGGCCGCCGACGGCAAAACGAATAAGCAGGGCAAGCCGTTCTCAAAGCAGATGCTCTACAAGCTGATGCACAACCGAGTCTATCTGGGCGAGATTCCCCACAAGGGGAAAAGCTACCCCGGCGCGCACGCGGCGATTATTGATCAAGCACTGTGGGATGCGGCCCATGCCATCCTCGTGGAGAATAACCGGCAACGCACATCAGAAACGTGGCAGCGTCGTCAGCCCGAGGCGTTACTGCTCGGCCTGTTCTATACGGCGGATGGCGAAAAGTATCAGCCGGCCTTCACCAAAAAGGCCAATGGCAAACGCTATCGTTACTACGTGCCAAACCGCAAGGTGCGCTTCGGTGCCGATGCCAGTCCGGCAGGCCGGGTGCCGGCGGAACCGGTCGAGCAGATGGTGTTGGCGCAGATTCACGCTGCGCTGATGTCGCCGGAGATGGTGCAGTCGGTGTGGGACGTAACCCGAGAGAAAGTCCCGGAGCTGAGCGAGCCTGAAGTGGTGTTGCCCTTGCGCCAGATGGGGCTGGTCTGGGAGCAACTGTTCCCGGCCGAGCGTCTGCGCATCGTCCAACTTCTGATCGAGCGGGTGACGCTGCGTGATGAGGGCATCGAGATTGTCTGGCGCGACGTGGGCTGGCAGACGCTGGCCGGCGAGATGCGGCCGGGCACGATAGGAGCGGAATTACTGGAGCTGGAAAAGCAGGAGGCACTGGCATGACACGGATTATTCAGACTGGTGCAGCGGAACAACGGCAGGGCGCGAAACTGACCACGTTCATTCCGATCCGCATCAAGAAGCACGGTGGGCGCAAGGTGCTGATTCCGGCATCAACATCCGGCGACAAAAGACCAGAACACGACGCGCCAATCCTGACCGCACTGGCCAAGGCATTTCACTGGCAGCGCCTGATCGATGAGGGCATCGTCAAGAGTGGGTCGGACATTGCTCGGCAGGAGGGGCTGAATCAGAGCACCGTCAATGAACTGCTGCGGCTGGCACTACTCTCGCCTACGGTGGTGCGCGGCATCCTTGATGGACACCAGCCGAAGACCCTGAGTCTGATCTGGCTGAAGAACAATCTGTTACCGCCCGACTGGGATGCGCAGCATGCGCTGTTTGATGAATTCGATGCGTAGAACGGGTTTGTGGTGTTTCTGGTGAGCGCGTTTGACGCACAACCACCAGCCCGAAACCCGCATGAAATCGAGGGCTCGAGCGTCGTTTAGCCACAGGTCAAATGGAGAAAAGAGAGGATTCCGGAGGGCGATGGCGAGGAAAACGGGGTGGATTTCCAACTTACCGACAACGCATCGCACCCCCGAACTGCGCCAGTGCTGGCGCGACAGGCAGAAAAAAACCCAACCGATAAGGGCTGGGCTTTTTAAATTGGTGGTGATGGAGGGACTCGAACCCTCGACCCCCGGATTATGAATCCGATGCTCTAACCGACTGAGCTACATCACCACGCGGAAGGGGCGGAATTATCCGGCTTGGGGTAAGTCCTTGTCAAGGCAAGGCTTGCGCTGCACAATGCGATGCTTCGCCATCTTTCATCAGCCTTCGACCCAGTGCGTTTCGATATTGTCATCGTCGGCGGAGGCCTGGCTGGCGCCAGCCTCGCCGTCGCGCTCAAAAACAGCCGCTATTCCGTCGCGCTGATCGAGGGCCGACCGCCTGCGCCGCTCGCCACGCCCATACCTGCAAGCTGGGATGCGCGCATTTACGCCGTCAGCCCAGGCAACGCGGATTTCCTGCAAGAGATCGGCATTTGGCAACATCTCGACACTAAACGCATCACGCCGGTGTACGACATGGATGTGCGCGGCGACCGCGGCGCGCGGCTCGATCTCTCAGCCTACGACGCCGGCATCGCCGAATTGGCCTGGATCATCGAAGCCGGCCTGATGCAGCGCGAACTGTGGGAAACCGCCAAACGCCAGGGCAACCTCACACTGCTCTGCCCGGCAGCGCCGGCCGAACTGAACTTCGATACCGACGCGGCACGCCTCAAGTTGGCCGATGGACGCGTACTGGAAGCCTCGCTCATCGTCGGCGCCGACGGCGCGGATTCCTGGGTGCGCGAGGCAGCGGGCATCTACCCGGACGTGACGTCCTACGGCGAACTGGGCGTCGTCGCCAATTTCAACTGCGCCCAGCCGCATCACAACACCGCCTTCCAGTGGTTCCGCGCCGATGGTGTGCTGGCTTATCTGCCGCTGCCGGGGCAACGCATGTCCATGGTGTGGTCGACGCCGGGCGCCCATGCCCATGAACTGATGGCGCTGGACGCCAAGGCGCTCGGCCACCGCGTGGCGGAAGCGGGCGATTATCGTCTGGGCGAACTGGCATTGCTCGCCCCACCTTCCGCCTTTCCGTTGCGGCTGATGCGCGTGAAACCCATCGTCGCGCCGCGCCTGGCCTTGATAGGCGATGCCGCGCATGCGATACATCCGCTCTCCGGCCACGGCATCAATCTCGGCTATCAGGATGCCCGCCAGTTGGCGCAAGCACTCATCGCCCTGCCCGACTACCAGGACTGCGGCGACCTGCGGCCACTGCGTCGCTACGAGCGGTCACGGGCCGAAGAAGTGGCGCTGCTACAATGGGCCACACATGGCTTGCAGCGCCTTTTTAGGCCGCAGCAAGCCCCCCTTTCGGCGCTGCGCAATCTGGGATTGAACCTCACCAACCGCTTGCCTGTCCTACGTAACACTCTGGTGCGTTACGCACTAGGCTAATCGATGCGCCACCACTTAACGGAGAACTGCATGTTCAAGAAACTCGTCTCGGCTACCGCCACCGTGATGCTCATGATTGCCGGCGCCGCCCATGCCGACGAGGCCTCGGTGAAAAAGGCCGTGGAGGCCCATCTCGAGACCAAGGTGGATGCCGTCAAGAAGCTGCCTTTTCTCGGTCTGTATGAAGTACAGGCCGGCAGCGACATCGTCTACGCCAACGAAGGTGCGACCTACATCATCATCGGCAATATCATCGACACCAAGGCCAAGCAGAACCTGACTCAGGCGCGCGTCAATCAACTTTCCACCATCAAGTTCGCCGATCTACCGCTGGAGATGGCGGTGAAGACCGTGCGCGGCAACGGCAAGCGCGTCATCGCCACTTTCGAAGACCCCAACTGCGGCTATTGCAAAAAGCTGGCGCGCGAGATGCAGAGTCTTAACGACATCACCATTTACACCTTCATGATTCCCATCTTGTCTGCCGACTCAGCGGACAAATCCAAAGCCGTGTGGTGCGCGCCGGATCGCTCCAAGGCTTGGTTCGATCTCATGATCAGTGGCACCGTGCCTCCTCCCGGCACCTGCGAGGTGCCCACCGACAAAGTGCTGGCGCTGAGCCAGCGCCTCAAGGTGAATGGCACGCCAGCGATTTTCTTCTCCAACGGTGAACGTATGCCCGGCTTCGTGCCGGCGGCCAAGTTGGAAGAAAAACTCAAACAGATTGCTGCCGCGAAGTAGTGCAAACGGACTACGCAGCACAGCAGACAGGCGGCCTCGGCCGCCTGTTTAAGTTTACGCAGCAGGCATTGCGCAGCGTCACGCAATAGTCCAGTATTTCTGTCTTCTGTTTTCCGTTAACCCGCACCGGGAGTCTCCTATGCTCACCCTTAAAGTGAATGGCCGCAGTCATCAAGTCGATGTGGAACCGGATACACCGTTGCTCTGGGTCATACGCGACACGCTGGGCTACACCGGCACCAAGTACGGTTGCGGCGTCGCCGTCTGCGGCGCTTGCACCGTGCATATGAATGGCGCGCCGGTGCGCGCCTGCATGACGCCTGTCTCGGCCGCTGCCGGACAGAACATCACCACCATAGAAGGCCTGCAAGGCAAAGTCGGCCGCGCCGTGCAAAACGCCTGGGAGAAACTCGACGTGGTGCAATGCGGCTTCTGCCAATCCGGCCAGATCATGGGTGCGGTAACACTCCTGACGACGAACCCCAAGCCGACAGACAAGGATATCGACGAAGCCATGGCCGGCCATCTGTGCCGCTGCGCAACCTACCAGCGCATTCGCGCCGCCATCCACGACGCATCCAAAAACATTGCCTGAGGAGACGACCATGGAAACCATCCGCGTAGAAAACGAAAGCCGGCGCCAATTCCTCAAGGCCAGCGCAGGCCTCACGTTGGCGGTATATCTGCCCGCCGCCCTCGCCGCCGCCAACAAAGCTGCCGTGCTGGAGCCAAATGCCTTCGTGCGCATCGGCACCGACGATACGGTCACCGTCATCGTCAAGCACATCGAAATGGGCCAGGGTACTTACACCGGCTTGCCGACCCTGGTGGCGGAAGAACTCGACGCCGCTTGGTCGCAAATCAAGGTCGAAGGCGCGCCGGCCGATGCCAAGCGCTACAACAATCTGTTCATGGGCCCCATGCAGCTCACCGGCGGCAGCACGGCCATTGCCAATTCGTTTGAGCAGATGCGCCGCGCCGGCGCCACCGCGCGCGCCATGCTGGTGGTGGCGGCGGCGCAACGTTGGAAGGTCGCGCCCGAGACCATCACGGTGAGCCAAGGCGTGGTGATGCACAAGGCTTCCAAGCGCAAGGCGAGCTTCGGCGAGCTCGCCGAAGCTGCCGCCGCGCTGCCGGTACCGGCGCCGGAAAGCGTCAAGCTGAAAGATCCAAAGGACTTCGTCTACATCGGTAAGCATGTGTCGCGCAAAGACAGCAAGGCCAAGATCAATGGCAGCGCGATCTACACGCAGGATATGCGCCTGCCCGGCATGCTGGTGGCGCTGGTGGCGCATCCGCCGCGCTTCGGCGCGAAGGTGAAATCCTTCGACGCCAGCCGTGCGAAAGCTGTGAAAGGCGTGGCGGATGTGGTGGAGATTCCCTCCGGCGTCGCCGTGCTGGCGCGCGATTTCTGGTCGGCAAAGAAAGGCCGCGATGCGCTCTCCGTCGTTTGGGATGAATCCGCCGCCATCAAGCTCGGTAGTACGGAACTCGAACTTCAGTACCGCGCCCTGCTGGGGCAACCGGGCGCAGTGGCACGGCAAGAAGGCGACGCCACCGTCGCGCTCAAAGGCGCTGCCAAGCAGCTTACCGCCTACTTCCATTTCCCCTATCTCGCCCACGCCACCATGGAGCCGATGAATTGCGTGGTGAAACTTTCCGCCGACGGTTGCGAAATCTGGAACGGCGAGCAGGCGCAAACCATGGACCAGGGCGCCGTCGCGGTCGCGTTGGGTATGAAACCCGAGCAGATCAAAATCAACATGCTCTATGCCGGCGGCAGCTTCGGCCGGCGCGCCAGTACCAACTCCGACTACGTGGTCGAAGCCGTGCTGATCGCCAAAGCCATCAATGGCCGCGCCCCGGTGAAATTGTTGTGGACGCGCGAAGACGACATGCGCGCCGGCTACTACCGTCCCATGTATCTGCACAAGCTCAGCGCCGGCCTCGACGCGCAAGGCAAGCTGATAGCCTGGCAACAGCGCATCGTCGGTCAATCCATTGCCGCCGGCACGGCGCTGGAGGGCTTTATCGTCAAGAATGGCGTAGATGGCAGTTCGGTCGAAGGTGCGCGCAACCTGCCCTACGCAGTGCCGAATATCATGGTCGATCTGCATTCGCCGAAGAGCGGCGTGCCGGTGTTGTGGTGGCGCTCGGTCGGTTCCACCCACACTGCCTTCTCGACGGAAACCTTCATCGACGAATTGGCGCAAACCGCCGGTCGTGACGCGGTGGAATTCCGCCGCGAATTGCTGGCCAAACAACCGCGTCATTTGGGCGCGCTTGAACTCGCCGCAGGCAAAGCCGGCTGGGGCAAACCGCTCGCGCCGGGCAAAACGGGAGAAAAGCGCGGGCGCGGCATCGCCGTACACGAATCCTTCCATACCTTTGTCGCGCAGGTGGCCGAGGTCACGGTCAAGCCGGACGGCAGTTACTCGGTGGATCGCGTCGTATGCGCCGTCGACTGCGGTATCGCCGTGAATCCCGATGTCATCCGCGCGCAGATGGAAGGCGGCATCGGCTTCGGTCTGACGGCTGCACTGCATGGCGCCATCACATTAAAAGAAGGTGTCGTGGAGCAATCCAACTACACCGACTACCCGCTGCTACGCATGGATCAGATGCCAAGAGTCGAAGTGCATATCGTCGCCTCCAGCGAAAAGCCGACGGGCGTCGGCGAACCCGCCACGCCGGTGATTGCGCCGGCCGTTGCCAACGCGCTCTTCGCCGCCACCGGCCAGCGTCTGCGCAAACTGCCGCTGCGAGTCGAGGCGGGACAGGCCTGATGGACAGCGTCGACCGCCAGGTACTCGACACCGTGCTCGAGTGGCAAGCGGCCGACCGCCGCTACGCGCTCGTCACGGTGGCCGCCACCTGGGGTTCCTCGCCGCGCCCGCCCGGCGCCTGGGCGGCGATACGCGACGACGGTGTGGTGGTCGGTTCTGTCTCCGGTGGCTGCATCGAAGACGATCTCATCGAGCGAGTGCGCGATGCCGCCTTCTGGCAAGCCCCCGCCGCCGTGCTGACCTATGGCATCAGCACCGAAGAAGCGCGGCGCTTCGATATTCCCTGCGGTGGCAAGCTGGAACTCGTCGTCGAAACAGCGCCCGACGCCGCCAAGCTGCAACTGCTGCGTCAGCGTATCGCCGATGGTCGTCCCACGGCGCGCACGCTGGAGTTAGCCAGCGGCCACGTCATGCTGGAAAACGCCACCAGCGGCGATCCGCTTGTTTGGAATGGCAAGCGTCTGACCACCGTGCACGGCCCCACACTACGACTGTTGTTGATCGGCGCCGGCCAGATTTCCAGCTACCTCGCACCCATGGCGCAAGCGCTCGACTACCGCGTGACGGTATGCGATCCGCGCGAGGAATATCGTCAGGGTTGGAAGGTGCCAGACACACACCTCATTGCCGACATGCCGGATGACGCCGTCACCGCCTTCAAGGCCGACGCGCGCAGCGCCATCGTTGCGCTGACACACGATCCCAAGCTGGACGACATGGCCCTGCTGGAAGCACTGCGTTCCGCCGCCTTTTACGTCGGCGCGCTCGGATCAAAAACCAACACTGCCAAACGCAAGCAGCGCCTGCGTGAACACTTCGATATGAGCGAAGCGGAACTTGCGCGCCTGCACGGTCCGGTCGGCCTTCCCATAGGCAGCCGCACGCCGCCGGAAATCGCCGTGGCGATACTCGCCGATCTCACGGCCACAAAGAACGGCGTTTATCTCGTCGCCGCCGAGGAGAGGCCGCGCCGCGCAACCGGCACCGGCCACCGCGCCACGGCATGAATTCACCTGCGGGCTATTGCGGCGTGCTGCTCGCCGCCGGCCGCTCGCGCCGCTTCGGCGCGGACAAGTTGATGTACCGCTTAGACAATGGCACACCGGTCGCGCTGGCCAGTTTGCGCGCCCTGCAACAAGTACTGCCGAACACCATCGCCGTCGTGCGGCCCGACAATCATGAGTTGATCGACGCGCTGAAACAGAGCGATGTTGCCGTAGTCATCGCCAACGACGCCGACGCCGGCATGGGACGCAGCCTTGCCGCAGGCATCGCCGCCACGGCGCAAGCGCGCGGCTGGGTGGTAGCGCTGGCCGACATGCCTTATATCCAGACTGCCAGCATCGCGCGGGTACTCGCCGCGCTGCAACGCGGCGCGACGCTTGCCGCGCCGATACACGATGGCCAACGCGGTCACCCAGTGGGATTCGATGCGCGCTTTCGCGATGAATTGCTGGCGTTGAATAACGACGAAGGCGCGCGCAGTCTGCTCCGCGCGCATGCCGATGCGCTGACGTTGATCGAGTGCGCCGATGCAGGCATTTTGCGCGATATCGACTTTCCGCAAGATCTGCGCGCCGCCGAAAATTCTTCAGGCGCGTAATGTAGCGCCGTCATTCCCGCGAACGCGGGAACCCAGCGACTTACCACGCACGCCGCTGGGTCCCCGCTTTCGCGAGGACGACAGATCAAGGGCCAGTCAATTCTGACTGGCCCTTGATAGTCGCAGCACAACCCTCAGTACGGCCAAGTCCAGCCATCGGCCTCAGGCATATCGACGCCGTGTTGATAAGCATACTGCCGACATTCGATCTGACGATCGCGCAGTTTCTCTTTCACATGAGCGCCCGCCACCCGCAGCGAAGGAATGCGATCAATGGCGTCGATGGCAAGACTGAAACGGTCGATCTGATTTTGTATGGCCAATTCCAGCGGTGTGTTGATGCTGCCCTTTTCCTTGTAGCCGCGCACATGGAAATTCTTGTGATTGGTGCGGCGATAGGCGAGGCGATGGATCAGCCAAGGATAGCCGTGGAAGTTGAAGATCACCGGCTTGTCGATGGTAAACAGGCTATCAAAGTCCTGGTCCGTCATGCCGTGCGGATGTTCGCCGGCGGGCACCAGCTTGTAGAGGTCGACCACATTCACATAGCGTATCTTCAGCGCCGGAAAGCTCTCGCGCAACAACACCACGGCGGCCAGCGCTTCCTTGGTCGGAATATCGCCCGCACTGGCCATCACCAGGTCCGGCTCGCAACCCGCGTCATTACTGGCCCAATCCCAAATACCGATACCCTTGGTGCAATGCTTGATGGCCGCATCCATATCGAGATACTGCAAGTGATTTTGTTTGTCGCAGACAATCACGTTGATGTAGTCGGTACTTTCCAGGCAGTGATCGGCAACGGAGAGCAAAGTGTTCACGTCCGGTGGCAGATAAATGCGCGTGACCTTGGGGCTCTTATTGACCACCAGGTCGAGGAAGCCCGGGTCTTGATGCGTGAAGCCGTTATGGTCCTGGCGCCACACGGTCGAGGTAATCAGCAGGTTCAACGAAGACACCGGCGCGCGCCACGGCACATCCCGGCACATCGCCAGCCATTTGGCATGCTGGTTGAACATCGAATCGATAACATGCACAAAGGCTTCGTAGGTGGAAAAGAAGCCGTGCCGCCCCGTCAGCAAATAGCCTTCCAGCCAACCTTCCAGCGTGTGTTCGGAGAGCATTTCCATGACGCGACCGTCGGGCGAAAGCTCGCTGCCATCGGCGTCCTCAGGCAGATAATCGGCCAACCAGGTTTTCTTGCTGACTTCGTAGATGTTGTCGAGTTTGTTGGAGGCGTTCTCGTCCGGACTGAAAACGCGAAAGTTGTTCATGTTCTGGCGCATGATGTCGCGCAGCATCTTGCCCAGCGGCCGCGTGTTCTCCGCCGTCACCTTGCCATGACCGCTCAACTCGATGGCGTAATCGCGGTAGTTAGGCACGCGCAAGGCTTTGCGCAAGAGGCCACCGTTGGCATGGGGGTTGGCGCTCATGCGGCGCGCGCCCTGCGGCGCCAAGGCCCTCAACTCGGGCCTCAGACGGCCCGATTCGTCGAACAACTGCTCCGGATGATAACTGTGCAGCCACTCGGCCAATTGTTTTTGCCGCGCCGGCGTGTTGCGCACATTGCCGATAGGCACTTGGTGCGAGCGCCAAAACCCTTCTACCTTGTGTCCGTCGAGTTCCTTTGGGCCGGTCCAGCCCTTGGGACTACGCAGCACGATCATAGGCCAGCGCGGACGCAGCGGCTTCCCGCTTTGCCGCGCCTCTTGCTGGATGCGGCGTATCTCCAGTACACAATGCTCCAAGGTGTTCGCCATGGCCTGGTGCATGGTCGCGGGGTCGCTGCCTTCAACGAAGAATGGCGTCCAGCCGTAGCCTTCGAACAGCGCTTTGAGTTCCTCGTGCGATATGCGCGCGAGTATGGTGGGGTTGTTGATCTTGTAGCCGTTGAGATGCAAGACCGGCAGCACCGCGCCATCGCGTATCGGATTGAGAAATTTGTTCGAATGCCAGGCGGTTGCCAGCGGCGCGGTTTCGGCCTCGCCGTCGCCAACCACCACCGTCACCAGCAGATCGGGGTTGTCATAGGCGGCGCCGAAGGCGTGCGAAATGCTGTAACCCAACTCACCACCTTCGTGGATGGAACCCGGCGTCTCGGGCGTGCAATGGCTGCCTATGCCGCCCGGAAAAGAAAACTCTTTGAAGAACTGACGCATGCCATCGATGTCTTCACCCTTATTGGGATAAACCTCGCTGTAAGTGCCCTCCAGGTAGGCTGGTGCCAGCACACCGGGCGCGCCGTGGCCGGGGCCGGCCAGAAAGATGGCATTGAGGTCGTATAGCTTGATCAGCCGATTCAGGTGTACATAGATGAAGCTCAAACCCGGGCTGGCGCCCCAGTGGCCGAGCAGCCTTTCTTTAATATGCTCGGGCGCCAACTGTTCGCGCAGCAGCGGATTGTCGCGCAGATAGATCATGCCGGCGGCCAGGTAATTGCAGGCAGACCAGTAGGCGTGCATGCGCTCCAGATCCGTTTGGGGCAAGTCGATTTCTGGTACAGAAGATTGAATATCACTGCTCATGGATGACTCCCGATAACATGGTTAAACATTGCGCAAACGTGGCTGTGCAGCATGACTGTGGTCGTGCTGCCCATGACGAAAATATCCCTTGGTGCCCGCTTCCAGGGGTGGTCTACGGCACTTTGCGCAAAGCCCTTAAGGCAACGCGTATATTTGACGTTGTAGTCCTAGTTGGCGGCCAGTTTCTGCCGCTATCAATTCCATAATCCAGGGCGACGCCATGAACCCACTAATCGCGATCAAACAGCACGGCCAGCAAGTGTGGTTGGACAATCTTTCTCGCAGCCTGTTGCATCAAGGCGACTTAAAGCGCCTGATTGAAGGTGACGGCATTAACGGTGTCACGTCGAATCCTTCGATATTTCATAAGGCTGTGGCGGAAAGCCCGTACTACCGCGAAGATCTGGCGCGCCTGAAAACCGGCTTGCTGTCGCCTGAAGCGCGCTACGAAGCCCTAGTCCTGCCCGATATCCGCGCTGCCTGCGACTTGCTGGCTGCCGTTTTTCACGTCTCCGACGGCGACGCCGGCTATGTCAGTCTGGAAGTCTCGCCCCATCTCGCCGCCGACGAAGACGGCACCGTCGCAGCGGCACGCCGGCTCAAAGCCGCCGTGCAACGTGACAACCTGCTCATCAAGGTGCCCGCCACACCAGAGGGTATACGCGCCTTCGAACGTCTCATTGCCGAGGGCATCAGCGTCAACGTGACACTGATGTTTTCTGTCGCACATGAAAACGCCGTGGCGCAAGCCTATATACGCGGCGCACAACGCTGGGTGGATAGTGGCGGCGATCCGCGTCGGCTCAAATCCGTCGCCAGCATTTTCCTGAGTCGGGTGGATAGCCTCGTCGATAAAAAGCTCGATGCGCTGGGCACCGTGGCAGCCTTGGCGCTCCGCGGCAAAAGCGCCGTCGCCATGACCAAGCTGGCATACCGTCGCTATCTGGAGCTATTCCATGGGCCGGGCTTCGCCGCCCTCGCCAACGCTGGCGTGCGGCCGCAATATCCACTGTGGGCCAGCACCGGCACCAAGAACCCGGCTTATAGCGACGTGCTATATGTAGAGCCGTTAATCGGGCCGGAAACCGTCAACACCGCGCCCGACGCTACGCTGGATGCTTTTCGCGACCACGGCAAGGTCGCGCGCACTTTGGAGCTGGGCATGGACGAAGCGCAAGGCCAGGTGAGTGCGCTGGCCACACTCGGCATCAATCTCGATGCGGCGGGTGTACAGTTACAGCAAGAAGGCGTGAAATTATTTGTCGATGCCTACGACAAGTTGCTGGCACTGATGGCCTGAGCAGGCTGGGCGAGTAAGGTCAAATCAGGCGGGGCGACAGCGCCAATTTATCTTCGCGCAAGCGCTCGATGGCGCGCAGGGCGCCCTTGGTCGCACCCACTTCGTTGGCATGCGCGATGAAGCGATCCAGCGCCTTGTCCAAGGGGTAGTCGTACTCCTGCCAATCCGCGACAAACTCGCGGTCGGTCAAATGCTGCAAGGACAAACGGCCAGAGGCATGCTCGATGATGGCGATACCAGCGCGCTCACGACGCAAAGCGATGGCGATATGGCGATGACGATTGATGAGTACGGCGGCCATGTTTTGGTCAGTCCAAAAGGCAGTCCAGAAGTCAGTCGAACAGGCCAGGCGCCAGCGGGCCAAGATTGCTGGCTTTCACTGTGACCAGCACTGGCGCGCCCTTCTTGCCGATCACCTCGCACACCATGCGCTGCCCAGATGCCTCCGCAACGACGCGCACTGTATGGCCGCGCCGCGACAACACACTGTTGCCGCCGACATATTGCGCAACGGCGCCGATCACTGGTTGCCAGTTTTTACGTTTCGCCATCGCAACTCTCCTCCAAGAGCGATGGCGCATCGTAATCGCAAATTGCGCGCCACGCCAGCGTCACCCGACGCTCAAGGCATGCCAAATCGTAGGGAGAAACCGCATTTGTGCCAACCATTTAACAGTCGTGCCTTGAAATACGGCGTAAACTTATGCGACCCGCTGCGTATGGACTCCATCTCCCCCGGACTCAGCCCATCTTTGGCCACAATTTCCGGATGCTTAGAACCTCATGGCCCATACATTTCTATTCGCTAAACATATCCATGATCCGGTTCGGAATCTAGCAGGAGCGCTCACCGGAGCTGGCAAGACCTTGCGCTGGGGTTTGCTGGCGCTGCTGGGAACACTAGTTCCCGTCGCGCCAGCCCTAGCCAATCTCGCGGCGTCTATGAGCCTGGCGGGCGGTTACCCGAATCCGATTTGGCTGGGCGACATTACCGCGTACAGGATTTCGCTGACCAATAGCAACGCCGTCTCTGCCGTAACAGGCACCAGCTTCACAGATACCTTACCTGCCAACATCATCGTTGCCGGCGCCGGTCTCGCTTCGTACACCTGCACCAACGGCGACGGTAGCGCTGCCGCCACTGCTGGGTCGGTCACTGCAACCGTGGGCAGCAACACCATCACCCTGGCAGGCGGCACGGTGCCGGCGGCAGCGGCTTCCAGCGGTAGTTGCGACATCGTCGTCGAAGTCACCTCGCGTACGCCAGCCGACCAGGGCACCGCGCCCATCAACACAATTATCGCGGGCGGAGTCACCGGTACCGACAACACGGGAGCGGTGACCAACTCAAGCCCGGCTCAGCAATCCATCACCATCAACACACTGAACAATCCCACGCTCTCCAAGAGCTTCTCGCCCTCGACCATAGTCAGAAGCGATCAGGTCACCACGCTGACCATCACTATCAGCAATAGCAGCAACGCCACTAAAGATCTTCCTCTGAACACCGGCGCCGATACGCCGGCCTATGCCCTGCGTGACGTGTTGCCTGTTGGTCTCGAGGTTGCGGGGATACCCAATGCGAGCAGCACCTGTAGCGGCGCCGGGGTCGCACCGACCTTCACACCCAATCCCGCTGATACCACACTCACAGCGGTGGGTGGCACCGTAGCAGCGGGCGGCACCTGTACGTTGACGGTGGCTGTGGTCGGCACCACCACCAGCGGCAACTACAGCAGCGTCTTTGCCAACACCATCAACCGCACCACGGATTTCGGCAACCGGCGCGGTCTCGTGCCGCCTTCGAACGCCAGCGCCAATCTCACCGTCACTTCGGCGATGCAGGTAGCGAAGTCCTTTTCACCGACTACCATCGCAGCCGGCCAGAACGCCACCCTCACCATCACCCTGCATAACGGCAGTTCGCTCAATGCGCTGACTGCCGTGCAACTGACGGAGAACAACATTAAGACCTCCGGCAGCGGCGCCGGCGTACTGACGATCAACAACGCCAGCCTGAGCGGCTGCGGCGCGGGCGACATCGACTTTACAGTGAATGGCAATAAAGGCTTCGCGCTGGGCGGTGTCACGCCGGCCACTATCGCCGCCAATGGCAATTGCGTGATCACGCTCACTTACACCGCCAGTCTGGCAGTTGCTGGCACGCCCGAAACTTTCACAGACACCATCCCACAGGGTGCTATCAGCAACAGCGACGCCACTATCATCAGCCAGACGGCCACGCACAGCGTGACGGTGGTCGACCAGCTCACCGTAAGCAAGACACGCAATCCGGCGACCGTCGCACCGGGCAATCCGGTGAATTACACGGTGACGGTGAACAACTACTCAGTTGCCCCTTTGAGCAATGTACGCATCACCGATGTCCTGCCGGCGGGCGTAATCGCACTGCCTACCAGTCCTGCTGCGCCTTCTGTCTCAGGCGCGGGTTGCGGCGCGCTGAGCCATAACATTCCGGCTTTGCCCGCCACCACGGGTACGCCGCAATTCACCATTGCCACCGTGCCTTCCGGCGTCGGGCCTAGTCCGGGTGTGTGCACCATCAACTTCTGGGCAAGTTCACCCACCAGCGGCGCGGGCAGTTTCAGCAATACTATCGGGACCGGTGGCGTGTGCGATAACAATGGCGCCGGTGCGGTCTGCAACTTCGGGGCCTCAAATAGCGTTAGTTCCACGCTCGCCAGCGTGCTCACGGTGAGCAAGGCATTTAGTCCTTCCTCTGCCTCCGAAGGTACGACGTCACAACTCACAGTCACCTACACCAGCCTCTCGGCACAGCCGATGACGGCGGCTAATTTCACCGACAACCTGCCGATTGGTTCCGCAGGTCTGCAATTGGTCGTAGCCAACCCAGCCAATGCCTCCAGCACCTGTAGCGGTGCGAGCATTACAGCAGCACCAGGTGCATCCAGCTTCTCCATGAGTGGCGCCACCATACCGGCGCGCGCCGGAAACGGCACCGGCACCAACGGTACTTGCGTACTCAAGGCCGATGTCATCGGCGCGGCAGGCAATTACACCAACACCCTGAACGCCGGAGCGATCACGGCGACTGAGACCTTGGCTGACACCACTACCCGCACGGCCTCCAGCCCCGGCCCGGTGTCGGCCAGTATCACCTATACCTCGGCGCTTACTGCGACGAAATCCTTCTCGCCCACCATCATCCAGTCTGGCGGCCGGTCTACGGTGACGGTGCGCCTGGGTAACGTCGGCGCGGGAACACTTAACAATGTCGGCGTTATCGACCCCTTGCCCGTCAACATGACGGTAGCAACCCCCTCGAACACCCATACCACCTGCGGTGGAGCAACAACCATTACCGCTACTCCGGGGGCCGCGAGTGCCAGTCTGAGCGGCGCCGTGCTTCCGGCCAGCGGTCAGTGCGACTTCGTTTTCGATGTCCAAGGCACAGGCGGTTCTAACTGGGTGAACACCATTCCCGCCGGCAACATCACTGCGGCAGGCGGCGTGCAGAATATTCTCGCGGTGAGCGCCACCCTCACCAACAATTCCACAGGCGGCCTCACCGTCACCAACAGCACAAGCCCCAATAGCCTGACGGCGCCGGGCCAGACCAGCGTGTTGACGATCAGCCTCAACAACGGCGGCGCACTGGCGCTCACTAATCTCAATCTGACCGACTATTTCACCACCGACGGCACCGCTGGCGGCCCGCTCTCAGGTATGCGCGTCGCCGCCTCACCGGGAGCCGCCACAACTTGCGTCGGCGGTGTGGTGAGCGCTATCGCGGACGGCACCTCCGTTTCCCTGGCTGGTGCTTCACTGGCCGTGGGTGCAACTTGCACCATCACTCTCAATGTCACGCTGCGCAGCGTCGGCACCGTGCAGAACATCATTCCTGCCAGCGCCGTGACGACGGCACAGGGGGTGACCAATGTGCTGCCCACCACCACCAGCCTTTCGGCGCTGGCGAATATCGGCATCACCAAACAATTCATCCCGGCCGTCATCAAGCCGGGCGAGCGAGCCCGTTTGCGGCTGACTTTTATCAACCCGCTGGCGCTGCCGGTGACCAACCTTGGCGTCACCGACACCTTGCCGCCCGGCCTCACCGTCCCGCCCGGCCCCAGCCCCTTCACCGACTGCGCAGGCGCGACCGTTTCCGCGCCGACTGCCGGTAGCGTGGCGGTAAGCAATGGCAATATGCCGGCGGCATCGGGGGGTGTATCCGCCACCTGCATCGCAGAAATCGACGTTTTCGCAGCCGCCGTCGGCACCTTCAACAACGTCATTGGCGCCAATACGGTCACCAGCACCGTGGGGGGCAGCTCGGCCTCAAACCCGGTGCCGGCGAACGCAACGCTTTATGCACGCAATCCGGTGGTGATCACCAAAGCATTCGCTGCCAGCCAAGTCATTCCTGGGGCAGTCTCCACTCTCACTATCACCCTGAGCAACGGCAACATCATTCCGCTCACGGCGGCTTCGCTAACCGACAACTTGCCCGCCAATGTGGCGGTGGCGCCTACGCCTGCTGCTTCAACAACCTGCGGCGGCACCTTAACGGCGGCGGCCTCGGCCACCTCTATCTCTCTGGCAGGAGGGACCATTCCGGCGTCCGGCTCCTGTCAGATACAGGTGAATGTGCTGAGCAATGTCCCCGGCGTCTATACCAACACCATACCTACCAGCCAGCTCAGTACGGCCGAAGGCATCACCAACGAAAACCCGGCCAGTGACGTGCTCACAGTTTCCAATCCGCCCACCATCACCAAGCAATTCAACCCGGCGGCGATTCCGGCTGGCGGCACATCCACGCTGACGATCACGCTGGGTAACACCAATGCTGCAGCCATGACCTTGAGCGCCGCCCTGGTGGATACGCTACCGACCGTACCCGGCAATGTCGTGATAGCCGCGGTGCCCAACGTGCTGAAAACCTGCCCGGGCGGCGTCACCGCGGTGGCCGGCTCGGGCAGCGTGACCTATGCCAGCGGCGCCACGATACCGGCGGGCGGCTGCACAATCAGCGTCGACGTCACCGCATCGGCAACCGGCACACATAACAACACCATCGCTGCCGGCGCGCTCCAAACCAACCTCGGCAATAATCTGCAAGCGGCCAACGCCGGTCTGCTGGTTAGCCCGTTGGGCTACATCTCAGGCAAGGTTTTCCTGGACAACAACCTTACGCCTAACGGCACGTTCCAAAGCGGAACGGACACGCCCATTGGCGGTGTCACCATCGAATTACTCAATGCCGCCAGCGCGGTGCTCGCCACGACCACCACCGACATCACGGGTAACTATCTCTTTACAGGACTGGTGGCGGGAACTTACTCGGTGCGAGAACCCGCCCAGCCTACGGGCACGGTGAATGGCATCACCACGGCAGGCAGTATCGCTGGCAGTGGCGGCGGCACGCCCGGCACTGCCAGCGCCCTGGGCGTCACGCCCAGCCTGATTTCCAGCATCGTGCTCGGAGGCGTGGCGCAGATAGACGGCTCTCCCGGCAACAACTTCGCCGAGACTGTTCTCTCCAGCATTTCCGGCAAGGTCTTCCTCGACCAAAACAACGATGGCACGCAACAAGGCGCAGACAACGGAATTGCCGGCGTCACTATCGAGTTGTTGAATGGCGCCAGCGCCGTGGTCGCTACAACCACAACGGCGGCGGATGGCAGCTACAGTTTCACCGGCCTCACCTTCGGCACTTACTCAGTCCGTGAACCGACGCAGCCCAGCAACACCTCCAACGGCATCACCACCCCAGGTGCCGTGCCCAACGGCGGCACAGCAGGTACGGCAACTGCGGTCGCCATTGTGCCCAGCCGCATTACTGGGATTCTGCTGCCGCCCAATACGACGTCGGCGGCCAACAACTTTGCGGAGATTCCCAACGGCCGCAGCCTCTCGGGCGTTGTATTCCTTGACTACAACAACAACGGCGTCATCGACGGCATCGACCACGGCATCGGCGGGCAGACTATTAATCTCACCGGCATAGATGTCAACGGTAACGCCGTGAGCCGTTCCACCACCACGGCTGCGAACGGCAGCTACAACTTCACCGGCCTGCCTGCCGGCAATTACACCGTGACGCAGCCGGCCCAGCCCACGGGCACCAACAATGGCATCACCAGCGCAGGCAGCACCGGCGGTGCGGCCACAGCGGTGGGCGTGACACCGAGCGCAATTTCCGGCATCAATCTAACGAACCTGAATACGGTTTCCGCCAACAACAACTACGCCGAAATTCCTGGCGCCGCGCCCGACCTCGCTCTCGCCAAGACACATAGTCCCGCGAGTTTTGCGCAAGGTGGCAGCAGCGGCTACTACACCATCACGCCACGCAACATCGGCCCGGTGACGACCAGCGGCATCATCACGGTTGTCGACGCGCTGCCGGCCGGCATGACCCTGGCCGCAACAGCGACCGGCACGGGTTGGACTTGCCCGACCGCCGCCGGCGCAAGCGTAGTGAGCTGCACCAGCAACACTGCCATCGCGGCGGGCGCAATAGGCAATCCCATCATCCTACGTGTGGCGGTGGCTGCTGGCCTTGCCGGTCAGGTGCTCATCAATAGTGCGTTTGTCTCCGGTGGTGGCGAGCCGGTTGGCTTCGACGGCAATAACTCAGCCATCGATGCCACGTCCATTGAGGCCGCAGCGGCATTGCAAGGCCACGTATGGCTCGATCGTTCGCACACGCGCAAGTTCGCTGATCCGCTGTCTATTCCTCAAGCCGGTTGGATCGTGGAGTTGCTACTGGGAGGTACGCAGGTCGCGAGCGCCACGACCAATGCCGCTGGCGCCTATTCTTTCACCGGCTTGTCCCCCGGCTCCGGCTACGAGATTCGTTTTCGTCATCCCACCACTGGCCTGATTTTCGGTAGCGCCGTGCCCAACGAAGACCCAGCCGCCAAGCCTTACACCAGCGGCGTCACCAGCTCCAATAATCCGGGGGGCGCCGTCACCACAGCCGGCACCTTGAACAGCCTGACCCTCACCGCCGGCACCACGATCGTCGAACAAAGCCTGCCGCTTGACCCAACGGGTGTGGTGTATGACGCGGTGACACGCCAGCCCGTCAGTGGCGCGGTCGTCACCCTCGGCGGCCCGGGTGGCTTCAATCCGGCGATACATTTGGTGAGCGGCTCGGCCACAGTAAGCACCGGCGCTGACGGCTTTTATCAATATCTACTCGTACCTGGCGCACCCAGCGGCATTTATACGATAACGATAACGACTTACCCGGCGGGATATCTGCCGGCGCCATCGAGCCTGATCCCGGTCTGCGTCGGTACGCTCGTCATCGGTGCTGCACCCGACCCCGCGCTGATCCAGAACAGCAACACAGCGCCCGCACTGGGCATAACGGCGCACAACCCCGCCGCCTGCGCAGGCATCGTCGGTGGTGGATCGGCTACTACGCAATACTTCACCGGCTTCAATCTCACCGTCGGCCTTTCCGCCAATGTGGTGAACAACCACATCCCGCTCGATCCGGTGCTGAGCGGCGCCATCGTGATGACCAAGATCACCCCGCTGGTGAATGTCGCGCGCGGCGATCTGGTGCCTTACACCGTCACCGCCACCAACACGCTGGCGGCGACACTGTCTGGCATTAACGTCTTGGATCGCATCCCGCCGGGTTTCCGCTATCGCACCGGCTCTGCCACGCTCAATGGCGTAGCAACTGAGCCGGTCGTGACAGGCCGCGATCTCACTTGGCCAAATCTGACTTTTACCGCCAGCGAGCGCAAAACCTGGAAGATGTTGCTGGTCGTCGGCACCGGTGTCGGTGAAGGTGAATACGTCAACCAGACTTGGTCGGTCAACGCCCTGATCAACGCCCTGGTCTCCAACATCGCCACCGCGACGGTGCGCGTTATTCCCGATCCCACATTCGATTGTTCGGACATTATCGGCAAAGTGTTCGACGATAAAAACGCGAACGGTTATCAGGATGACAGCGAGCCGGGCATAGCCAACGTGCGTGTCGTCACAGCGCGCGGTCTGCTGGTCACCACTGACGCCGAGGGCCGCTTCCACATTGCCTGCGCAGACATCCCGCAAGCGGATCACGGCTCCAATTTTGTCATGAAGCTCGACGAACGCAGTCTGCCTTCCGGCTATCGCGTCACCACGGAAAACCCACGCGACGTGCGCGTCACGCGCGGCAAAATGGTGAAGCTCAACTTCGGCGCTACGGTGCATCGCGTCGTGCGTCTGGAACTGACGGCGGCGGCGTTTTTGACCGAGAAAAACAGTGAGCTACTACTCGCGCCACAATGGGAAAAACAGCTCGATGTCATTGTCGCTCGCTTAAAAGACCGCCCCTCAGTGCTGCGCATTTCATATAGCGGCGCGGGAGAGTATGCAAAAGCGCGTGTCGACGCCGTTGCGGCGCAAATCAAGGGACGCTGGAAGAAAAAAGAGAGCGAGAGCGGGCGTGAAAAGGAAACTGCGCACCCACTTGTGATTGAAACCGAGCTGGAGGGCGCGCAATGAACATCGCCGCCCTCAAGAAAACCAGCCTGGTGTTGGCCATCGGCCTTGCCTTCGCGCCTGCTTACTTCAGCTACGCAGCGGAGCAAGACAACACCGGCAAGCGCATCGACAACGCTCGCGTCGATTTGCATTCCGTGCCCCCGCCCACTGAAACTCAGCCCAGCTTCGCCTACCCTTTGCCCTCGGGCGTGAGCCATGCAGATGCCGCGACTATGCGCGAGGCAGTGAACACGCTGCCGACTACACCGGCACAAAGCAAAAAAACACTGTCCGATACGCTCGCCAACGGTTCGTTCTTTGCCTCCGGCAGTGCCGAGCTAACTGGCGCCGCGCAGCAATCGTTGGCCAGCTTCGTTGCGCCCGTCAAAGGCAAAACTGGCATTCGTATTTCTGTCGTCGGTCACACGGACAATCAACGCCTCTCGCCGCGAACGAAAAAACTCTTCGGCGATAACCAGGGCTTGTCGGAAGCGCGTGCGCTGGCCGTTGCCAACTTCTTGCGCAAACAACTCGATGTGCCGGCGACCGCCGCCGCCATGAGCGGCAAGGGAGAATCCTCGTCCATCGCCAGCAACGCCACCGCACCCGGCATGGCACAAAACCGCCGCGTGGAAGTGCAACTTTGGTACGACGTGATCACTATCATTCCGCCTGCGCCGCCCGCACCAGTGGTGCGCGCCAGCTGCGAGCCGGTTGTCGCGTCCGCCGCTGAAGCACCCTTCCGCATTACCGTCGATGGCGAACCGGTCAACCTCGATGAGCATCCCATCGAAGCCGACCGCCAGCGCTGCACCGATGTCGCGCTGAAAAAAGCCGACATCGAGGTGCGCTACGACAGCCTCGCCATCGCTCCGGCCATGAACGCCTGGGCCACACCTAACGGCGTGGTGCGCGGCGAAAAAGTTGAATTCCGCGCCTGGTCCAACTACCTCCCCTGGGTGAAGAAGGCCGAACTACGGCTTTTCCGGGCTGGTCAGCAAGTGCAGGAAGTCCCGCTACTGGTGCTGCCGGTGAACTGGAACGGCGCTACGGTATGGTCAGTGCCGACTGATATCAAAGACGATCAACTCTTCTATCTGCTGCGCGTCACCGATGAACAAGGCCGCTACGACGAAACCAGTCTCAAGCCGCTGACCTTACTCGCGCACCAAAAGCTATTTGGTGACGAGCAAAATATTGAGCGTGAGCGCCTCACCGGCTATGGCGAAAACAGTCTCACGCTGCACAACATTCCGGTGAGCGGCGGCACAGTGACCGTGAATGGCCGCGCACTCAAGCCCGGCCAGCGCATCGACACACTTGGCCTTTCTATTCCGGTCGACCGCGAAGGCAAGTTCGCCATCAAGCAAATCATGCCCGCCGGCGCGCACAGCGTGGAAGTGAAGCTGAGCAACCCGGACGGCACAGTCACCAGCTTCCGCCGCAATCTTTCCATCGCGAAAGATGATTGGTTCTACATCGCGCTGGGCGATCTCACCGTCGGCAAAAACCAGGTGGCCGGCCCGGCCGTGCTGGTGAATGGCGACACGCAACATTACGAAGAGAAAATCTATGTCGATGGCCGTGCTGCTTTCTATTTGAAGGGCAAGATCAAGGGCGAGTACCTGCTGACCATGTCCGCCGATACGCGTGAGCAGCCGCTCAATCATCTCTTCACCAACTTCTCCAGCAAAGACCCGCGCTACCTGCTGCGCAACATCAACCCCGATCTCTACTACCCGGTCTACGGCGACGACAGCACGACGGTGGATGACGCGCCGACGCAGGGCAAGTTCTTCGTCAAGCTGGAGCGCGGCGATTCGCATGTAATGTGGGGCAACTTCCAGACGAGCTGGAGCGGCACCGAGCTGCTGCAATACTCGCGCGGCCTTTACGGCGCCAAGGCGCGTTATCGCTCTGATTCCACAACCAGCTACGGCGAGAAGAACACCCAAGTCGACGCCTTCGCCGCCGACCCCGGCACTATCGCCAGTCGCGAAGAGTTTCGCGGTACCGGCGGCTCGCTCTACTACTTGCGCCACATGGACCTCACGCAGGGGTCAGAGCGCATCTGGGTGGAAGCGCGCGATAAGGATTCCGGTCTGGTGATCGAGCGCAAGCAACTCACGCCCTCGCAGGACTACGAGATTAATTACCTGCAAGGCCGCATCCTGTTGCGTGAGCCGCTCGCGTCCACCGGCGGCAACGGCGGGCTGGTGATGACTTCGGCGGTGAATGGCAATCCGATCTACCTCGTCAGCACTTACGAATACGCACCGGGCGTGACGGAGATCAAGAATCTCTCCACCGGCCTGCGCGCCAGCCAGTGGGTCAACGATCACTTCCAGATCGGCGCGACCGGCTATCACCAAGGCGAGAGCGGCGCGGATCAAACGCTGCAAGGCTTGGACACCACGCTGCGCTACAAACCCGGTACCTACCTGAAACTGGAAACGGCGCGCTCGACGGGAAATGGCAACGGCTCGCTGACTTCCATCGACGGCGGCTTCGGCTTCAATCAGCTCGCCAGCGGCGGTGATAGCGCCAACGCCCATCGTCTAGAAGCGGCAGTGGATCTGGCTGAAGTGACTGATGGCGGCAAGGGCAAGCTCAGTGTCTATGCGCAAGACCGGCAGCGCGGTTTCTCCGCCCCCGGCCAGGTTGCGGCGAACGGTGAGGCCACACGTCAAAGCGGCGCGCGCGCCGAAGTACAGATCACGGAAAGCACCACCGTCAATGTCAAAGCCGATGTGCGCAACAGCGATACGCAGGATGGCAAGAACCTGGAAGTCGCCGCACGCCAAAAACTCAGCACTGAATGGGACATGGCGGTGGGCCTGCGCCGCGACGAGCGCCAAAATGCGATTGCCAACGCCAGTACCATGCTGAGCCAAAACGGGGATCGCACCGATGCGGTGATGCGCGCCGAATACAGGCCGGAGAAAAGCGATGGCAAACCCGGTGAGAAAGAAGACTGGGAAGCCTACGGCTACGTTCAAGGTACGCTCGCCAAGAACGGCACACGTGAAGACAACAACCGTGCCGGTGCCGGCGGCGCCTGGCGCATCAATGATCGCGTGAAATTACTTGGTGAAGTGTCCGACGGCAGCCTAGGCGCCGGCGGCAAGTTCGGCGCGGACTATCGGCTGTCAGATCGATCCAACGCGTATCTCAACTACGTGGTCGAAAGCGAAAATCCTGATTGGGCGTATCGCGGACGCCAGGGTACCTGGGTGTCGGGCAGCTCGACGCGCGTCTCGGACAGCCTGCGTCTCTTTGGCGAAACCAAGGCCACGCACGGTGCCGGGCCGCAAAGCCTGTCAAATGCCTTCGGCCTGGATTGGGCGCCCAATGACCGCTGGACTTGGGGCGGCAAGGCCGAGATCGGCAAGCTCTCTGACACGCAGGGCGGCGACCTCAATCGTCACGCGCTAGGCATGACCGTTGGCTATAAGGAAGGCGGCGTCAAATACAACGGCGGCGTTGAATGGCGTCAGGACGATGGCACCATCGGCGGCATCAGCGTCGGCAAACGCATCACCTGGCTACTGCGCAACACGCTGGCCCTGCAATACACTCCGGATTGGCGTCTGCTCGGCAAGGCAAATGTCTCGCGTTCCAGCAACAGCCAAGGCGCCTTCTTCGACGGCAACTTCCACGAGCTGGTGTTCGGCGCAGCGTATCGCCCGGTGGATAACGATCGCTGGAACACGCTGATCAAATACACCAACCTCTACAACGTACCTTCGCCCGGCCAGCTTGCCGCCAGCGGCGCCGTCGCCGACTACGCGCAAAAGAGCCAGGTGTTCGCCATCGACACCATCTACGACTGGAAGCCCTGGCTTTCCTTCGGCGCCAAATACGCCTTTCGCATCGGCGAGTTGAAAGCCACCAAAGCGGATGGCGAATGGTTCGATAGCCGTGCGGATTTGGTAATCCTGCGCAGTGATCTGCACTTCGTCAAAGAATGGGATGCGCTATTGGAAGTGCGCCAACTCAAGGCACGCGAAGCGCAAGACGCCCGCGCCGGCGCGTTGGTGGGCGTATATCGGCACCTCAGCGAAGGCGTGAAAGTAGGCGTCGGCTACAACTTCACCACCTACTCAGACGATCTCACCGATCTGTCTTACCGCGCCCGCGGCTGGTTCCTGAATATTTTAGGGACGATGTAGCAAAGAATGGCGCGGCGTGGGTAGCGCGACCTCTATGGTGGCGCCCAGCGCCGCTTCCCAGGGCGCGACGGGCAACTTCAAATACAAATCGCGGCCGTCGACACGGAAGCGCACGTGCGGCTCGAAGTTCACTTCCAGATAAAGACGCCCCGCCTTGCCCCGCGAGGCGCACCATCTGCCCGGCCTTGACGCCCTTGGGAATACGCACGTTGAGCGTGCGCGTGCCCAGCGACACGTGGCCCTTCGCATCCACCTGCGGCACGCGTAGGCTGATCTGTCGCGTGGCCCCATTCCATGCGTCTTCCAGACTGATGACGATCTTGGCGTGATGGTCCTCGCCTTTGACGTGAGCGTGGCCCGCCCCGCCGCCGCCCGTGCGGCCGAATATCTCGGCGAAGAAATCGCTGAACTGTGCTGCCTCATCCGGCGAAAATCCCGAACCGGCATGCTCGAAGCCGGTATCCCAATTCGGCGGCGGCTGGAAATCCTGGCCCGGCTTGTAGCCGGTGCCGAGTTGGTCGTAGGCATTCGGTAGTAGTCCTTGAACTCCATGCTTGCTCCCGTTTTTATTTCGCATGCTCAGGTCTCGGGCAAGACAGCGTGCATTCTGTGCCAAGAATCGCTATCGGGCACATGAGTTCAGTTTGATCTCATGCAAGCAAGCGCAGCACAGACGGCGTCCACTCTGGCCAACGCTCTACATCAGATAGCACCCGCCATACGCGCTCGGCGCTGGATTCGATCGCGATACTGGTGGTAAATGCGCGCATGGTGCGGACCCTGTTGTACGCTGATTGTGAAGAGCCTGCGGAATGAAAAAGTGTGAAGCACTTCATAAACGCTTTGATTTTTACCTACGAAAATTGAGCGGCATCATACGCCGCAGTAATGCCACCCACCCACAGTGCGAATTGATTTCACGGATCGCCACGTGTCGCAGAGCCCGAGCACGCACGCACGCGGCTGATATTCCCATAACCTTTGACGCAGATCATGTCAAAGACCGAGCATCCATTATTGAATGACAAATGACTCGCTTGGACCGGCTCGTTCGGGACACCTCGCGACGTGTAAAACGGCGCAGCACCAGCACGTCGCCACTTCGGCCCAACGTACATCGTGGTTCCATGACCATGAATCGCGCCACCCCAGTTTCACATCCTGCCATATCGGCTAGCGATGAAGCTTGTCGGGCCGACAAACGCTCACCTCGCAAAAATGGCGCGTCAAAGTGTGCAAACTGCCGAGCGTGGGATAACTATCTGTGCTCGATACTGGCCAAGCAGGCGGACAGTCTCGATGTCATCGACTCCTGCTGCGAAATTATGCTTAGGCGCAAACAAGTCTTGTATCGTGAAGGTGGCTTCTTCACGACCTTACATGCGATGCAGCGTGGTTCGCTTTAATCCACCACCCTGACGGACGAAGGGCGGGTGGTACTTGATAACCTCTACATTGCCGGCGAATTTCTCGGTTGCGAAGGCCTCGCCAGCGGCCGGCGAACACGCACCCTCATTGCAGTAGAAGACAGCGCGGTTTGCGCCATTCCGTTTCGAATCATCGAAAAACTGGCGGCAGAGCACCCGCATGTACAGCATTGGTTTCATCGCATAATCAGCAAAGAACTGATCAGAGCTCAGTAAACAGCCACTTTACTGCGTCGCGCGACAGCCGAAGAACGCATTGCGGGGTTTCTGCTCGATCTATCCCACCGCGCAGAGACGGCGGGCTTCTCAGGCAGCAGCATTCCGCTTAGACTGACGCAAGTCGACATCGGACAACACTTGGGGCTCAGCCGCGAAACGGTCAGCCGCGTCTTCGCCAATTTCCAGCGCAAACGCATAGCCTGGAGCACCCAATATGCGCTGCTATCGCCTGACCTGGGGCCACTGGCGAGTTTGGCAAGCAGCATCCCACCTTGCGATAGCGATTGACCTAATAGCGATGTCGTCAGGCGACTAACAACTGGAATGCGATTGTGTCGATCAACGCAGCGAACCCATCGTCATCCACGGTGCTAAACCCCGCGCCGCTTGAGGCAAGCTGGTCTCAGCAGCGCATCGCTGTGGCGACGATGGTCTTTTTCGGTGCGTTCCTGGCCTTCGGCATGGAGCCTATCGTCGGCCGCATGGTGACGCCGTATTTTGGCGGCGCGGTATATGTGTGGACCATCAGCCTGACGATGTTTCAGGCGCTGCTGCTGGCCGGCTATCTCTACGCCCACTTCCTGGCGCCGCGCATCGGTGCATGGCATTTGCTCGTGTTGTTGCTGCCGCTCCTGCAATGGCCGCTGAACTTCAGCGCCGCTATTGCGCCACAAGCGCCTATTGCCACGCTCATCGTCGACCTGTTGGTGCAGATATCGCTGCCATTCGCGGTATTGAGCACCACCGCCGTTGTCGCGCAAATCTGGTGGCATCGTGCACGCGTTGAGACCCTTGAGGCCGGCGCATCACCGCCTTATTTTCTGTACGCGATTTCCAACCTCGGCGCATTGTTGGCGCTGTTCATCTATCCGTTCCTGATTGAGCCGTTTTTTGGTGTATCGGTGCAGCGATGGGCATGGAGCGTCGGCTATCTGCTCTACGCGGCGGCCACGGCATGGGTCTGCTACCTGTTGCGGCCGCAGGTCCGCAAAGTGACCCAGCACGCGCGTGCTCGTCCGGCCATTGCGACGCAGCGCGTGCTGCGCTGGTTGCTGTTAAGCGCCGCGCCCTCGGCCTTGCTGCTCGCCGTCACCAACGTCATTGCCACGGAGGTCGGCTCTTTCCCCATGGTATGGGTGTTGCCACTGGCGTTGTATCTCGCCAGCTTTATCTTGGCCTTTCGCGACGCTGGCGAATCGCTGTTTCGTCGGCTCGATTTCTGGCTACTGGAAATTGCGGTGTTGGCCTTGCTTGCCGCGCATTTGAAAGTATTTGGCTGGTGGCTACCGCCAGTGATCCTGACCAGCTTCTTCTGTCTCTGCCTGATCGCAAACAGGCAGCTCTATCGCCTGCGCCCCGATCCTGCGCGACTGACTGATTTTTATCTGGCCATTGCGGTCGGCGGCGTCCTCGGCGGCGCACTGGTGAGCCTGGTGGCCCCGCTGGTTTTTTCAGAGTTAATGGAATATCCCGTCGCCGTGCTGGCGGTGGTCGCCGCAGGCTTGCAACTCGGACGGCTGAACTGGTGGCGCAAGACCACGTTCGAGAAAGGCGCTATGCGCGGGGCGGTGCTGATGTTCGGGCTCTCCTTGACCGGGCTAGGTTACTGGAGCCTCTCGGGAATTTACGCCGTGCGCAACCTGTATGGGGTATCGCGGGTGTTCGATGTCATTCCCAGGGACGGCCAGCCCGCCTATCGAATACTGGCGCATGGGGCGACCATACACGGCATGCAATACCTGGATCCGGCCAAGCGCACCGAGCCGATAGGCTACTACTACATGGGCGGCGCCTTACAGCAAGCCGCATCCCTGCGCCGCACGCCTGCTCGCGTTGCGATGCTGGGCTTGGGCGCAGGCGGTGCCCTACCCTGGTTTCAGGCTGGCGAGCAGGTGAGTATCTTCGAAATAGATCCAGATATGGAAGCGCTGGCCCGCCGGTGGTTCGGCTATCTGATCGATTCGCCTGCGCGGATAGACGTGCACATCGGCGATGCGCGGCTCAAACTCTACGAAGAGCAGCGACGCGCAGCGCCACTCTACGACATGATAATTATCGACGCCTTTTCCGGTGACGCTGTGCCCACACACCTGCTGACGCTCGATGCGCTGGACGTCTATCTGTCACGTCTGTCCGACGACGGCATCATCGTCTTCCACGTTTCCAACCGCTTCTACGATCTGCGCCCCGTCATCAAAGCGGCGGCGCGAGCCCGAGGTCTCGCCGCTGTAGTCACGAAGGGCACAGAAGCGAGTAAAGATCGATTAAACATTAATCCGTGGGTCGCCGTCGTTTCACGCTCGTCTGCTCGCCTGACTCCGCTACCGCTCGGCGACCGTTGGATGGCCGTCAGCGGCACCGATGGCTTGCCGACCTTTCGCGTCTGGACGGACGATTACATCAACATACTCGCGCCACTTTCAAACAGGTCGCGACATGATTGATGTGTACGAAACTCCTTACGAACGTGTCAGCTAAATCGCTCTGAAGACACGCTGCGGCGCGCGCATTTTGCAGTCGGTTTTCGCAAAAGACGCTCGTAGCCGCACTTACTTCCCACGAAAATCCCGCCCGAACGGCGCACTCAGCCGGGCGCGCAGTCGAGCAATTTCTTCCTGCAAGTCGACCACCAACGCCGCCAGTTCCGGCTGCGCATCGAAATTGCGCTCCAGCGCGCAGAGTTGCCGCGCGCGCCACAGGTCGCGGCTGGTGAAGCGCCAAGCGGTCGGTTCTGCGGAAGGCACAAACAATACGCCCATCTCCACACGCATGCTCACCCACTCTATGGTCACGCCGCAGGCGTGCGCCAGCTCATCAGCCGTCAGCGCACTCTCGTCCAGCAAAACACCGGCAATAATTTCATCAGTCATCATGGCTGCCCCTTCATGTCTGCGCGTGGATCGAAAGCCAGTTCCCGCGCCATGGTTTCGTAGAGCTTTATCGCTTCTTGCGTCGTCGCTTCCGGTACGACGATCTTTATCTCCAGATACAAATCGCCCGTAGGCTCACCCGGTATGCCCTTGCCTTTGACGCGCAACTGACTACCGCTCTGCGCGCCTTTTGGGATGCGTACATTCACGGCGCTCCCGCCGGGTAGCGCGACCTCTATGGTGGCGCCCAGCGCCGCTTCCCAGGGCGCGACGGGCAACTTCAAATGCAAATCGCGGCCGTCGACACGGAATTTCGCGTGCGGCTCAAAGTTCACTTCCAGATAGAGATCGCCTGGTGACACGCCGGAGAAGCCCGGCCCGCCTTGCCCCGCGAGGCGCACCATCTGCCCGGCCTTGACGCCCTTGGGAATACGCACGTTGAGCGTGCGTGTGCCCAGCGACACGTGGCCCTCCGCATCCACCTGCGGCACGCGTAGGCTGATCTGTCGCGTGGCCCCATTCCATGCGTCTTCCAGACTGATGACGATCTTGGCGTGATGGTCCTCGCCTTTGACGTGAGCGTGAGCGTGGCCCGCCCCGCCGCCGCCCGTGCGGCCGAATATCTCGGCGAAAAAATCGCTGAACTGTGCTGCCTCATCCGGCGAAAATCCCGAACCGGCATGCTCGAAGCCGGTATCCCAATTCGGCGGCGCCTGGAAATCCTGGCCCGGCTTGTAGCCGGCACCGAGCTGGTCGTAGGCCGCACGCTTTTCCGTGTCGGAAAGCACCGCGTTCGCCTCGTTAACTTCTTTCATGCGTGCATCGGCATCCGGCTCTTTGGAGACGTCCGGATGATATTTGCGCGCCAGCTTGCGGTAAGCCTTCTTGATCTCGTCAGCGCTGGCAGTGCGAGCGACGCCGAGTATCTTGTAGTAGTCCTTGAACTCCATGCTTGCTCCCGTGCTTGGTCCGTTTGCTCATGTCTTGCCCAAAGTGCTCTAAGCCATTCTCCTCCAAGAATCGGTGCTGGTCACAGGAGTTTCAGCGCGCCTACACAGGTGCCAGCACAAAACCATAATGCTGTACCTAAACGAAAGCCACTGATATAACCGTACGGAACAAACATCCACGCTGTACCGCCGAAGCGCACCCGCACCCCACGAGAGATATTGCAATATGACGCAAACCACCCAAGAAGGTCTGGTTCGAAAAATCGGTCGATGGGATTTGTTGGCGCTGGTCACCAACAGCATCGTCGGCGCAGGCATATTCGGCTTGCCGTCCAAACTATATGCGCTGGCCGGAAGCTACAGTCTCTGGGCCTTCCTCGCCTGCGCCTTTTTCATCGCACTGCTAATTGTCTGCTTCGCAGAAGTGGCGAGCCGCTTCAACGAAACCGGCGGCCCATTTCTTTACGCTAACACGGCCTTCGGCAAACGCATCGGCTTTCAAGTCGGCTGGCTCATGTGGCTCACACGGCTCACGGCTTTTGCCGCGCTGTGCAATTTGTTAGTGAATTATCTGAGCTACTTTGTGCCGTCCGCCAACGAAGGTGTAACGCGCGCACTCATCATCACAGCGCTGATCGCCACGATGGCGGCCGTGAATATCATCGGTGTGCGCCAAGCGGCGCTCGTGAACAATTTCTTCACCGTCAGCAAGCTCATTCCGCTGTTTATCTTTGTCACGGTCGGCCTCTACTATGTCGCGCCTGACCACTATGCTTTCGAGCAGGCGCCGAGTCTGGCGACTTTTTCCGATGCCGTACTGCTCTTGGTTTTCGCTTTCAGCGGCTTTGAAGTGGCCGTGATTCCGGCGGGTGAAGTGCGCAACCCGCAACGCAATGTGCCCTTCGCGCTGTTCACCGCGCTGGCGGCGGTTACGCTGCTGTACTTTCTGATTCAGGTAGTTTGCATCGGCACCCTGCCATCGCTGGCGGCATCGGAACGCCCGCTGACGGATGCCGCCAGCCGCTTTCTCGGGGCCGCCGGTGCGTCGCTAATGACAGTGGGTGCGGTCATCTCCATCGCCGGCACACTTAACACCGGCATGCTCGCGGCGCCGCGCCTGATCTTCGCCATGGCAGAGCGGCGCGAGTTACCCGCGCTACTGGCCACGACGCACCCGCGCTTCCATACGCCACATCTAGCCATCCTCGTGTCCGCCGCGTTGATGCTCGGCTTCAGCCTAGCGGCCACCTTTCTCGCCGCGTTAAAAATCAGCACGCTCATCCGGCTGCTTATTTACGCGGTGACCTGCCTCGCGCTCATCGCGCTGCGCCGCAAACACCCCGACAAAGCGCCCGCCTTCGCCGTCCCCGGCGGCATCGGGCTGGCTATCGTAGTGACGCTGCTAAGTATGTGGCTCATCGCCCAAAGCTCAGCCGAGGAAATTTATATGGTGGCTGGCGCAGCACTACTCGGTGGGGTGATTTCGCTGGTGGCGGGGTTCTGGCGGAAGAGATAGTGGTGCGGCGCGGGTTCAGCTCGGCTGCATGTCGATGTGATAAAGCGCCCAGTTACGCAAACCCAGCAGGCGCAGTTGCTGATGACGACTACTTAGGACACATCCACAACCTTGAGTCCGGCCTTGCGCGCCGCCGACAGTTGCCGATGGTCGGCGGAAACAAAGGTGTCCGGCTTAACGGTGAGCGCGCAGGCCACGTGAAGGACATCCATCGCCCGAAGCGGATGCGCCTCCAGGAGCGTAACCACCGTGGCCAATACCTCGGGCGTGAGCTGGCAAAGGTCGACATCGGCCATATCCGACATCGCATCACTCTTTAGCTTTCGGTAATCCGCTTTGGAGACTTTCTTTTCCCGTACGAGACGAGACAAGGTGGAGATCAGTTCCGGCAGGCAGATGACACAGACGACAAGGCTATCGGCCTTTTGGCACAGCGCCATGACCTTGTCTGTCCCCTGCTCCGCAACATAACGCTTTGCAAAAGCCGAGGTGTCCAGAAATACAATCACGCCGATTCATCCCGATCACTCAGAATTTCTCGGCTCAAAGCCAAGCCTTTAGCGCATAGCGATGACCTCGCAAGCTTGCAGGCGCTACTGCCGGTATTTTTGAGCTACGTCCTGAGCTTTGTGTATGTCGGCATCTACTGGAACAACCATCACCACCTGCTGCATGCCGTCGGACGCGCGTAAGCGAGCTGGCCTTGTGGGCGAATCTGCACTTGCTGTTCTGGTTGTCACTGTTTCCGTTTGTGGCGAACTGGATGGGCGAGAACCATTTCGCGCCGCTGCCGACGGCGGTGTATGGCTTTGTGCTGATGATGGCGGGGATCGCTTATTGGCTGTTGCAGCGCGCGCTGATTGCGAGCGACGGCAAGGATTCGCTGCTCGCCCGCGCCATGGGCCGGGACTTGAAGGGCAACCTCTCCATCGTGATCTACGCTGTCGCGATGCCGCTGGCCTTCTACCGCCAATGGCTGGCGCAAGCTTGCTATGTGTTGGTCGCGCTGATGTGGTTGGTGCCAGACCGGCGTATCGAGAAGGCTCTGGAAAAGCGCATGGAATAAGGCGTTACGCGGAATACCACAGCACAGCAAAGAAGTGACAGGTGCTACCTGCCATGACAAAAAGATGCCAGATGAAATGGCCGAACTTCACGCGCGCATCGGTGAGGTAGAAAACGGTGCCGCCGGTGTAGGCAAGGCCACCGGCGACCAACCAGGCCACGCCGGCAGGGGCGACGCGTTCCAGCAGCGGCACTGCAGCGATGACAACGAGCCAGCCCATGGCGATATAGAGGCCGGTGGACAACAGCGGGTGCGAGAGTTTGTTGTAGGCTTTGAGCACCAGGCCCACTGCGGCTATCGTCCACACCAGCCCGAATAAAGTCCACCCCCACACGCCATGCAGAGCGCCGAGCGCGAAGGGCGTATAGCTGCCGGCGATGAATAGATAGATGGCGCCGTGGTCGAGCTTTTCGCACAAACGCTTGGTGCGGCAAGGCGGCATGGCGTGATAAACCGCCGAGCTGAGATACACCATGACCATGGTGATGGCGAAGACGCAAGCGCCCACGATGTTGGCCGCATTGCCCTGCTGCACGGTGGCGACGATGAGGATCGGTGCGGCAGCCAGCGCCAACAGAAACCCGATGCCATGACTGACGCTGTTGGCGATTTCTTCGGCGAATGATTGCGGGCGATCGTGCATGTTGGCTCTCTCACCACTATAGACCATAGACTGCCGCCTCTGGCAGCGAACAATTCAGGCGATCTGTCTGATTTGACGTCTGCGCTTTGGCTGTCACATTCTTGTCGCAGGTCTTCGCCGCTGGCGCACCGGATTGGCTTGCTATTGGTCAACGCCGGCCGGCCGGAGATATGCGACTCTGGCTGTCTCCTATTGTGGACACGAGCGGGGAACGCACATGGGCAAACGCATACTGCTGATTCAGGGCCACCCGGATGACAGCCAGAGTCACTTGTGTCACGCATTGGCGGACGCCTATGCCCTGGGTGCGGCGACGGCGGGTCATGAGATACAGCGCATCGACGTGGCGGCGTTGGATTTCCCGCTCTTGCGCAGTCAGGAAGAATGGGAACACGGCCCCTTGCCGCCCACTTTGGAGCCGGCGCAGGCGGCGATCAAATGGGCGCAGCACATGGTGCTGTTTTTTCCACTATGGCTGGGCGATATGCCGGCGCTGCTCAAAGGCTTTCTGGAACAAGTGGCCCGCCCGGGATTCGCTTTCTCACGCGAGGGCAAGAATCCTATGGGGCAGAAAGGCCTTGTGGGCAGGTCCGCACGCGTGGTCGTCACCATGGGCATGCCGGCGGTGGTGTATCGCTGGTATTTCCGGGCGCACAGCGTCAAATCGCTGGAGCGCAATATTCTTGGCTTTGTCGGTATCGCGCCGGTGAATGAAACCCTGATCGGCATGGTCGGCAATCTGGATGCCGACGCGGCCAAAAAGTGGTTGGCCCAACTAGAAAGACTAGGTGAGCGGGGCAACTAAAACGGAACGCGGCACGGCAAGCGCACGCTGCATTTCAAACCAGGCGCATGGTGTCGGCGAGGTGGCTGAAGACTGTCGAGATGCGCCTCAGGTGGCGCGACTCGGGATGCGTGAGCAGCCAGAGCGGGGTTTCGCATTCGTCCAGCGCCTCGGAGACCTGCACTACGCTATCCATCGTGAGTCCGAGGAACAACGGGATCACCCCTATACCCATACCATTGGCGATGCCCGCGGCGACGGAGTGAATGCTGTTCACCTTGTATTGCGCCACGGCTTTCGGGAAGTGGCGCTTGCGCCA
>Ga0209181_10001339_pt1 | contig 43469 bp, 42 predicted proteins | sample MAT05_FD_187208 | JGI IMG/M metagenome (GOLD analysis project Ga0209181, IMG submission 187208) | Freshwater microbial communities from Lake Fryxell liftoff mats and glacier meltwater in Antarctica - MAT-05 (SPAdes) (version 2) | ecosystem: Environmental > Aquatic > Freshwater > Ice > Liftoff... | reverse complement strand
CAGTTTGTTCATTCTGGGAGACGCAAGCTAGAAGCATGCGCTACATTGGGCGGCTCGCCGAGCTGCGATAGAGTTTGTCAGGTAATTTAACGAATCAGGAAATTGATTGATGGAAGCGACACGCATCAAACGCCCATTAAAAATCAAAAATTAGACCGCTCCATTGCGGATGTCTGCGTCGGCTTTCCGGTAATCATCCATGTGACCGATATCCAGCCAGTATTCATGCACCGGAAAACTCACGACGGTTTTCCCAGCGCGCACGTGATCATTGATCAGTGTCGGCATGTCGTAACACATCCCCTGCGGAATGTGATCCCGGATTCCGGTCGCGAGCAGATAGATGCCCGCATTCACAAAGTTTCTGATCACCGGCTTCTCAGTAATTGCCGTAACGTTCACACCATTCGTTTCCACCACACCATAAGGCACTCGGAAGTCATATTCTCTCACACCCACCGTGATGTCGGCTGCGTGCTCGCGGTGAAAATCAAACAGCGAAGTGAAGTCTGTCCGCGTGAGAATATCGCCATTCAAAACCAGTAACGGATCGTTTCCAGTTTTCAGAAGATTGAGCGCGCCGGCTGTTCCCAGCGGAGTCTCTTCCTGCACGTAGTCAATGTTCACCCCGAACGCGCGGCCGTCGCCGAAGTGATCGGTAATCACCGCCGGTTTATAATGGGTCAGGATCGTGATCCGGCGGATGCCGCTTTGGTGCAGCCGCTCAATGATGTCTTCCAAAAGCGGACGGTCTCCCACGGGAAGCATCGGTTTTGGAAGATCGTCGGTGAGGGGACGCAACCGCACCCCGAACCCTCCGGCCATGATCACGGCGTGAACTGGAAGCGCCACGGCTTTTTCCAAATCGCTCGCCGTGATGATGTCCACCACCTGCCCATTTGCATTGAGCAGTGGAATCTGACGCACGCGACTGTCCCGCATTAGCAGAGAAAGTGAGACTTTATCGGCACCAACCGATGCCGTTACCGGTGGCCTGAGACGGTGTAGCTTTCCTTCGTGCAGCCGCGAAACAGGCGTGCTGAGTTCCAGTCCTGCAAGAATGGCGCGGCGGATATCGCCATCGGTCAGCGTATCGAGCAGGCGTCCGCAGGCATCCACCACGAGCGCGATTTTTGCGGCGTTCCCATCAATGCAGGCCGACGCCTCGCGCATCGTCGCGGAAGGCAGGATGCAGTAGAGTTTTTGGTCGAATGGCATTTGATGAAGGAAGAGGTAAGGAAAAAGGACTACGTCGTGAGCCTTAACAGCACTGCTATTTTAAACGATCTCCCGCTCGAGCATGAAAGCCTCGGCGTATTCGACACCGATGGTTGCACCACGGGTGCGGGCCATGGCGCGGATGGCGGAGAGGCTGCGCGGACCGGGTTCGGGATGCACTTCGCTTTTGAAAAGCTGCATGATCTCCAGTTTGCGCTCGAGCGTCTTGCTGATGTCGAAAAATACCGTGGGAAGGAATACGCGCTCGGGATGAGCGGGCGCGGCGTCGGTTTCTGAAATCACTTCACAGGCAAGCACCCGCTTCACGCCGAGCTTGCCGAGATAAAACGATTTCAGCACCGCATGCACCGCCTCCGCCGTTACGCGATGATCGGAATGCGCATCCGCACGATTCGGGACGTAAACAATCTCCGGGCGCACTTTCTCGACGACTGCCCGGATCGCACCCACCAATTCCGCGAGCGGCAACTGTTCAAGCTGTGTAGTCGGAAGCTTGAGCCAGTGCAGTGCATCAAACGGATACGCAGCCTTTACGGCTTCCACCTGCTGACGTTGGGTCTCTATTTGGTCGGGAGAAAATCCCGGCGCAGTCGCGGCGGTAATCAACAGCCAGTGCAAGGAAGCCCCCTCAGCCTTGTGCCGAAGCAGGGCACCGCCACAGCCGAGCGTCTCGTCGTCGGGATGCACTGCGATGGTGAGAATGTTCATCTGTTGATTGTTGAGAAGCGCTGGATTCTATTGGCGCGGTCTGTGGCTTCTTAACACTTAAAACACGCCAACTCAGAACCTACTTTCCGAGCACAAAGATCACTTCAGTCAGTGGCTTCTTCACACCCAGATCAGCTTCGGGTTTATTGAAAGGTGCAAACAGTTTTTCCCAGGTCTCGATCCAGTGCGATTTGATTTCGGAGCGGCGCTGACCAGTCAGCTCGGCGACCATTTCGCAAAGCACTGGGGTGAGCGGACGGAGACCAATGTCCCAGATGTGTGCATGCAGCCATGTCACTTGTTCGCGGCGGCTCTTGATTTTAAAACCGGCGGCTTTGAGTGTGCTTTCCCAGCCGTCGGCGTCGTTCAGGCTTGGCTTGTTTGCTTTGCGTCCGCGATCGATGAGGTTGAGCCATTCCTTGCCGAGATGGGGCTCCATACTGTCGAGAGTGTAACCATTCACATTATTGGTCTTCAAAACCAGCACCGCTTGGCCTTCCGGATGCAGCACGCGATGAATCTCATTCAAATGCAGATCCAGATTTTTGATCCAGTAAACGGAATTGCTGAAAAGGGTGCGGAACTCGTTGTCCTTAAATGGAAGCGGCTGGTTGTTATCATGCACCACGAGGTTCTCGTAAAAATCGAGCGGCTTCGCCTTATCAAGGAGGTTCTGTTTCCAGTCGGCACCGATGGTCATTTTATAGGCCGGACGTTTCGCAATTTTCGGCGCGTAATCCGTAGGAGCTGCATCGTAGATATCCTTGTTTTTGTAAAACTCACCGAGATGACCAACGCCGCTGAAGATATCGAATGACATGTCGAAATCGCCGCCTGCGCGCAAGAAGCTGAAAATTCCGTCGCCACAGCTCAGATCAATACTTGGTGCCGCAAACTCGAGGTCATGCATGACCTGACAGTTGATGCTGCGCCAGAGCGCGTTTTCAGGGCGGAGCCAATAGACATTAAGGAAGCGGCGTAGGTAGTCGTTCATAAAGTGGGGCGGGATGTAAGCAGGGAGGCGAAGCGAGCGCCAGCACGGAGGTTGCCCTGCCATTCGAGCAGTTCGAGGGTGCCATCACCAGTGGCAACGAAGCATCCGGAATCGTCACATTTCAAAATGGTCCCTGGCTCGGCGCTGGCGCGTTGTGATGTAAGGCGGCTTTTCCAAACCAGCACCGGCTCGGCTTCCAGATGGGTATGCGCGCCGGGATATGGTCGCGTAAGCGCGCGGATGAGGTTGTGGATTTCACGCGCTGGTTGTTCCCAATGAATCTCCCCATCATCTTTCGTGCGCTTGCGCCAGTAATTCGCGAGAGAATGATCCTGCGGGATGCGCGGGGCCGTTCCTGCTGCAAGCTGTGGGAGAAATTCCCCAATGGCTTCCCCGGCAAGTTGCTCGATTTTTTTAAGCAATGTCCCTGCGTCATCGTCGTCAGTAATCGTGAACGGCTGCTGCCAAAGGATATCGCCGCTGTCCGCACCCGCATCGAGATGGAAAAAGGTGAGTCCGCTTTCCTTCAGACCGTATATGAGCGACCAGATGATTGGATGCCGTCCGCGATTGCGCGGAAGCAACGCGGGGTGCGTCCCGATGCATGGTGCGACCGATCGGATCGCTTCCCCGATCAACTGCGACCAGCCAAAAACGAAAATGACATCCGGCTTTGCAGCGTGCATTGCCTCGATCGCGGAAGGATCATTGATGTTGTTCACATAATGAATGGCTAATGCGTGTTGTTTTGCCAGCGGGGTGAGATCGGCGAAATCGGAATGACGCCCGGCCTTTGCTGGGTCGAGTGTGAAAACACCAGCTACATCGCCGTGATTCCGCAGGATTTCTGAAAGACAATGGCGGCTGAACTCAACCGCTCCGATAAATGCGATCCGCATCAGGCTGGAGAATAAAAACGTTTGAGCAGCATTTTGGGTCCGGGCTGTACCTCCCGAATCTTCTTCACGATCCGTCCGGCGGCGTTTCCATCGCCATATATATTCACCAGCGAACTCAAATCGAGTGCCAGCGCTGCACGGAGGCCCTCGAGAATTGCGGCACGACTGGTTTCCGTGTGGATGACGTTGCCGCTGGTCACGCGGCCGAGCTGACGGTTTCCGATATTCACCACAGGCAGTTTAAAAGAAGCTGCTTCGATGATGCCCGATGATGAATTCCCGACCATTGCCGCTGCGTGCGACATCACGCTGAAGTAACCCTGGGTTCCAAGGTTCACCGCGATTTGCGCCCGTGGGTTATTATTCGCGGTGAAGGATTCAATCCGAGCAATGATCCGCCGACTGTCGGTGTCGGCGTTAGGGTAGGTAAATAAAATGTCCTGATCCGCTGTTTCCAATGCAGCGAAGAGCTCATCCAGGTGCGCGATTGACTGGCTGCTTTCGAGTGTGACCGGATGATAGGTCACGAGAATGAACGGCTTCTTCAACGACAGTCCGCGTTGCGCTTTGAGTTCCTCCAGCGAAAGGAGCCTTACCGTGCGTAAATTATCCAGGCCCGGCGCGCCGCTTACCACGACGTTCGCGGGCTGCTCTCCCATTTGGATGACGCGCTTTGCATACGCCTCCGTGCTGACGAAATGTAGGTGGCTCATCTTGGTAATCGAATGCCGGATCGCCTCGTCTATGAGACCTTCAGTGGATTCGCCTCCGTGCAGATGGATCAGCGGAAGACCAAATGGCAGCGCAGCGCTGGCAGCCGCAAGCATTTCATAACGGTCACCAAGCAACATCAGCATGTCCGGACGATGTCGCTCAAATGCTTCCGAAAATCCCATCACTCCGCGTCCGATGGATGCACCAATTCCACCAGCCGTATCCGAATTTCCGAGCATTGGAATTCTCGCGGAAATCGGGAACCCGTCACGCTCGATGTGTTGGACGGTATTTCCATACTCAGGCACGAGATGCATTCCGGTGACATACATCTCCAGCTTTAAATCAGGCGCTGCTTCAATCTCGCGCAAGACGGGAATATAAATCCCGTAATCCGCACGGGCGCTGGTGACCACTCCGATGGTTTTCATGCGAGTAATTCGAGTGTAAGTGGTGTGCCTGCCGCAATTGCCACGCGGGATTTCCGGCCCAGAATGCTTTCACGCGCGGATGGCGGGAGCCCGCTGGCCGGACGTTTGATGGCCACATCGTCTCCGGTAAGCGCCGTCCCGACCGCAATATCACGCGCGGCAACCAGCCCCTTGCGAATCACGGTAATGGTTCCTGCCTCGGACGCGACGGGCTGCTTCACACCATCGCCCAGTGCGAGCTCCACATTACGGATCGCGCGCACCATCGCCGCGAACTCCTGTGGTTCCAGCGATGCCGCGTGATCCGGACCCGGTAGCGTGCGATCCATCGTGAAATGCTTTTCGATCACCGTCGCGCCAAGTGCCACCGCCGCTACCGATACTTCAATGCCCATCGTGTGATCGGAAAAACCAGTCGGCACTCCCAGCTCTTCCCGCATGGTAATCATCGCCCGAAGATTTACGGTCTCGGGCGGCGCGGGATAGTTACTCACACAATGCAATACCGTGAGCGGCGGGTTCCCGGCTTTGCGGATCACATCAATCGCAGCGGCGACCTCCTCCAGATACGACATGCCCGTGGAGATAATCATCGGCAGCTCTTTGGCGGCAACGTGACGAAGAAACGGGAAGTTCGTGATTTCACCCGACGGGATTTTGAATCGCTGCACCCCCAGCTCTTTCAGAAAGTCAGCCCGGTCTTCATCAAACGGCGTGGACATGAATTCGATCCCCAGCTCGTTGCAGTAATCACGAAGCTCGTAATGCAGTGCATCCGGCATTTCCAGGCGCTTGAGCATTTCAAATTGTGATTCCGTCGCATCGCTGGTCACCTTTTGGTAAGCCGCCTTTTCCGCCTGTCGCGTCACAAGGTTTTCCGTTTTGAATGTCTGAAACTTCACGGCGTCCGCCCCCGCCTCTTTCGCAGCAAGCACAAGCTTTCGCGCAAGCTCCGGGGAGCCGTTATGGTTTACACCCGCCTCGGCGATAATGAAAGTCATGGAAAAGGGAAGAGGGAAAAAGGAGAAAGGAGAAAGTTAGTGGCGCTGAAGGCGCATCAAAAAAGCGTAACTTGGGCGCTTGCAGCTTGATCTGCGACGAAGCCATTTTTGCTTCCTGAAAACTCCAAGAAAACGATTTTGGATTCTTTCATTGGGTATTTTAAAGCCCTGTTGTTTGCCCAAGACGGCAAGCGGAACGCCTCTCGGTTATTCAAATGCGCAATGCGCCTGTCTCTTCCTCCTTATTCCTTGTTCCTTGTTCCTTTGTCCGCCTGCGCTTCCATCACTGTGTATCCCGTCCTTTCACAAACTCCGGTTTCCACAAAACCTTCCCCCTCATAAATGGCGCGCGCACTTTTGTGTTCGGGATGCACTTTCAGTATTACGGTTTTGATCTGCTGTTCCCGCGCCCAGCTCAGACTTTCCTGCAGCGCTTTCCTCCCCAATCCCCGTCCCGAAAATTCTTTCGCAACAAAGACACCAAACGCCGGGCGCTCATATCCTTCGTCAAAACCCCGCAGCATGAAGAATCCCGCGAGTCTGCCATCCACCCGCAACGCTCGGTAGTAATCGCGACAAACCGCATCCAGTCTTGCGGCAAGAGACGCGGCATCGAATGGAAACGGGTTGAAATGCTGCATGTAGTCAGCGGGTTGCGATTGCACCAGTGCTGCAAGTTCAGAGGCGTCGGATGCAGTAAGGAGCGTGATTTCTAGGGACATGTGGCCAAGGAAAAAGGAGGAGGGATAAAGGAAAAAGGGCGTGGCGCTCTACGCATTTTTTAAAATGGGTTTTCAGTGGGGAAGCATTTCGGGACAGCCATCCGCAATGAATAAAGTGGGTTTTGTTCAATATACGCGCGAAGCGCCTGACCCTTCTTCCTTTATCCCTCATCCTTTTTCCTTTTCCTCCTCCATCCGCCAATCTGCGTTCACAAGCGTAATGCCGCCTCGCACAGTGGGCACCATTCCCGAGCCGAAATAGTCGCCGCCTTCCACCCGGAGCGTTGCTGCATTGGTCAACGAGTCCATTACATCGGAAGACCGAAAATCAGACGATACACGGTATTCGAGGTGGTAGGTCGCAGACGGCAGAGGCAGCTTTGGCAGACGACAGACAAAAGCGCCGTGCTTCGGCAGTTCGCCAAACTCGGCTTTTACAAGCTTGTTGCCGTGCGTGAAAACAGGGACGCCATGCGGGGTGCTGACATTGAGCCGCACACTCAGCGGACTGCCCGCACGCAGACTGTGATTTTCAAAGAACAGATACACATCCACATCCTGACCCGATTCCACGGTGTTCAACTTGCCCCCACTCGTATCGCGAAACTCGATGCGCCCAATCCGCACCTCGCCGGTTCCTGTGCGATCCTGACGATCTTGTAGCGCGTGATCGTCGGTCGAGACGGTCTGGTGATAAAACTGGAGTGCCTCGGTTTGTGTTCCATCGAAAATCAGCTGCCCCTTCTGCATCACCAGTCCGCGTTTGCAGAGATTGGCGATCGCCGCTGCGTGATGACTGACAAACAAGACCGTCCTGCCCGCACTCGCAACCTCTCCGATCTTCCCGAGACACTTTTGCTGAAACGCTGCGTCTCCTACCGCGAGCACTTCATCAATTATCATAATCTCAGCGTTCAGATGCGCTGCTACAGCAAACGCAAGCCGCACGCGCATTCCCGATGAGTAACGTTTCACTGGTGTATCTAAAAATTCTTCCACACCAGAAAACTCCGCGATTGCGTCGAACTTCGAGGTAATTTCACGCCGCGACATTCCGAGGATTGCGCCGTTGAGAAACACGTTTTCCCGGCCAGTGAGTTCCTGATGAAATCCAGTGCCCACTTCAAGTAATGACGCGACGCGCCCCTTCATGCAAATGCGCCCCGAAGTCGGCGCCATAATCTGAGAGATGATTTTCAGCAGCGTGGATTTCCCCGCACCGTTGCGCCCCAGCACGCCCACCACTTCACCCTGCTTGATTTCCACACTCACATCCTTCAGCGCCCAAAACTCTTTTCCCGGACGCGGCCTGCCCGTCAATCGTGCCACCCATTCGGATATAAACGCGGAACGCCCCAGTTCACCGAGACGGTAAAGCTTGGAAAGGGACTCGATTTTAATGGCGACGCTCATGGAGACGGGAAGGGGGGAATAAAGGAAGAAGGATTAAGGAAAAAGGGTCACGCGCGCCGCGCTATGTTAAAAATTAATTTGATGCAGCAATTACTAAAACAGGAGAATAGGTCGCAAGAAGACAGGTCGGAGGAATTGTCTAATCCCAACGCGCGGAGCGCCTGGCCCTTTTTCCTTAATCCTTTATCCCTCTTCCTTGGTCACGCTCTCACCTTATTATGAATCCACGCCATAATCTTGTGCAGTTCATCAGCCTCGATCCAGAGTTTACGGGCCTCGGATTTAAGTGTGGGAAATGCACGGGCTGCCATGCGGATGAAAAACTTTCTCTCGTGCGCTTCTTTGCGGCAGGTGGCGGTTCGAAGTGCGAACTCCTTCTTTGAAACCGCTCCCTGAGCTTCACAGTAATTTGCACCAATACTGGTACTGCAGCCAACCAGCTGCGAGAGGATGCGTTCGGTAATTGCATCACGCGGAATCTGCCGGCAGAAATCAATCATCGCTTCTCCAAAGCAGGCGGTTCTTTCCTCCAAATCCCTATCCTGTGGTTCAACAGACTCCTCCCCTATAAAACAACCATCTTCAAAACCCACCATCGCAACAGACTCCGCAATCAACCAAGGCTCGATAGCAGAAACACTATCTTCTTCAGCTTTCATCGTTTGTTTTTATGGGCTCCTCAGCGCAAAGCGCGACGTTCCAGCCACCAGGGAAGCGCGATACTCATAACGCCCAATGCAACTGCAGTTGCACCTTGTATCTCTCGTAAATCTCTCTGCGGCGTAGCTTTAGACCAAAAAGACTCAAGGTAGTAGCGATGGGTTGGCGCTTCTGAATGCAACATCATCGCGTCCGTAAAAAGCATGAGATCCACGATTAAACCAAAAGCTGCTGTAATCTCATATCTACTGAATCGTAAATGCGGCATTCTAAAATTACACGCGCGAAGCGCCCGACCCTTCTTCCTTAATCCTTCCTCCTTTTTCCTTCTCAAATCGTATCCATCACCGTTTGTTCCGCGCGGTTGAAGAGTGCGATGCCGATTGCGAAGACGGTGGCGCTGATTCCGAAGCTGAGCATCACCTGCCAACGTTCGACCAATCCCGCTCCGAGCAGTGCGAAACGAAATGTTTCCACGACCGGCACCATGGGATTGAAGGTAGAAAAAATCCAACGGTCCTGCTCGGCGATTCGGGAAAGCGGAAAGACGATGGAGCTGCCAAACATCCAGAGCTGCACGCCAAATCCGATTCCGATACCGAGATCTTTAAAGCGCGTCGTGAGCGACGAAACAATGCAGCCGACGCCGACGCCAAGCATCGCCATTTGCAAGACAAGCAGCGGGAGCAAGAGCACCCGCCAGTTCATATCGATCTGCACACCCTTCACCCAGTAAATCGCCATGCCGATGAAGAGCACGGTCATTTGCACCATCAGCACGGTGAAATTGACGATCACAGCGGAGATCGGCATCGCCAGGCGTGGAAAATAGACCTTTCCAAAAATCTGCACATTACGCGTAAAAGAATGTGCGGTTTTGTTGATGCATTCGGCAAAGAAATTCCACGGCGCAAGACCCGCCATGTAGAAAAGAAAATGTGGGATGTGATCCGTCCCCAGGCGCGCCATACGTCCGAATAAAAAGCTAAACACCACGGTGGTCATTAGCGGCTGCACGATAAACCAGAACGGCCCCATCACCGTCTGCTTGTAAGTGGCGGTCATATCGCGCTTGGCGAGCAGCCAAATCAAATCGCGATACTTCCAAAGATCACGCCACGGGATGTCAAACCAGCCGCGTTTCGGCTGGATCACACGATCCCATTTCGGCTCGGTCTCAGTTACCGGGTTTGATTCCATCAACTATGAGTGAGGTGTAGCGCAGCGTGCCGTCTTTGTTGCGTTCGTCGTAGCGGCGCGACCGGCGGATGTGACCGCTACCGTCCGTCCAATCCGTAAAATGAAACTCTCCGGCTTCATCCCAGTGTTCCAGCAGCTGCACGGTGAAACCCGCGTCTTCGAGAAGCTTCTGCATCATGACGTGGGTGTAGAGCAGCTTGTGATCATCCGCGCCTGGACCATTCCCGCCAGGGCGCACCCATTCACGATAAGACGGATCAGGATGCAAACCGTCCGGAACCGCCAGGCGCAATACGCCACCTGGTTTTAAAAATGCAAAGCAGTTGGCTGCACCGGCAGACGCCTGTTCCGGATGCAAATGTTCCCAGACATGCTCGGCACAGAATGCAGTCCGGCTTTCCGGCTTCCAGTAACGAAGAAACGCCTCTTTGCTGGTGACATCCAGCGATTGCTGATCGGTCGAAATCCACCCCTTGCGAATATCCATCCCGGCTCCCAGTAGAATGCGGGACGCTTTGGAAATCTGACGCGTCGTCGGTGGCAGAATCCTCCCTGAGCGTCGGCCTGTAATTTTACGGATTAAGGTTTGAAACAGGCTCATTATAAAATTTAGACAAGCTGCCGCCCTTGGCCGGTTGTCGTCATTTTCAACAAGGCGTGCGGGTGGAAATGGTGGATGAGCGGAGCCATGGTTGGTCCGAAGCCAGCGTGCAAGCACACGGCAGCCCTTGGGTTTCGCATACCTTCCGGAAAAATCGAGCCTCCTTTCCCTAAATGTTCAGCATGGCGAGATGAGGTCGGCTGCTACACAACGATAGGGTAAGCGTCTGCCGCTTTCAGCGTCTTGCTGGAAACGAGGCAGGCGAGAGGCTCACCGATCCCGTGACTCTTAGCCCCACAGAACACTAGGTAGTTGATTGGTGATAGTTGATGGTTGATTGGAGCGGCAGACGATGGATGAGCACTGCCTATTCTTAAAACTTCACACCTAAAACTCGGCCACTGAGAGGCCACTGTGAGCGAGTAATATACTGATGAGACGGCGGGATGGACTACACGAGCAGGAGAGGATTTTGAGGGAGAGCAAGACGCGAGGAGAGGGCGCATCCCCGCTGTGGGCTGTAACCGACGAGCAACGCTGCGCTTCCTCAACAAGCCGCTTTGTCTCCTTGTAGTCCATCCTGCCGTCTCATCAGTAAGATCAAGAGCGAGACAAAGAGTAAGATTTTGCCCCTGCGAAATGCGTCGCTGTGTATTTCAACAGTCTCTTAAATCATGTTTAGGAAAAAGCCGGGAAACTGAACCCAGGCTTATGCCAAAATATCTTTCACGATGTTCCCGTGAACATCGGTAAGGCGGTAATCACGCCCTGAATAACGGTAGGTGAGCTTGGTGTGATCAATCCCCAGCTGGTGAAGCACCGTAGCGTGGAGATCGTGAACGTGAACGCGATTCTCTGTCGCATGCCATCCGAATTCATCCGTGGCTCCGTATGTCAAACCGGGTTTGAAACCGCCACCCGCCATAAACATCGTGAATCCAAACGGATGATGCTCGCGACCGTTGTCGCCTTCTGCGGTTGGGGTGCGGCCAAATTCACCGCCCCAGATGATGATGGTGTCGTCGAAAAGCCCACGCGCTTTGAGGTCCTTGATCAAGGCGGCAACGGGCTGATCCACTGCTGCGCAATTGTTAGGAAGCTCCGTGCGAAGGTTGCTGTGCTGATCCCATAGCTGGCAGCTTGAGCGCTTCGAAGTGGTGGTGTGGTAAATCTGAACCATGCGCACTCCGCGTTCACTGAGACGACGCGCCATGAGACACTGGCGTCCGAAAATTTCTGTCACAGGATTATCCAGACCATAGAGCTTTTTGGTCTCGGGTGATTCGCGATCAACATCAAATGCCTCGGGCGCTTCCGCCTGCATACGATAGGCGAGCTCAAACGATTCGATCCGCGCACTCAGCCTGGAATCTTCCTCCCGCTGTGCCGAGTGGAGCTTGTTGAGATTACCGAGAAAATCGAGCTGCGTGCGTTGTTCGTCTGCGGAAAAGCGGGTGTTGCCAAGATTCGCAACCGGCTTTTTTAAGTCATTCACCAATGTCCCCTGATACGCGGCAGGCAGGAACGAGTTACTCCATAGCGGTGCGCCTTGTGCAGGCTGTGCAGGACTAATAACCACGAAGCCTGGCAAATTCTGATTTTCCGAACCCAATCCGTAAAGCAGCCATGAACCCATACTCGGACGCGAGAAAGCCTGCTCACCGGTATTCATCTGCAAGCACGCGCCGTTGTGATTGATGTTGTCCGCAACCATGGAGCGCACGATGCAGAGATCATCCGCACAGGTCGCGATGTTTGGAAGCAGCTCGGAGATTTCCGCACCGCTCTGTCCGTGCTTCTTGAATGCCCATGGTGACCCAAGAAGATTGCCAGTCTTGGTGCGTTCTAGCTTCGGCTTTTCAAAAGGAAGCGGCTTGCCATTCAACTCTCCAAGCTTCGGCTTTGGATCAAACAAATCCACATGCGACGGACCGCCCGACATGAAAAGGAAGATCACGCGTTTCGCTTTTGCCACACCCATCGGAGCGCGGACGGTAAGCGGGCTGGCGGCATCGGCCTGGGCAAGAAGCCCGGCGAGTCCCATGACACCAAAGCCGCTCGCAAAAGTGCGCAGCATCTGACGGCGGGACATGGATTCGTTTAGTGCGTTCATGGTTGGTGGGATTAGTCGATGTAAGCGAACTCGTTGGAAGAAAGCAGCATCTGGCAGAGTTGAAACCAGTATTTTGAATCATCGGATTTCAAGAGCGTTTCGCAGAGCGTTATTTCCTCAGGCTTCGGTTCGCGTCCAAATAGCTGGTTGTAAAGCCATGCGATACGTGGAGCCCGGTCACCATGCGCTTCCTTTTCCATGCGCCTGGTAAGCCCTTCGGCCTGGGCTAGTGCGAACGGACTATTTAAAAGCCAGAGCGCTTGTGGAGCCACGACACTATCAGTCCGCTTTTCCACGATGCCGCCCGGATCAGCTCCGTCGAAAAGCATCTGATAAGTCGCACGATTCGAGCGGACGGTGGTGACATAAAGCGTGCGTCGAGGCGCGGTGAGTTCCGCAATCGAAGGGCCTCCCTCGGCGCGATCCAATCCACCAGAAGCCATCAGAAGGCTGTCTCGCATTTCCTCCGCGCTCAGTCGCTGGCGATTAAACCGGCTAAATAAATCATTGCCGGCATCCGTCTTCAGCGTTTCAGCACTCGCTGAGGACGATTGCTGATAGGTGCTGCTCAGCATGATAATGCGATGCATCGCTTTGACGCTCCATGGCTGCGATGTGGTGAGATTCAGCCCGGCGAGGTCAGGATCGTTTTCTTTCACTCCTTGTTTAAATTTGAGCGCGAGCCAGTCGAGTAACTCAGGATGGGAAGGCGGCGTGCCGAGTTTCCCATAGTTGTTGCTCGTGCGCACAATCCCTTCACCAAAATGACCCTGCCAGATGCGGTTGGCCATTACGCGCGCTGCAAGCGGGTTTTCCTCGCTGACGATCCATTGTGCCAACGCAAGACGTCCACTGCCTTCCTTGACTGGTGTTTGCTGATCGCCCGCCAGCAGACGGGGAAAAATGCGTGGTGTCGGTTCGCCAAGACGGTCATAGCGTCCACGAACGTGCACTTTGCTGTCATTGAATCCCGCCCATTCGGTATCCGGAATTCCTCCCTCCTGAAATCCCTGACTCATCGGGACATCCTTAATGCGCGCTGTAAGTGATTTGCGATCATTTTCCAGTCCGCTGACTTCCGAATCGTTATTCAAAATCCAGGTTCCCTCTCCTTCACACACCCACCAAACACCGTCATGTCCCTGCCCTCCGCCACTCACCAGCGCCTCGCGCAAATCCCACACTTTTCCGTCCTCCGTGGTAATCATGAGATTCACCTCAGTGGAATCACACGAATACTCGGCGCCACGATTAATAGTCAGTTGAATCAATTCCCCCTTTTTGACGATGACCTCCGTCTCAGGGAACTCCGCAGTGCCGTTGTTTGCGAATACCCCTTCCCTCAGTTTTTTAGAGGCATGTCGCACACTCCACGTAATCCCATCCCCACAAAGCGGGTCGGCGTCCTTGATGAATGCCTTCACTTTCGCCTTCCCATCTCCGGGTGCTTTCCAAGCAGCGGTGACGGAAGTTTTCGGCCCTGGATGCAGCGCGATGGAATGGGGCGGCAGCTTCACGGTGAGAAATGCGATTTCCTGTGCGGTGGTGTTGATTGCAACCGAGGGATTATCCACACCCTTCGGCGTCCAGCGAATCAGCCCTTGTATGTCATGTGCGTTTTGTTTCACCTCGGCTAGCGGACGCAACACTGTGGCAAGTCTGCTTTCCACATTCTCCAGCTTCTTTTTTAAGCTCTCGAATTCACCGCGATCTTTCGCCGGGACCAATGGAATCCGCATCAGTTTTTCGCCCGAGCTTGCTGGCTGAAAATGATCGAGAATACGGCTGCTGTAAAAGAATCCCGACAGCGCATAGTAATCCGCCGTCTCAATGGGATCGAATTTGTGGTCATGACAGCGGGCGCAGGCGAAAGTCATCCCAAGGAAACCGCGCCCAACGACATCAATCTGATCATCCACGATGTCGCTATGAATCTTCTTTTTGTCAGCATCGCCATTTCCCCAGCTCCCTAGGGCAAACACACCTGTTGCGATGACTTTATCCGGATCCCATTGCTGGGTTGCTAGAATGTCGCCTGCGAGCTGGTCGGTGATGAACTGATCGTATGGCAGATCGCGATTGTAAGCCCGCACCACCCAGTCGCGATAACGCCACGCATCCATGAAATCGAACTCCGTATTGGTAAAACGTGAATCCCACGAGTCCGCATAGCGCACGACGTCCAGCCAGTGACGCCCCCATTGTTCACCATAATGAGGCGAAGCGAGCAGACGCTCCACAATCTTCTGGTAGGCATCAGGGGCTTCGTCTTTGAGAAAAGCGCTCACCTCGTCCGGAGTGGGCGGAAGTCCAATCAGATCAAAAGTAACGCGGCGGATCAGTGTCAGCTTGTCCGCCTGAGGTGCTGGGTTCACGCCCTCAGCCTCCATTTTCGCCAGCACAAAAGCATCTACCGGTGTTTTCACCCATGCCGCATTCTGCACAGTGGGCAAAGTGGGTTTCTCTGGTTTCTTGAAAGCCCATTTTTTACGTTCTGCTTCATAATCATACGCGGGCTTTTTTTCTTCTCCTTCCTCGGCAACGACACCTGTGCGCGGATCAGGCGCACCGCGCTTTACCCATTCAATAAGATCGGCCACTTGTGCCTGCGGAAGCTCCTTCTTGGGCGGCATGGCAATGTCTTTGTCGAGTCGTCTCACCGCCTGGATTAAAATACTTTCATCGGGATTACCCGGAACTAAGACGGTGCCGGTGTCACCGCCCTTGAGGATCGCCTCACGGCTGTCCAGTTGCAGCCCACCCTTTGACTTTTTCTTTTCCGTGCTGTGACACTCATAGCAACTCTCCACAAGAATCGGCCTGATCTTCTTTTCGAAGAACTCCATGTCCTCCTCCGATATCTTTGGCGTCTCCGCCCACAAAGGGACGATGGATTGGCTTCCGAGGATGAGGATGGATAGTATACGTCGCATTTTTAAAACAAAGATCTGCACGTTTAACAAACGGCGTATGCATAAGAACCCTATTTCTCAATAAAAAATAGCCTGAATTTTATACGCCATCACGTAAGGCACGCATATCAAGCCTTACGAAAAAATCAGTGTGGTCCTCTTACCTCAGAAAACGTCCGAGGTTTTCCTGCTCCCATGCGAGGGCGCGACGATAAAAGCGGAAGCGACGCTCGCGTTTCAAAAATCCTTCGTGATGCACAATGCGGCGTCCCTCACGGTCATATTTGTCGGGGACGAATGCGTGCAGCATCTCATGATACACCACAAACTCGATATACCACAACGGCACAAACTGCCGGTCCAGCAGCGGATGAATCCGAATGATGCGATCCTCCTCCTGAATACTGCCGAGTACGATTGAAGACTTTGGCTTTTCGCGGCGACGGCGGCCCCAGGTGATCGCGTATTTGTGCAGACGTTTGTTGAAATAGCGTGCGTTGATATTTCTGAAGATCGCGCGGAGGTTGAACACCTTGCCTTCCGTGGAAAATTCGAATTGCCGCTGCACTTGTTGCTCCGGTAATGCGAGATAGCGTTTGCTAGCAACTTTTTTGGGACTTTTCTTCACTCCACTCCGGTGCGTATTCGTCTTACTGACGATATTTCGGCGGGTAGTGGAAGTGTGTTTGGCCATGTCTCGCTTGTAGTGCAGGGGTTACTTTGCACGTACATCGAGTGTGACGCCAAGACTTAGAATTCCGTTTAGAATCTTTTTATTTTTCTTCTAAAATCTGTGCCATTTTGGCCACTTTGTCCTTCAACTCCTTCAATCCTTGGATATTGACAGTCTGACGGTGGAATTGGCGCGCCGGAAGGATAGGGTTTCCAAGATACATCCCGCTCTCTTTCACGGACTTATTAACGCCAGACTTGCCTCCAAATATAATTTTATCACCAATTTCAATGTGTCCATTTACCCCGACTTGTCCGGCAAAAGTAACGTAATTCCCAATCTTTACGCTTCCTGAGATCCCCACCAGTCCGCAGATGATACAATGTTTCCCAATTCTCACATTATGACCGATTTGCACCTGATTATCGATCTTGGTCCCTTCTCCGATCCAGGTTTTGCCAAAACGAGCCCGATCAATAGATGTATTGGCTCCGATTTCAACATCGTCATCTATCTGAACGATACCGACTTGTGGTAATTTTACGTGTTTTCCCTGTTGAAACTCAAAACCAAACCCATCCGCGCCTAAAACGCTGCCGCTGTGCATGATAACCCGATTTCCAAGAAGACAGCGATAACCAATGGTCACGCGCGGATGAACCAGACAATTCGCCCCTACTTTAGCGTCGTATCCAATATAAGTATGCGCTCCCAAAACGGTTCCCTCTCCAATTTCCGCCCCATCCTCAATCACAACATAAGGTTGGATTGAAACCTTGTCCCCGAGTTTCACTTTCTTGCCGATCACCGCGGTCGGATGAATTCCTGGAGCGAAAGTCGGCACTGGTGCAGCAAAATGCTCAATCAGTTTAGCAAATGCTGCGGTTGGATTGTCCACCCTTACACATACCGCATCCACCTGCTCCTTGAAATCAACAGGCACCAGTGCGACCGAAGCCTTTGATGCCTTGAGTTGAGGAAGATACTTCGAGTTCCCGTAAAAAGTCGCATCTCCCACCCCGGCTTCCTCAACAGAAGCGATGCCAGTGACTCGAAGCGAATCACTGGCACCTGAATCTGCCTGACCGCCTACGAGCGCGGTGAGCTGTGAAACGGTAAGTTCCACGAAGTGAACTATGGCTTTGCTGGCTTCTCTTCTCCACCTGCAACCGAGGCTCCCGCTGGCTTGTCGCCTACGGTTTTAGCAGGACGGTTTTTGTTCAAAGCCTCAATGATTTCCTTGCTGAAATCATAGGTCTCTTTTGCGTAAAGAACTGCTGGAACGCTATTCGCCGTGGTTCCAGATGTATCAAATACGATGTCATAACCATCAGCCTGCACTTTGTCTGTAATGACTTTTTTGATTTCGTCCACAATACCGTTGCGCATGCGCAGCGTTTGATCAGCAAGCTGCTTCTCCTTTTCCATCCTGAACTGTTCGATCTCGCGCATCATGACATTCGCCTCGGCGATTTTTGCATCATGCTGCTTGGCCTTATCAGTGACTTTTTCCTTGGCCAGCTCGGGCTGCTTGGCGTCGTCACTCAGTTTGTCGATTTCACTTTTGAGTTGTTTGAATTTTTCTACTTTCTCATCAAGATCTTTTTTAACCACGGAGCGGACATCGTTCATATTCGCTTCGGCGTCCTTGGTTTTATAATAGCCATCAAAGCACTTTTTCATGTCCACGGTGCCGATTTTCACTTGGGCGGATGCGTTAAAAGTGCCTGCGATACCGATCGCAAGGATGATGAGTGATGTGAGGATGTTTTTTTTCATTTTAGCAAAGAGGGCGTGTTGTGACTGGATGTTGGTGGGTATGTTCAAAACTTGTAACCGACGTTGAAATTGAATTTGCCGCTGGAGTCATTGTCTTCATCAGCAGCGAGCGGGATACCGTAATCGATACGAATAGGGCCGATGGCTGGGATCTCAAGCAATACGCCAAGACCAAAGTCGGAGTTGAAATTACCCGTGGCAAAATCCCATGAAGCGGCATTCACAAAACCTACATCGTAGAAGAGCGCCCCGCGGATGTTCTCAACGATAGGAAATGTGTATTCAATGGTGAAGCGTGCAAGGGTCTGACCGCCGAGTGGCTCGCCATTTTCATCTTTGGGACCCACATCACGGAAACGGAAACCGCGCAAATCATTGGAACCGCCGAGGTAAAGACGATCGTAGATCGGCACATCGCCTGAGCCATGGGTATCAACACCGGCAATTTCTCCCTCAATGGTCAAAATACCATCCCCTGGAAGTGCAAAATACTGGGAAGCTTCTAGATCGAAGCCGTAAATGTTTTCATCACCGCCCAAAAACCCGCCGGCATAGTAACTCAGGAAGTCAACACGATGCCCTTTGCGCGGCAGATAAACCCGGTCACGCGTGTCGTGCGTGATTCCGGCGCTGAGCTGGCTTTTCAGCTTGGTGCCTTCTTGTGAAAGCATTTCCGGAGAAGCATCGTCCTCAAAGTTATAGAGCTCGATATTTTGCAGGCTGTATTCAAACCGCATTGCGGTGAATTCATTCACTGGTTTGCGCAAATTGACTGCTCCACCCACACGCTTTTCATTGTAAACATTGCTGGTGTAGCTGGCGTCACGATAGAAAATTTCGCCTCCAAGCGAGAGTTTCTGATCGAGGAAGTAAGGTTCCGTAAGCGCGATTACGAAATCCTTGCGCTCCGTTCCGTACTGAAGCCGCATACGAAACTTCTGACCACCACCCGTGAGGCGCGGCCAGTTCATCAAATCAAAGTTACCCTGGGTGAGTTCAGCAAAACCAAGGAGGTTATCAATCGAACTAAAGCCTGCTCCGAAGTTAAACGAACCGGTGCGCTTTTCCTCCACCACTACATTCAGGTTTTTACGGCCGGGAACCATCGTGTCGCTCGGATACATTTCCACGCGGCTGAAATACTGGAGATTATTCAAGCGCTGACGGCTGGCTTCCACGCGCACACTATTAAATACATCACCGGGAGCGACCGCCAATTCTCGACGAATCACCTTATCTTTGGTCCGGGTGTTGCCGGAGACATCCACCTTGTCCAGATAGCTTTGGAGACCTTCCTCCAACCGAAAAGCAACGTCCACCGTTCCATTGGAAAGTGGCTGCGGGCTGGCCGTCACCTGAAGATCCACATATCCTTTCGCGCCATATAAATCCTGTAGAGTTTTCACATCACCGCGAACAGCCTGTGGCGAATACGTCTCCCCAGTTTTAATCTTCAGACCCCTTGTGATTTCATCCATGGTGAAAACCTGCGCTCCACTATATACCACTTTGCCGACTTGATACTTGCGTCCTTCTACAATCGGGAAAGTGACGTCTATCTTCTTATCCCCACGATCGACAATCGCATCTTTTACTTCGACATCTGCATACCCACGGCTCTGAAACAATTCACGGATCGCCTGCTTGTCTTCTTCAAGCTGCTCGTTGTTAAGCTTGCCCGCCGTGCTTGAAAGAATGTTCATGATGCCCTTTGGCTTGGTCTTGATCACCTTGAGGATGTCTTTGCGCTTCACGTTGTCGTTCCCTTCAAAATCCACTCTGCCGATCTTCGTCTTGGTGCCTTCGGTAATATCAAACACCACCGCTGCACCTTCCGCCCCCCTCGCCTCCGTGCGTGCTGCGACATCCACATCGTTGAACCCTTTGCCGCGGTAGTATTCCAAAATCTTCTGGCGATCTGCCTCCATCCCCGCCTCGCTCAGTGGGTCTCCTGGCTTGGTACTGATTTCATCGCGCAGCTTGGAAACCTTCACCCGTGTATTCCCCTGAATCGTCACCGCAGACACGCTGGCCTTGGTAGCCACCACCACGATCACTTTGACGCCGTCTCCCTGCGGTTCGCCGAAAATACGGACATTGGTCAGATTGCCCGTCGCGTAAAGTGAGCGAATATCTTCCTCCACAATCTGCGGCGAGTAAGCCTTGCCCACTCTCGTCCGCATATTGGAGATAATCTTCTCTTTGGAAACGGTTTCCGGTCCTGCGTACTGGATGTCGATGGACTGGACGATCAAAGCTTGCTGTGCGTGCGCGGGTGCAAAAAATGCGAGCAAGACAAGTAACAAGAGACTGCGGAATAGATTACGGAAATACATGATGAATTGGGAAAATGACCGGACAGATTGCCTGCCCCTGACAAAAGGCCGCGTATTAGTCGGCAAGTGCTGTTGCCCGTCAAGCCGGGTTTTATCCAAAACGGTAAAAAAATGTGCAATTGGGAATTTTATCGATCAGGAGTGATTCAAAACGGAACAAAACGCAGCACCAGACTTCACACAGCCTACCAAACAGAGTGCTTGCCTTCGCCAACTCGATTCTGGATATTCCGCGCCCTTTTTCCATCCACCAACTCCCTACCGCTCTATATATATGGCAAACGCCAACGATCTCCGCAAAGGCATGTGTATCCGTTACAACAGCAACCCGGCCATTGTGCTGGAAGTAATGCACCGCACTCCTGGCAATCTCCGCGCTTTTGTGCAGGTCATCATTCGTTACATTGGCACCGGAAAAAGCGCGGACATCCGTTTTGGCTCAACAGATAAGGTCGATACCGTGGATGTAGAACGGAAGGAGCTGGAGTTTTCCTACAAGGATCAAACCGGTTATCATTTCATGGATCCGGAAAGCTATGAAACCATCACTTTTGACGATTCGTTTGTCGGTGACGCTAAGGAGTATCTCACCGAAAACTTGAAGTGCGAAATTTTGTATGTCGAAAGCAAGGCGGCGAACCTTGAGCTTCCCGCTCAGGTTACATTGAAAGTTACGGAAAGCGCCGACGGAGTGAAGGGCGACAGTGCAAATAATGTCCAAAAGCCCGCTATTATGGAAACGGGTAAATCCGTGACCGTGCCCCTTTTCATCAAGGAAGGGGAATTGATCAAGATTTCCACCACCACCGGCGAGTACCTCGGCCGGGCATAAAGCTGGATTCGCTTATTTTTGCGCAGGAGATAACTGGCTTTTGCCATCCACCTCCGTTATGCAACGGTGGAGTCTCTCAAGCGTGAAAAAATCCACCAAACGGCGAAAAAGCTCCTCCGATAAAGGGCAGTTGGAATTTATACGTCCTCCGAAAAAGAAGACGGTGTCATGGGCTGCCGTTACCGCTGACCTTCCTGAAGAGGAGTTTGACGACGGATTTCCGCAAAGAAGCTGGGCGGATCGTGCATATAATACACTCATTGGTCTCGCGCTCCTACCGTTCGCATGGATTTTGACCAGCAGCCTAGTTGAGGTTTTCTCACAGGCAAAGATTACGCACGGCGGCGTTCCAGTCTGGCTCACGCATGAATTCATCATGTTTGGTTTGGGAGCCGCACTATGGATCGGCTGGTTTTTGTTTTCACTTTGGCATTGGGGGGAACCCCGGCCGTTGCGCGTTTATGTCTGGGGACACGAAATGATGCATGCGATCTGGGCCAAATTTTTTGGCGGCAAGATCAAGGAATTCGAAGGCTGGAATCGGGAAGGCGGGTATATAGTCACTGACAAATACAATTTCTGGATCGCGCTCGTTCCTTATCTTTACCCGTTTTACAGCGTCCCGGTAATGGCAGCTTGGGGCATTGGAATTTGTTTTTTTGATGTCTGGAACTATCGGGAATGGTTTCTGGGGCTCCTTGGATTCACATGGATGTTCCACCTCAGCTTCACCATCTGGATGATGCCCAAGGGCCAGACTGATTTTCTTGGACCGGGGCGGCTTTTCTCTTTTGTGTGGATTTACCTGATCAATATTTCACTCATTGCTGGTTTTCTCCTCAGTCTTGCTCCTGAGGTATCGTTATCTGACTTTTTACAAACCTGCGTAAACCAGACCTTTCAATTCTATCAGAACGTCATCAAGGCGTTCCAATGGTGCATTCACCTGCTTTAAGAAAAGATCGAGCTATAGCGAAAGAAAGATTGGCATTCTTCCGGTATGAATTATGCATGCTGCGAACAAAAAAATACCCCATTATGAAATACCTATATTTGGCCATTGCGGCCGCTATTACACTATCCGGCTGTGCAGGAACCAGAGTGGTGCGCACGGATGTGGCAACTGGAGCAGCAAATCCAAAGTTTATTTATATCCGCCCCTTTACTGTAACATCCCAGACGTTTAAGGGAGATCACAAAGGCAAAGCGAGAAGGGAGATTTTCTCATCCCAAGCACCAATACAGTTTGCTGAAGTCTTGAAAGAAGAGCTTGAAAAGCTGGCTCCAGCTATGGTGATTTACGAAAATGAAATGCCTGAAACCGGCTGGATCGTTGAAGGGAACCTCGATTCCGTTCACGCAGGAAGCCCTTACTTGCGGGGTATTTTTGGAATGTTCGGTGGCGGCCGCTCTGAACTTAAAGTGCACGTCAGGGTATTGGATGTGAACTCCCGCTCCAGTGACAGTAAAGGAGGTGTCAAAAAATCCAATGTTCTATACGAATTCGATATTGCAGGAGGCAGTCGTTTCGCCGGGCCAGTTGGAAGCGTCAATTCCAGCGGATTGGGATATCCGCCTCCTTTCGACTATCGGAATGCTGCAGAAAAAATTAATGAAGTGCTGACTCTGAATGGCGCAGAGTATGCTAGAAGGTAGCCTGTAGTTCAAATTTTCTGGTTGTTGGTTGGGAAAAAAGGTGGGTGTAAACCGATGGGTTTCACCCACCTTATCCTTTTTATAAGAAGATTCCCAAGGGCAAGGTTGGTCAACGATTACTACTGTCTGTATGTTGAAAGACGCACGTATGAGGAAATCCCAGTGAAATGCACTACGGAGCATTTCAAAAGTTTCCTATGAACGGTGCGGAGAGTCTTCGATAATCTCAAGCGTGGCCTTTTCCCCAATGCGGCTGGCTGCTGAAGTCAACATATTCCGCAAGGATGCAATGGTTTGCCCGTGTTTACCCACCACCTTGCCGATGTCGCTTTGACGAAGCTTCAGTCTGAAAACGGTCCTTTTTGCGTCGGTCTCTCTCAGGATTACCAAATCCTCAGGAAAAGAAACTAACTGCCGTAAAACATATTCCAAAAAGCGGTCCATACATTCTTTCTAAATGTCCGAAACGTAATGAGAAAGCTCAAATTTACCTACCTACCCAGCAAAGCTGGTGTTCTGAAAAGTAATATCAACTTTGCGGCTCTGCATCTTTGGTTCGGGTCGTTTTCACGCTGACTCCCAAATTACCAGCAGGCCAAAAAAGCGCCTCCTGTTTCCAGGAGGCGCCTTAAAGTAGTAGAGCCCGGGATGATTACGTAATTACTTAGCAGCGTCAGTCTTTTCGCCCGCTGCCTTCCAGCCGGAGATACCGACCGAGAGGTGCTTTACATTGGTGTAACCGAGGTCCTTCGCTGCCTTGGCTGCTGCTTCATAGGCGGCGCAGGTAGGTCCGCCACAGTAGGCGACCACAAGAGCTCCCTTGTCAGCAGGAAGTGATTTTGCGAGTTCAGCTTTCTGCGCTGTGTAATCAATCGCACCAGGAATGTGCTCTTTCTTGTAGGAATCAGTGCCGTTCACGTCGATGACTGTGGCTTTCTTTTCTGCAATCGCCTTCTTGAGATCAGCAACGCTTACATCGGGATAATCACCAGCATGTGCGCTGACGGCGAAGATTGCGGTGGCGAGTAGAGTCAGTAGTTTTTTCATAATAAGTTAATGGGTTTATTGGGTTTATTGGGTTTGTTTGCTGCGGGGTTCCGTCAGCGGCGGTGTAGGACGCAACTTTCGAAACAAAGTTCAAATTTAGTTACAGGAAGTAGCCGCGCTGCTTTTCCGAGATAGGTCGTCCCAGCTTTTCGAGCACTTGCAACATGTCTTCCCACACCTTTCGTTTCTCGGCGAGCGACTGGTTGCGTAAAAGATACGCGGGATGAAATGTCAGCATGAGGGGCGTTCCTAAGAAGCTTTTCCATTGTCCTCGCACTTTGGCGATAGGAAGCGGATCTCCAAGTAATCCATCCACCGCTGTAGACCCGAGCGCTACGATGACGCGTGGTTCAATGATTTTAATCTGCTCCATCAAATACGGCTGGCAGGTAATTATTTCCCCGATGGTGGGCTTGCGCTTATCGTCGGCACCGGGCGGCAGGTTCGGACGGCATTTGAGGAGATTGACGAGATAAACATCGTTCCGACGCAGGCCCATGGTCTCGATGATCTTGGTTAGGAGCTGTCCGGCTTTGCCCACAAAGGGCTCGCCGACCAGATCTTCATCAGAGTCCGGTGCATCTCCGATAAACATCAGTTCTGCCTCGGGATTGCCGACCCCAAAGACCACATGTTTGCGCGAGGTGACGAGCTGCGGACATTTTGTGCAGGCGAGCACCGGACTGCGTAGCGCGGTAAGACGCTCCGCTTTGGAAGCACCTCCAGCCACTGCGGGCGCCCGTATCGGCGCGGGTGTGGAAATCTCAGCTTGCATCGCTTGAAACGACTGCGCCGCGTTTTGAGACAAAGTTAATGAAGGCGCATTGGATGGACGAATGGAAGCAACCGGACTCGGCTCGGCGACCATGGACGTTGCAGATTTCGCCGACGTCATTTGCGTCGTCTTCAGACGTTCCAGCGCTTCAGCGGAGGCGCGGAAATGATACCCCCCATCCTTCAACGCCTGAAGGACATCGTGCACATTTTCCAAAGCTGACAGGGAATCACTCATTTCAATTCGGCGGGCACTCCCGCAGCGATAAAGTCAGCCGGAACCGGGGCACAGAAGTCGAGCCATTTTCCAGTGCGTGGATGATTAAATCCCAGCTTCCACGCGTGCAACATGACCCGGGGAAACTCGCCGCGCTTTCCATAAATATCGTCCCCTGCGATAGGAAAACCAAGGTGCTTGAGATGAACCCGGATCTGATGAGTGCGGCCTGTGTGCAGTGTGCATTCCACCAGCGTGTGCTTTGAAAGGCCCATCAGCACGCGCCAGTCTGTGCGCGCATCACGCCCGTGTTCCACTTTTACCACTGCCATTTTCTGACGGTTCACCTTATGCCGCCCGATCGGTGCTTCAATCTTCCCGTTTTTTCTGAGAAGCCGCCCTGCCGCAATCGCGAGATAGATTTTTTTGACCTCACGACCGGCAAACTGCGTTGCAAGCGCGTTGTGCGCTGTGTCGTTCTTTGCTGCGACCAGACAGCCGCTCGTCTCCTTGTCGAGACGGTGCACGATTCCCGGACGCTCGACGCCACCGACTCCGCTCAATTCCTCGCAGTGATGCAGCAGCGCATTCACCAGCGTGCCCGAAGCATGACCCACCGCCGGATGCACGACGAGACCGACGGGTTTATTGATCACGATCAAATCCTCATCTTCAAAAAGCACTTCAAGTGCGATGTCTTCCGCAATATTTTCACTCGGTGTTGGCGGAGGTTCGCTGAAAGTCACCTTGTCGCCCAACCGCGCCTTCTCGCTGGCGCGTGCAGCATCTCCGTTATGATGCACATGGCCGGATTTCATCAGCGCCTGAATCCGCGATCGCGAATGATCAGGTAGCTGTTCAGTTAAATAATGATCGAGCCGCTTCCCGGCGTCTTGTGATTCTACAATAAATTCCCGTGCATCAGACATGTGGGAGCAGACTAAGGAATAAGGAGCAGGGAGGAAGGAAAAAGGCGGGTGGCAGGTTTCGTGTGCGGAAGCTTCTAATCCGAAATTCGAAATTAGCCCTAGCCGCATAGCACGGCAGCCATTTAGCGTGCAGGCCATGAGAAGCATGACCGGATATGGCCGCGGACAAAGCCTTTACAAAGGCTCGAAATTTACGGTCGAACTCAATTCTGTGAATCGTAAGCAAAGCGACATCGTGGTGGCGTTGCCCCGTGAGCTAGTCGAGCTGGAGCCTCGCGTGCGCGACGCCATCAACGCCGAAGTCACTCGCGGACGCCTGAATGTAGTCATTGCATTTCACGCCGGAGCTTCTACTCCGCAAAATCTCGCACTGGATCGCACGCTGGCTCGTAATTATTTTCGCGCCATGCAGGAGCTACAAAAGGAGCTCGGCGCTTCCGGTGAAATCGGGATCGAAGCCATTCTTCGTGCGCCCGGCGTACTTCGCGCACCGGAGGAACAACTTTCACCGGACGACGTCTGGCCACCGATTCAAAAGGCGCTCAAGGATGCGCTGGATGACCTTTTGAAAATGCGCGAGCACGAAGGGGCGCATCTTGCGAAGGATCTCACCAAACGACTGAAACTAGTAAATACCGCCGTCTCCAAAATTCTCAAACTGCAACCCGGCGTCGTAAAACGCTATCGCCAGGCTTTGCATGATCGTATTGCACGGGCGGGCATTGATCTCCCCCTCGATGACGAGCGCCTTGTAAAGGAAGTCGTGGTGTTTGCGGACAAGAGCGACATCACCGAGGAGCTCACCCGGCTGGAAAGCCATTTCGAGCAGTTCAAGCGACATTTTGCCAAAAACGAGCCTGTCGGCAGAACGCTGGAATTCATGTGTCAGGAAGTCGGACGCGAATTCAACACCCTCGGCTCGAAGGCAAACGATGTGGAAATTTCCCAGCTTGTTGTCACCTGCAAGGCGGAGATGGAAAAAATCCGTGAACAGATTCAAAACATCGAGTAACGCATGAAACGCAGCGGCATCCTCTTTGTCCTTTCCGCGCCATCTGGGGGCGGAAAAAGCACCTTGCTCAAGCTGCTCACTGTGGAGGATCGTTTTGTTTACTCGATCTCCTGCACCACGCGCGCGCCTAGGCCGGGTGAGGTGGACGGAACCGATTATCATTTTCTGACGGTGGATGATTTTCAGAAGCGCGTTGCGGCGGGTGAGTTTCTGGAGCATGCCGAGGTGCATGGAAATTTCTACGGCACGTTGCGAAAGAATGTAGAATCCAGCCTGGCAGACGGATACGACGTGCTGATGGATGTGGACATTCAGGGTGCCGCCCAGATCAAGACGAACGCGGACGCTGCCTTGCACGCCGCGATTGCGGACGTCTTTCTCATGCCGGAGACCATGGAGATTTTGGAAAAGCGTCTCAACAAGCGCGGCACCGAGACGCCGGAGCAACTCGCCGTCCGCCTTCGCAATGCCGAAGTGGAAATGGCGGCATGGGTGCACTATCGCTATCGAATCATCAGCGGATCTCCGCAGGACGACCTGATTAACTTTCGCGCAATTATGCTCGCCGAACGCATGCGCACCGAACGCCTGAAAATATCATGAGCAAATCAAAGAAAGTCCCGGTTATCGTGCTTGGAGTCACCGGTAGCATCGCCGCCTACAAGGCTGCAGACATCGCCAGCAAACTGGTGAAAGCCGGATGCGAAGTGCACGTCGCGATGACCGAACACGCAAAGGAATTCATCGGCGTGCTGACCTTGCAGACACTCTCTCGCAATCCTGTGCTCACGAGTTTTCATAATCCAAATGGGTCGTGGAAGCCAGGCCACATCGATCTCGCAGACCGGGCCGATCTTCTGCTGATTGCACCCGCCACGGGAAATACTATCGCCGAGCTGGCACACGGTCTGGCCGGACATCCACTCGCCGAGATCGCGCTCGCCACGGAGGCACCCGTTATCATCGCGCCCGCTATGAACGGTAAAATGTGGAAGCATCCGGCGACCCAAGCCAACGTCGCCTTGCTGAAAAAGCGCGGTGTGGAATTTATCGGTCCTGAAAAAGGGATTCTCGCTTGCGGCTACGAAGGACTCGGCCGCCTTTGGAACGTGGAAGACATCGTAAAGATCGCGCTCCAGCGTGTGAAACGGTAGGGAACTTACCCTTGCACCAGCCCCGCCCCGTCTGCTGCGCGGGTCGAAATAAACGAGATCCCTTTTGGAAGACGATACCCTTCCTGAATGCGTTCTTTCACCTGCGCAAGATCCGGCGCATTTATCAATGCGATCGCGGAGCCGCCAAAACCGCCTCCTGTCATCCGGCAGCCGTAAACACCCCCGGCTTCGCCGATCTCGCGTGCAACCCGCACGATCTCGTCGAGTTCCAGACAGCTCACTTCATAATCGTCGCGCAAAGACTCATGGCTGGCATACATCAATTTCCCAAGCTCGCTCCATGCACCGGCTTGAAGGTGTTTCACGGCTTCAAAAGTCCGCGCAATCTCGGTCACAATATGTCGGGTGCGACGTAATGAAATGGGATCGAGCCTGGCTTCAGCCTCGTCTAGACGCGACACGGGATATTCCCGCAGCGTCTTCACTCCCAGTGTGGCCGCCGCCGCCTCGCAGGTGCGCCGCCTTTCTGCATAAGCGCTGTCTCCCAGGCTGTGCTTTACCCGCGTATCAATAATCAAAAATGCCACGCCGCTTGCACGCAAAGGTATCGGCGTTACTTCCTGTGACAGACAGTCGATCAACACCGCATGATCTGCCTTCCCAAACGTAGAGGCAAACTGATCCATGATCCCGCAAGGCACACCCGCAAACTCATGCTCGGCTTTCTGACAAAGCAACGCCTTATCCCGCAGCGTCAACGCCGCTCCTGTCATCACCTCGATCAAAGTCGCCGTCGCCACCTCGAGCGCCGCGCTACTACTCAGCCCGCAGCCGTGCGGCAAATCCGATACGATGAATGCATCAAATCCGGGAATGGTTACGTCGCGCTGTTGAAATCCTGCGATCACACCGCGCACATAATTTCCCCAAGCCGGTTCGCCCTTCTCCAGCGGACCGTTTAGCGAAATTTCCACCACCTCGGGCCAGCCTGCACTTTGCAAACGCACCACATCACTCTGATTGGGTGCGGCCGCAATGATCACTTGCAACTCAATCGCTAGCGGAAGCACCGGTCCGCCATTATAATCCACATGTTCACCGATCAGATTCACGCGTCCCGGCGCACGCACCACCCAGGCTGGCGCACGATGAAATTGCGCTTCAAAACCCTGCCGGGCTTTCTCGGAAAGTGATTGTTCAGTATGCGACATAATCCGCTCGTTAGCTTATGCCTTGGCGCTTCTCTCAACTCTCATCTATCAACCAATGACTACACAGCGCGGTCGCCAGTCTCCTCGGTGCGAATGCGGATCGCCTGATCCACCGGCAGTACGAAAATCTTTCCATCGCCGATCTTGCCGGTCTTCGCCGCTTTGATGATGGCGGCGACTGCCTGATCGAGAAGATTGTCGGGGATTACCACGTCGATTTTTACCTTCGGCAGAAAATCCACCGTGTATTCGCTCCCGCGATAAATCTCGGTGTGTCCCTTTTGGCGGCCAAACCCTTTGACTTCCGTCACGGTCATTCCCTCCACGCCCAGCTCGGCGAGCGCGGTTTTAACTTCTTCGATCTTGAATGGTTTAATGATGGCTTCGATTTTTTTCATGGAATTGGTGTGGGTGGAAGTGGTGGATCACAAAGGCGCGGCAAACGTTCTCGTTCCGCACTGGCTGTTCGTAAATTAAGAAATTAGTCAGCTTTGAGCATCTTCATCATCGATGCCTCAACCCGCTCGGTGTAATCGTTGAGCTTCGGTTCAATCTGACGGATCTTTTTGAAAAGCGCACGATTGTAGGCGATGGCGGCCTGGCGGGAATCGGCTTCGCTCACTGCGGTGTCGGCTTTCACTTTCAGCGCCTTCACTTCCTCGTCCTCGAGCGCCTGGACTTTCAGCGCCTTGAATGCGGTCTGCTTGGCAGCCTCGTCCATCCCGTCAGTAATCGTCACAGTCTTGGCAGCAGTCTCCTTTTTACCCTTGGTATTTTTGCCGCCCTTTTTCCCATCGGCAGTTGGAGCCGGATCTGTCTTTTTGTCTTCAGGAGCTGGTTCTGCATTCTCTGGCTTTGGCGGCTCGTCGGAAGGTTTCGACTCGGTCTGCGGCTCGGAAGATGGCGCGACACTGACTGGTGCGGCGGCTGGCTTGGACTCTGGGCTGGAAACCGGTGCGGTAACATTATCCGCTGGTTTAGCCGGAGCTGGCGTGCGTTTTGGCTTGGGCTTTGGCGGTGCTACTGGCGCTGGAGCCGGTTGCTCTTTGTCCTTCCCGGTAAAAAGGCGTTTGAAAAATGACTTCTTCTTTGCTGGCTCGGCTTTTGGCGCCTCCGTTGTAGGAGCTGGTTTTGCTGCGGACTTGGCTGGGGTTGAGGGCTTCGCCTTTACCGGAGCCGGAGGTTTTGCCGCAGGCTGTGCGGCTGGTTGCTGGGCGGACAAACCGCCTGCGCTTAAGACAATGGCGAAGGTAAAAACAGCTAGGGAACGCATAGGGATATTGGCAAAGGGAGGTAAAATGTGATTGGTGAAGGCTGCTGTCGAGCTTCACGTTCATGAATGTCACGAATTTTTCCCCACCCGCACCCATGGAATTACTCCGCTCGTGGGCCGAGGTAAATCTCGCCGCCGTTCAACAGAATCTCGCCGCCGTGCGAAATCATATCCCGGCGACAACCCGTATAATGGGTGTGGTGAAAGCAAATGCCTACGGCCACGGTGCCGCCCGCATTGCTGAAGCCATTGTGGATGGAGTCGATGCGTTCGGCGTCGCCAATGCCACGGAAGCGCACGAAGTCGCACGGCACGCAAAAGGGAAACCGGTTTATCTGCTCGGCATTGTGCTCCCGTCGGAACGCGCGGATGTCATCGCAAGCGATTTTATTCCCCCGATTTCCAGTCTGGAGGAAGCGGCGGCTTACAGCGCGCTTGCCTCTGGAAAGAAGGCGAAGATTTTTGTGTCCATCGATACCGGGATGGGGCGCATGGGCGTCTGGCAAGACGACGCGAAGGAGGAGATTAATAAAATCACGCAGCTTCCCGACATCGAGTTTACCGGGATCTCCTCGCATCTTCCCGTCGCCGATGAAGACGACGCTTTCACCCGCGAACAGCTCGCCCGCTTCCACGCCATCGCCGGGGAGATCCGCGATTCGGTCGCGCCCCACGCGTTGATTCATATCGAGAATAGCGCAGGGCTGATCGGTTTCCCTGAATATATCGGCTCCATGGTGCGCCCGGGACTCATGCTTTACGGTGTCTCCCCGCGACCGGAATTTGAATCGCGTCTCACGCCTGCGCTCACCTGGAAGACACGCGTGATCCTGGTGCGGGAGGTGGAAGCCGGTCGCACCATCAGCTACGGCCGCGCTTTTACCACTGACAGATCCATGCGCATCGCAACGCTCGCCGCCGGTTATGCCGACGGCTACCCAAGACAGGTTTCCGGCAAAGGCGCGTATGTCTTAATCCATGGACAGCGCTGTCCCGTGCTTGGTCGCATCACGATGGATCAAACGATGGTGGACGTAACCCATCTTCCAAAAGTCAGCTCCAGCGACGAAGTCGTGCTACTCGGAAGCCAGGGCAGCGAAACCATCTCCGCCCACACCCTTGGCCAGTGGGCCGGAACCATCGCGTGGCATATCCTCACCGGAATCACCGGGCGTGTAACGCGGGTTTATACGGGGATTTCGGATTGATGATGGCGGATTTCGGATTGGAGCGCTGTAATCCTTTTCGCCTGATCCATTCGCGGACAACCCTTTTGAATGCTTACGGCTCAACCGCTGGTATCTGTGCCAGAGAGCGACGAAAAGTTGAAAGGGCTCCTTTGAAGGTGCGGCGGATAACGCTCTGGGATGGATTCGCCCATTGCGCCAGACCCATGCTCACCATTCGGGCTCCACGCTCCAGGCTGATTCGTTCACTGTAAGAAAGCGCATCGTTATTGGTAACAGGAACGGGATGATCTCCTACTTCTTGAACGCGTCGGAAATGCTCCCTCAGAAGTTTGGCAAGATGCGCTTCGTAATAAATAACCCCTTCCGTAAAATTTGTAGAATCCGGTATTAAACTCAGATCACCCGTTTCAATGACTTTGCCTGAGGTTAGAAGTGTAGAAAGCATCACTTTCTTCAGCATACGCGAGTCGATGATCGCAATAACGACTGTTCCATCGGGGGTTCGGTAAAACTGGGTTGCACCCTTCAGCATGCTGGTGTGAGGCGCAGTGTAGAAACACCCGCAATTCACCAGCTGCAACAATTCAGCTTCCGCAATTCGTTGCTTCAAGTAGTCGCGATTTCCTTCCAGCGTGTCGATGGGTTTGAGAACTAGATCACCTGCGAGATACTCTTTTTCAAAAAGGAACGCGCCAAACCAGACGGCTACAAAGACGCCAATCAGGACCACACCGCCGAGCAACAGCCAGTTGATAATTGAGGGAAGCGATTGCATGAGGGTTTAAAATTAATTTTTGATTCAACGGGGAGCTATAACTCCTGTCGTTTATTTCGCAACCTGGCTCCGCAAGAACTGCAAAACGAGCATGTCGAGTGCGGGCTGTTGCGTGCGTTACATCGAGGCAACTCACAAGATACAACGACCAAACCACGCAAAAAAGCGCCATTACGTTTGTTTGTCTTTTTCGGTCAGTTTAATGGCGACGGCGGTCCTCATAACCAATTTATAGCCATTCTATCATATGTTACATTACTTATGACGGACTACAGTAGAAGCACACGCTACTTTGCTCCGCAGCACCGACTTCAACCCTCCTACTCTACATCACACCTGTGCGTTGGTGTCGGCTCCGCGCCGACTTCGAGTGGCCGCATCGGAAGACCGCTTCCAGCCAGCTTCACAAAATTCATCATCCTCCTTTGCCAGAGCGGGTTGTTTATGATTACGCTGTTGTGACATGCCTGAAGCCCCCGAAAAACTGAACACAGGGGAACAGCTCTCAATCGTAGAGCTGCTCAAACATCTCCCCGCATTGGGCGAGATTTCTCAGGGTCTGTTGAAAAACTACGCCCTCGGCGCTGCCGTGCTCCGGCGTTACAGGGCGGGGGACATCGTGTGCGAAGAAGGTGAGTTTGGCTCCACCGCATTCTATATCGTTTCAGGCAGCGTGGATATTTTCATCGCAAACCCCCTTGCGAAGGTGCAGAGCCAGCGCAAAGGCGGATTTTTCGGTCTGCTGAAAAAAGCCACTGGACTTTTCCGAAACGAAAGAGCGGCCATCATTGATTCTTCGTCGTTCATCGCGATTGACGCCGATATTGATCTCCCCAAGACGACAGCTCTGGCGGTCTTGGAGGCAGGCGATCTTTTCGGCGAGATGACCTGCCGGACCTTCCAGCCGCGATCGGCAACAGTGCGTGCAAAAGGAGACTGTGTAATGGTGGAGATGCTCCGTGTGATTCTAGATATGCTCGTTGGCACGCGCGATGTGGATGCCGAGACGAAGGCGACTACCAAGGTAAAGGCACCGACTTTTAAAGGCACATCCTTCAAGAAGCAGCTCGACGACAAATATCGCGAACGCTCGCTGATCAATCACCTCAAGAGCGTGCCTCTATTTGCATCACTCGGAGACGATTTTCTAAACTACGTCAAAGATCGGGCCGAACTGATCTCGTGCGGAAAAGGCGAGGTGATTTGCAAGCAAGGCGATCCAGCAGATGCTTTTTACCTCATCCGCAACGGTCTGGTGCGCGTTTCCCAGGGAATGCCGGGAGGCGAGATGGTGCGGACTTATCTGAAGCGCGGTGAGTTTTTCGGCGAAATCGGCCTGCTGCTGGAACAACCGCGTAACGCAACCTGCGCGGCACTGGATGCGGTCGCTTTGGTTAAAATCTCTGCGGACGATTTTAATGTGATGTTAGGAAAATTCCCGGCCGTGCGTGGATCTCTCATGCATGTCGCGGAAGCACGACTGGCGGCTGACCAAGCCCGCAAACCGCCGCCTGGCTTGCAGCTGGACGACTTTTTAAATCAAGGCCTGTATGAGGCTCAGAATCTTTTATTGATTGATCTGGATCATTGCACCCGGTGCGACGCCTGCGTAAACGCTTGTGCGGAGGCTCACGATGGCGTCTCCCGGCTTATCCGAGACGGGCTTCGCTACGATAATTTTCTCGTCGCCACCGCCTGCCGTTCCTGTCGCGATCCACTTTGCATGACCCAGTGTCCCGTCGGCTCCATTCGACGCAAGGAGACGCTGGAAATCATTATTGAAGACTGGTGTATCGGCTGCACGAAATGCGCGGAGTTGTGTCCTTACGGGAATATCAACATGCACTCCTTCGAGGTGATCAAAGAAGTCCCCGAGGCCGCACCAAAACCAGCAGCTACCGCAAAACCGTCTCCTGCTGCCGCAACGCCAAAGCCTGCGGAGGCAGCGCCACCTGCGGTGCCATTTGCAGGGACAACGGTGATCCAGACTCCCGCAACTCCGCCGACGGAAACGCCTTCTGCACCCGCAGTTCCAGTCGCACCAGCCAAGCCATCGACTCCCGCACCTGCACCCACAAAGCCAGCGGCAACCACAACTCCGCCAACGCCGAAGAAAGACGAGCCGCCCAAAAAGATGGTGAAAAAGAAGGCGACTGTCACCAAGGCGACAACGTGTGATCTTTGCACCGATCTCAGCACACCGAGCTGTGTTTATGCATGTCCGCACGACGCAGCCAAGCGCGTGGACCCCGGCACTTTCTTCACGCAGCGCAAGAGCAGTTTCCGCTGGAGCCGCCGGACCAAGAATCGCACCACCCATTAAGCAGCGTACTAAAAACCAATGAATATACTGCTCTTACTCCTGCTTGAAGTGTTGGATGATGGTTCACGGTTGACAGCAAATGCACCCACCACAAGGTCGCTTACTTAAAACTCAGCCACTCATTCGGAATAAGACAAAGAGTAAAAATACCCCGCCATGGTCATTAATCGCTCTCATATTCCTTGGCTCCTTTTCACGTTGTTCGCGAGCGCCTTCACAGCGGCATTGTACTGGCTACGGTTTCATCCAGATAGTTTTCCTCTCGAGCTCACACTCCCGCGCTTGCTGCAAGACGGCTCCATTCCCCGCAACACTATCGGAGGAACACGGGTTGGTTTGCTTTTTGGAACAGCAGCCCTGTTGATTTTCCTTTTTGCTGCTGCGCTTGGGGCGAGAAAAAAGAAGCCGCTTTTGCGAATCGGACGTGTGGAGCTGTGGTTGAAGGCTCATATCTGGTTTACCATTCTTACCATCCCACTTGTTGGTTTTCACTGCGGATGGTCATGGGGGAGTCCGCACACCACCATGCTTCTCATCCTTTACATCATCGTAATGGTCACAGGCTTTTTTGGACTAGCGATGCAGCAATTCATGCCGGCTCTCATGAAAGAGCGTCTCCCGCAAGAGGTCGTGTATGAGCAAATCCCACATATCCGCAAGCGACTGATCGAAGTGGCAGAAGCCATGCGCAAAGATGTTGCCAAAGCGGAAGAAGGAGCGGCTCCAAAAGAAAAAAAGGCCGACGCGGTCGAGCCCACCGCAGATGATATTACCTCTGCGGACACCCTCTGCGAATTTCTGGATGCAGAAGTGCTGCCGTATCTGCGCCTCAAAAACGGGGCGAATCACAGACTCGGCAGACAGCGCGAATCGGACGACTCATTCCGGCTCGCCAAACTGAATGTCGCTCCGAACTGGTTTCCTCGCGTGGAAGAAATGCAGGCATGGTGCGATGAGCGCCGGAGAACCGATCTTCAAACCCGCCTCCAACACTGGCTGCATGGCTGGCTGATTATTCACGTGCCTGTCTCGCTGTTTCTCATCGTCGTCACGCTCTGGCACGCAGTGGTGGCGGTAAAAATGTTTGTAGTGAACCCATAGCCTTTTTCGCAATGCCGGATCGCACGCAAAAACAAATCGCCGCCAAGTATAAGGACAACCTTGCTTACTATAAGAAGGACGGAGCGATGCGCCGTATGCGATTCTGGCTTTCCTTGCTCGCAGTCATCGGAGGGCTGGGCTGGGCGCTCGGCTTCCATTACTTCGGTGGCTCCCCAGAGTTTTTCAATACCGGACCCATTTCTCAAAACCACGCCCGGTTTAAACATGACTGCGCAGTGTGCCATGAGGGTGCAACGACTGATCTACTGGCAATGCTGCCAGCCAGCGGATCAAAATCCGTAACACACGGAGATACACCACTCACTGATTCCATGAAATCCGTAGGTCACCGTCTGTGGGAAAAAATGGGTGTTGCCTCCGACTCCATCGCAGACACGAACACCGATAAGCTGGAGGAAGCCGCGCATGACATTCTCTCCAAGCTGAATCTCAGCAATATCGACAACGCCTGCCTCAAGTGCCACGACGGCATGAGTCTTCATCAACCCGGCGTAAAAGCAGTGATGTTTCGCGAGACGACCCGTGATCTTTCCGTAGTAAAAGCCGAGGCGTGTTCGACGTGCCACAAGGAACATGTGGGTGAAGCACGCATGAAACTGCCGACCAGCGAGACTTGCGTGGATTGCCACTCGGATTCACACAAACTCAAGGCGAGTCTCAAACGGGCTCCTTACAACGGCAGTCACATTTCGGTGAGCGAAAGCCAGAACCAGAAGATGGGCGATCTCATCCAGTGGTTGTCGGTCACCGAGGCTAACAAACCCCCAGCGGTTATTCATAGCTTCACGGAAGGTCATCCGGCGTTTCTTTACGAAGCGAAGGGCGCGCGCGACAAAGCAACGATCAAGTTTAACCATGCCCGACATTTCGCGACAGACATCCCGGACGTTCAGGGACGCAAGCTTGCGTGCGCAGACTGTCATCAGCCAGATGCAGACGGCGTCGGAATGCAGCGGATTTCTTTCTCCAAAAACTGCCAGAGCTGTCACTCACTGGGGATTGATCCAAAGCTTCCCGGCTTTGACCTACCGCATCGCGAGCCGGAACATGTGCGCTCGTTTCTCTTTAGTCTGAATGATAAATGGAGCCAATGGGCCGAACTCAACATCAAGGGACTGGACGCTGCCTCTAAAACCGCATTTGTAAAAGAGCGGGCTGGTGAGCTTTTGCAACGCTGGCCGAGCTCGCTGGATGAGAGTGTGAAGAAAGCCTTTTTTATCGGTGATCCTGCAATTACCGGCAACGACACCGGCCAGACTCTTCCCGCCTGCGCAAAGTGTCACGAAGTCGAGAAAACGATGCCGGTTCCCTCCATCAAACCAACGCTCATGCCGGATCAATGGCTGAGTCGCGGCCCATTCAAGCACGCTGCGCACACGCACATGACATGCTCCGACTGCCACGGGACAGCAGAGAAAAGTCTCGATACAGCAGATATCCTCATGCCGTCACAGAAGCTCTGTGCGGAATGCCATCGCGAGCGTGATTACTCCATGGTGAAGTTCGATCCCATTGTCAAAATCGCACCGACATTTGGAAAATCGGACGCGGAAGCTGCTGCGAAACAGCGTAAGGAAGGTGGTGTTTTCTCCGACTGCCTGAGCTGCCACAAATACCATGTGCCAGCCGCTGAAATGGAAATCGCCAAGTCACTTGCGAAGCCCGAGCCATCCGCAAAACCGACTACTGCTCCGACACCGTAGAGGCTTGTTGAAAGATTCAACGGTACATTTGACTGGGTGTGAATGGAAGTGGTGAGAAGACCCGGTGAAGCCGGAGTCTTTGGTTTTCGGGTAGGGTGTGGCGTCCCGACCGCCTGCGAGGGCATCTTGCCTGAGCGGTTTCTGATTCGGTATCATAAAGCTGCCAGCCACCTTGCTAACAAAGTGGTGCTCCGCATTATGGGAGTCTTTGGCGGGACACCAAAGACGGTGGGCGAGACGCCCATCCGCCCGTGATTTTTGGTTTCGCCGATGCGTTTTCTCAGCACTTACAATCATACCATTTGACCGGGATGTAGTGTCATACCAATTCTCCATTGAGAATGGAACGTCTCTCCAAGCCCCAACGGGGTTGAGACAGACTTGGTGGGTATGCAGGTGTGCTGATTTCCTCAAGAATATCTATGTTGGTCGCAACCCCGTTGAGCCCGTTGGGGCTCAACGCAGAGCATGAAAACGTCGCTACTACGATGCTTCGTTCTCAATCACGAATTGGTATCACATCAACCCCGAGTTTGCAGGCAAACTGTATGACACCATCGCACCAGGCATGACCGTCATCATCACTGATCAGCAAATGGTGAGAAAGCGCAACGACGTCGCCATTCTTCAGAATTGAGCGGGGAGCGCGGGGGCGTATCCCACCATGCGCCTTTTGCGTCGCTTACTGCTGTTAATTTACTTCTCCGGAAAATCCTGGGCGTGACGCCGCAAAAGCGCAGGCACGTCGTTCGGAACGATGTAGATCTTCCCGCGAACCTGCTTTTTCTTACCGGCAGCCAGTCCGCCAATCCGGAAATCACTGTGCAGACACCGGTAAATCCCTTGAAATAATTCCTGATACGGCTCCCAGGCGGTGGCGAAAATCCACCGATCATCCGCACTGAAACAACCGATCAAACCATTGGACGGCACGAGCGTGCTGAGCGGACGCGGGTTCACATCTTCACGCGGCACATGGGCCGGACACCATTCCTGTCCCGGCGTATAAAACCCTGTCGTCGCCCAAGGCTCCGTCGGCATCCGGGTGAGCTTTCCATCCAGAAATATGAAACATTTCGGCAGGTAATCCACAGGCGAACCTTTCGGAAATAGTTCACTGTCGGGAAACCCGGTAAATCCTCCCACCTGCACGCAAGGCTGCGCCCAATGCACCTCGCTGTCAGTCTTGGTCGGGTTGGTCGCAGTCACTTGAAAATCGAGCGCGTCCGCTCCAAGTGTGATGACGTGCTCCACCACCACCCCGTCCGTAAGCGTATCTCGTATTTTCAACATTGCGGCGCTCTCTGAAATCAGCTCAGTTTTATGACGGATCACTGTCTTCTCCCAGTCACGATTTGTAGAACCCGGACGGCAATACGCTTCGATATAAAAAACCCGAATTGGTGCGCGGAGATGCGCCCCACTGACAAGCAGTTCCCGTCCTTTCAACTGCATGAAAAGCGGCGACGCAACCGTCTGTCCGCACGCGCTGGGAAGCCGCGCACTCAAAAATAGAAGCAAGGTGAAGACAAATAAACGCATGTATATTTAGTAATAGATCATTCCGGGTGTGATTAAAAGTGGGTGCGGTTGACGCGCGAGCGGCGGCGAAGCCGCCCAATGGTGCGCATGCTTCCAGCTTGCGCCTACCCGCAATACTACGCCTAGCGTTGCAGGTGGGCATTCCACGGAAATCATCAGCATTTGTTTCCAATTGGCAGCGATGCGCGGCGCAAGCTGGAAGCTTACGCTACATTGCTTCGCTCCTCTGGCTTCGCCAACACCTCCCTCAACCGCACCCACTTTAGGACGGCGAGCTCGGGGAGGTCGGCGCTGGATTCGGCGTTGTCGTCCTTGGGCCACGCGATGTCGAGGCTTTCGTCGCGCTCGGCGATCCACTGGCGGCTGAACTTGCGGAAGCGTCCGCTTTCGCCGGTACGCGGCAATCCCCAATACGCAATTGCACCCTAATCAGTTACTCCGCGATTGAGATAGTGCTTTCGGAAGACTTTGGAATCTTCGTAACGCATTTCAGATGAAACCTGATCAATGCTTTTGATATCAGAGTAATCTCAACCTCTTTGTGTATTAAAATTTTCCTCAAACTTAGCGGCAACCCGGATCATTTCATCAAAAGTCGGTGTAATACCAAAGAACATCGGACCGAGCATTTGCTGATAGTCAGCACGCCAATTGAGGAGGTGGGCTTTAGGTGGTGTCAGGCGAAAGGTGCCTGGCTTGTGGGTGGTGTAGTCCACCCACGAGTAGCGGGAGAAGATTTCTCGATGCTCGGCGACACGTTGAAAAAGAGTCTCGTTTTCCAAGGCGCGTTTTCCAACGCCGGCATTGAGGAGACACCACAGGTCGTAATAGTGGCGAGCCTTGCGAATCTTTCGCGGCTCGTCAGCAGGACGGAATGTTTCCTCGTGGAGTAGACACGCTTTTTCCAAAAACGTGCGTTCTGCTGCCAGCACGCGCACTGGGAATGAAGAATCGGGATCGAGTGCGGGGAAGTGTTCCGTCACATGCCGCCTTCATTTCGGGAGGTGCGAAGCGCACTTTGCGAATCATTTCGGATTCATGCTGACCGCGGATATGCGAATAGACTTTGAGGAGGAGTGCCCCGTTGTCTTTATGGCCAAGCCATCCGGCGACCGTGCGAACATCTACGCCGGATTCCAGGCACGCAGTTCCGAATAGGTGTCGCAGGCCGTGGGTTGTGAATCGTTGGACGCTGAGCTTCTTGCACGCCGTGTTGATGAACCCCTGGGCTTCTTTGACCAATAAAACCCGGTCAATTATATCGGCATCGGGGCGTTGGAGTTTCAGGCGTTCGAGCAGCGCACGCATTTCATCGGTCATTGGAACATAGCGCGGCTCCCCGTTTTTTGTGATGCGGAGATGGATCGTCCCGCGTTTGAAATCGATGTCCGACCAAAGCACGTTTGCCGCTTCACTTTTCCGTGCTCCGCAAAAAGCGATGAATTGCACGTAATCGGCGGAGGCGTTGCAGTCGGATACACCGGCATAGCGGATCGTATCCACCAGTTGCAAAAACTCTTCCCTCGTTGGCAGACGAAGTGGATTACGAGCGGCGTTTTCGCGTCGAGCTGCCTTGAAGAGCCTCCGTGAAACATCCACGACCGACGTGTTGCGGACCGGATTTGCGTAGAGGTGTCCTGCGGAAACTGCGACATCCAGAACATGGCGCATAGCATCCAGCGCGCATTTGATGGTGGTTACGCTGGCGCCAGTGGAGTTTCCGGCCGCTTTCTTCGCACCATGCGGAACGTGCGGTTTGGCAACCGCCTTAAATTCCCGCAACCAGTCTTCAACCATTTGAGAAGTAATGCGCCGCACATTGAGCGATTCGATATTTTCCCATGAACGCAAAACGAGTTTAATTCCTGCCTCACGAAATGCTTTTGTATTGGGTCGCACATCCCTAACAGCGAGCTGATTTTTATAGGAAATTAACGCTTCTCCAAACGTGAGACGTCCGACTGCCTCGGCGGAATTTCCAGTCGTGCGTACCCGCTCGGCGGAGTCCACATGTTCCTTCATTCGGTTCTTCGCAACGGTGAGCAATTTGGTCTTGAGGCTGGTCCATTTCTCCTTGCCTCCCGCAAACGTCCGAACATAGTAACGCCCGTTTTGATGCTTGTAGAGAAACTGAACGCTCGTTGGCTTCCACGTTGTTTGTTTTTCTACGGTCGAGTTCATAAATTTAGCGATTTTGTTCACTGACCGTATAAACAGACCGTATAACAATCAAGCCGAAGGTAAAAATCACTCCATAAATAGCTCAAAATCAACATACGGAAGGGTGGCTGAGTGGTCTAAGGCACTCGACTCGAAATCGAACGTGGGGTAAAACTCACCGTGGGTTCAAATCCCACCCCTTCCGCCATTTCTCCTCTGAAATGCCGATAAACACAGAGCTTGAAGGCTTGGCTTGTATTCTTTGTTGCCCTATCTGGAGTTGTGTGAGCTGCGCATTGTCACATTTGACGAGGTGATAGCTGGCGAAGCTGTGTCGCAAACCATGTCGGGCCAATCCTCTAGTTCCATAAATTTGCAAAGATCATCACGTCGTCGTCGGAAACCCGTAGGAACGACTGGACCTTCCGATTTAAGGTAGGGACGAAGCCACGCTGCAAGATTCGGCAGGATGTCCATATTGCGAGGCATCGTGATCCGCTTCACGATGTCCGGTCCAAGGACGATATGGAAATCATCCATTTTGACAGCGCTCCAATCGAGCCGCAGGAGTTCACAAACTCGGAGGCCAGCAAACAGGCCCAAGGCCACAGCAAGTAGCAATTCCAACTCTGAGTGTTCCTCTGCGACCTTCATTGGGTTCTCCGCTAGATCAACCGTAAAGATTTCAGGGGATTCCTGCCTCACGGTCGGACGCGGGATTTTTGCGAGCGGATTCGTGGGGCAAAGCTCTTTCCCAATGGCGTATTCAAAGAACATTGAAACATTGCGCATGTAATTTCGCCGTTTCAGCGGTTTCCATTTTTTGCTGGTGAGCCATGTCTTAATATCCTGACGAAAGATGCTGTTTAAGGTCCACTTAGGAAAGTCCCGCCAGAATACTCGCAGAGCGGTCCGTTGGTTTTTGATGTAATTTGGACAGCTCCATTATGGAGCTTTTCGTCAAGATAAGCATTCACCGTTGTTTCAATGATTTGTTTTCCTCCGGCGGGCACCGCGTATTGCAGGTAGAAATTGGTCGCCATCGAAAGTGATGCGCCGACGTCCGCTAGACGCTTAGCGCACTCCAAAGCCTCGACCCGCGATTTGTCCGACATGCTGAATGCCCCGGCTCCTTGGTTTTCCTTCAGCGTCTTTACTTGTTCTGCAAAAGTGTCCGCTTCAGTAGCCGTTTGAAAATCCTTCCGCTTCCTTTTTCCGTTCTCCTTGTAGGAAACCACGAACATGATTCGGCCAAGCACGCCAAGACCTACGCGGACAACGACAAGATGGCGGCGGCCCGCATCGCCTTGGTGTATCTGGCTGGGGGTGCGCCCTGTGTCTGGTTGCCGGACGCGGTCACGTGCGAGCGGCGCAAGTTGCTGCATGCCTACCAGAACGCGGTCTGTGGGGTTACCGCTACAACCAACTCGCTCAAAGGCTACCTCAACCAGTTTGCGATCCGGGCCGGCAGTCGCGGTCTGCATCTGGAGCGCACCCAGGAATGGATCCGCCAGCAACGCAACTGATCACCGCTCCAGCAAGCGGTGGCCATTGGGATTTCCATGGCGGCGACTGAATCTTGGTGCCAAAAAAACCGAATCGCGCCGAAGAGGCGGTTTGGATTGCTCTGAAATTCAATGTGCTCCTGCTGGGGATCACGGGACTGATTTTTATCCTGTTCACAAAATTTATCGTCGGTCTTTTCAGCACCGATCTCGAGGTTGTTGCCTACGGCACACGCGCGCTATGAATCATCAGTATCGCGTTCCCGCTCTACGCCATGGGATGTGTCTGGAAGGCGCATTCAACGGCGCGGGTGACACCTGGACTCCTACGCGGCTGAACTTCTTCTGCTTCTGGCTCGGTCAGATTCCACTGGGCTGGTTCCTGGCTGATTACCTTGGGTTGGGTCCGACCGGTGTGTTCATCGCCGTCCCGGTTTCATTTTCCGTCCTCGCAATCTGGAGCGCATTTCTTTTCCGCAAAGGCCAGTGGAAACTGAAGGAGGTGTAGGGTGGCGGCGCTCAATGAGACGTGAGTGCTATAAACCTCGACCTTATGCCCGGGGCGAACTGGGTTTGGAGGCAAAGTCAGGGCTCCAATCTCCACTCTCAATCACAACCGTAATCTGAAGGTGCGATTAAAAGTGGGTGCGGTTGAGGGAGGTGCTGGCGAAGCCAGAGGAGCGAAGCA
>Ga0209181_10001338_pt1 | contig 43478 bp, 41 predicted proteins | sample MAT05_FD_187208 | JGI IMG/M metagenome (GOLD analysis project Ga0209181, IMG submission 187208) | Freshwater microbial communities from Lake Fryxell liftoff mats and glacier meltwater in Antarctica - MAT-05 (SPAdes) (version 2) | ecosystem: Environmental > Aquatic > Freshwater > Ice > Liftoff... | reverse complement strand
GAAAGGGACAATTATCAAACGTTCTACAAACCGTTCTACAACGCGAAGGTGGACCTGATGGACGCCCACCACTACCTGGGGAATACCATTACGGATGCGAACACGCCGGACGGACGGCTGCATCACATGGTGAGCAATGTCCACGGCTACGTTGATCGAACACCCAATGCCAATTTCCCTGCAAAACCCTTCAACACCGGCGAGACCAATTACGCCACCGACCTGGATGGCTCTGAAGGAGAGATCGAGAAGATCTTCCACAACTACGATGTCTCGTTCCACAACGAGATCTGGGCCGGGGCTTTTTCCGGCAGGTTCGCTACCGGTAACACCTGGCATTGGGAGCGGGTGTTCTGGTGGCCGGATGCGTTGCCGGTACCGCCGTGGGAACAAAACAATCTAGTCGTTCTGCTCAATAATCCTGGACATTTCTCGAACGTGGAAGGGGATACCAACGTTGTCGACATAAGTGGCAATCCCGTTGCGATTAAGAACCGCCCGCTGTACCATCACTTCAAGCCACTATCTGACTTTCTTGGCAATTCAAACCTTCAGGACTATCAGTTCTTTGGTGACGTTTTGATACCGCGGCGGGTGCCCCAGCACTATACCGATCCGAACGAATTGGAGAGCTATTACTTAGTGAATGCCCAACAAAGTATGGCCGTGGGCTGGGTACACAGCCGCAATGCGTGGGTGATGAACAACTACTATTTGAACAGCGCCAGCCAGAACTTCCTAGGTTGTGATGCTCCGGACCCCGCGACAAGCCGTTACTTGCATCTGCCTGGCTTCAATAGTGGTCTGGACTACTACATTACATGGTTCCCCACGCACCTGAATAGCGAAGTAACGCCACCCTCGCCTCCGGATCCGATCCCGAACACCACAGACCCGGACAACTACATCAGGATCCACAACGGGACCATCACCATCGACCTCCTTGATCAATTTGGCGGGCTGGCGAACAACTACTTGGACACCCTGCGATCGGACTACGCCTTCGTCATTGCGCCTGCACCCATGTCGAAAAGCCGACCCACACACGCTGCAGAACCCTTGATAGAGACCAAGTGGGACTTTACGATGTACCCGAACCCGACCCGTGATGCACTTTTCCTGCGCTTTGCGGATGATGGTCCAAAAGCGATCACATTGTGCGACCTATCAGGCAGAGAGGTAGAGCGCTGGTCTGGTGTAACCAGCATGGTACAAACACTCCACGTTGACCACTTGGCAAAGGGGGTCTATGCTGTGATCGTTTCTGATGACGTCCATTCAAGAACGAAGAAACTGATCATCCATTGAACCATGCGCTCGAACGCACTCTTTCTTCTCGCCATCACCTTGTCATGTGTAAGCCATGCCCAACCAACCTTTGAGAAGTTCTATGGAACAGGGACGTCTTCGAATTTCAACTGCCAAGAGTTATCAAGCGGGAATCTCTTTGTAGGGTTAGGATGTGGCCATGGGGTGTCTAGGCTAGACTCGCAAGGAAACGTCATACAGACGCATTGCTACATGCCGAACCCTATGGCTCGCATCACCTCAATGCGGCGTCAGGATGAAAATTCGTACGCCTTTGCCACGAGCTACCACATGGGCAATTGCAGCATTCTCCGTTTCGTACCAGCCATTGGGCGAATGGACACACTTGGTAACATCATGGACTACAAGTACTACGATTTTGGCGAGGGCTGCCGATTTGGAACTGGCGATCTTATAGTTACCTCCGATACTTCGATAATCACATGGGGAAGCGATACGTCGTTCTTCGCTATCAAAGTGAATTCCGACCTGGAGGGCATTTGGGGCAAGCGCTTCAATCGGCACGGTGGCTTTCAGTTCATCAAGGAATTGCCCGGCGGCGATCTGCTGGCTGGCATCAATATGGATACTGCCGGTGCTGTGGTGGCCCGGCTCGATGCAGGTGGCAATTTCATTTGGTGCAAGAGTTACATCCGGCCAAAGGGAATGGTGAACGACGCTATCATCGAGTCCGACGATTCGTTCATCATCACCGGCTTCACGGATAGCATAAACACGAGCATATTCGAACCCTTACCAAGTACCTTCCAGCCGAAGCTCTTCATGATGAAGCTGAACGGCGATGGCGAAGTGGATTGGTGCCGCGGGTACGACAGCTCCCCCAACGATTGGTACACTCCCCAGATGTTCAGGACCATAAAGACCACGGATGGTAATTACATGGTGCTGGCCACCTTGGGCTATCCGGGATACAACTTCTTCTTCCGGCCCCTCTTGATGAAAACCGACCAGAACGGCGACACCTTGTGGACCCGTTCGGTGGGTCGTTCGCAATACGACCTCTTTGCCATGAACCTACTCGAGTGTTCCGACAAGGGCTTGCTGCTCAGTGGCTATATGTGGGGTAACCTGCCGGGTGGGAACAGCAGTGCGGCCTATCTGTTCAAGGCGGACTCGTTGGGGCACTTCCCTTGTTGGGAGCGAACGTATACCGTGCAGATCTCCGATCTGTTCCCAACGGACAGCAGTTTCACGCTAACCTCCACTGATGGATTGGTGGCACACCCCGCTATAGCCAACGATACTATTTTCCCCTTTTCGGCCTACGACGGCTGCACCTTCACCACAGGAATTCCGGATCAGAGCCGTAGCCGCCCAAAGCCCACCGTCCGCCCCAACCCCACCCCCGGCCGCTTCACCGTGGAGTTCCAAGACCCGCTCGTGAAGGACACATACTATTCGGTGTACGACACCATGGGCAAGTTGCTGTTCCAACGCGCCGCAGCGCACGGCAAGAAGACGGAGGAGGTGGATCTTACGGGCTACAGCAAAGGCACCTACGTGATCCGGTTCACCGATCCGGAGGGGGCTTGCTACGAGCGGGTTGTGGTGGAGTAGTGGTTTGGCCTGCGCACTGGTGCATGGTCGTGCTTAACTTCCGGTCATGTTCCGGTTCCTTTGGTCATTGGTGCGCGCGATCGTCTTCGAGGGCGCAGGGTCGCCGAAGACGGAAGACCCTGCGCAGGCTTAATGGAGGCAATTCCAGAACGAAGAAACTTGTCGTTCACTAGCCATGAAAAGATCCATTCATACGCTGCTCGCACTTGTGCTTGTATGCTCAGTACAAGCCCAACCAACATTTGAGAAGTTCTATCAGTCCGGATCCAGCTACACCCTCGACGTGATTGAATTGCCAGGACACAACCTATTGACGTGCATGGCAGCAACGCATGTGATCAATCCTGAAGGTTACATCGTGCATTCAAGCAGCTATCGTGAAGGGGGTACTTACTACACCCAGAGCTTGGATGCGGCGGGTCCGAACCGATTTTACTTCACAACCGCGACGCTTGCTACAGAATGTACGAATGGTGCTTTGTCGTTGATCAATCCGGTCATTGGCAAGATGGATTCCTTGGGGACTACGGCGGGAATGCGGCGCTATGCCTTTGAGACCGGCCCCTGCTACAATCCGCTCGGTGGACTAAATGTCACGAACGACCTTGGCGCCATCACCTGGGGCCGTGAGAAGAATTTCTTTGCCCTCAGGGTTGAAGAAGATCTCGCCCCTGTCTGGGCGAAGCGGATCGTTCGGTCCGGAGGTTTCCAGTTCATCAAGGAACTGCCCGGTGGTGATCTTTTGGCCGGCATCAACATGGACACCGCCGGTGCGGTGATCGCTCGCCTGGACCCAGGTGGGAATTTCATTTGGTGCAAGAGTTACATCAGGCCCAGGGGAGTTGTGCATGATGCCCTTGTCGAGTCCGATGATTCGTTCATCATCACCGGATGCACCGATAGCACCACGCTCGACATCTTCCACCCCTTGCCACCCAACTACCAGCCCAAACTATTCATGATGAAACTGAACGGCGATGGTGCGGTACAGTGGTGCCGTGGCTACAACAGCGCTCCGCATTGCTGGCATGTGAGCACATCCTCTAGGATCGAGCGGACATTGGATGGCAATTACGCCATATTGGCTACCTTGGGTACTCCTGAATACAACTTTGAATTTAGACCGCTCTTGATGAAGACCGATATCAACGGTGATACGCTATGGACTCACAGCATCGGCCGCAATGGATACAGATATATGACATCAGACCTCGCCTCTCTCACCGATGGCGGTTTGTTGTTCAGCGGTTTGATCTTTGGGGACTTACCCGGCGGCAACAGTGGCTTGCCGTATATCTATAAAAGCGACGCAAATGGCCATTTGCCTTGCTGGGAGCGCGTTCATGCCATCCAAACGCTTGATCTCTTTCCGGTGGATAGCGCTTTCACCCTCGTAACGGAGGATATTCTGACCACCGCGACACCTGTCCTGGTAGTGGACACCACGTTGCAGCCGTTCACTGTCTACGACGGCTGCACTTTCACCACGGGAATTCCGGACCAGAGACGCAGTCGCCCAAAGCCTGCGGTGCGCCCCAACCCCACCCCCGGCCGCTTCACCGTGGAGTTCCAAGACCCGCTTGTGAAGGACACGTACTATTCGGTGTACGACACCATGGGCAAGTTGCTGTTCCAACGCGCCGCAGCGCATGGCAAGAGAACGGAAGAGGTGGATCTTACCGGCTACAGCACCGGCACCTATGTGATCCGCTTTACCGATCCAGAGGGTGTGTGCTACGAGCGCGTGGTGGTGGAGTAGCGTACGAAGTGCCCCGCCCTGCCGACCGGAGCCATTCAGCGCGGTTTCGTTGGGCTGCGTGACGAGGCGTGATCCGCTATCCACACCCGTCCGGGATACTTCAGTCACGCTGGCCGGCCCACTTGCAGGACAGGTCGTACCTTCGCCGTACCGAACCTTCCACCTAGACGCATGAAAAAGATCATCGGCATTGCCCTCTGGCTCCTCGCCTTCCTGATCCCGTTCAAATATGCCATCCTCGACACGGAGGACTTGTTGCAGCCGGACGGTTCGGTGGACAACATCAAAGGCTTGTTGAGCTTCGTGGCCCTGCTAGGCATGTTGTTCATCGGCTACGTTCTTGTGGACTCTTCCAGCGCCAAACCCGGCTCCGGAGAAGCGCACGGCCATTAACACCGTCCCTAACAGGTCGTCATGGCGCATGTCCTGATCCCCACCGACCTAAGTCCCAACGCGCTCAACGCGGCGGTGTACGCTATCCACCTGTATGGGGAGGAGGGCAACACCTTCTTGTTGGTGAACACGTACGGGCTGCCGATCACCTTGGAGGAACCATCCACCATGACCATGGAGGTGCTGGCCTTGGCCTCCACCGAAGGGTTGGAGCGGTTCGCGGCGCAATTGCGCGACGCCCTGCCCGATCACGCACCCGAGATCATGGTCCACAGCCGGCCCGGCGATCTGGCCGATGTGCTGATGGAACTGGAGAGTTCCTCTCCCGCTCCGGACCTCGTGGTGATGGGCACCCAAGGGCACAGTGGTCTGGAAAGGATCCTGGTCGGTGGCAACACCGCAGCAGTGATCAAGAACCTGCGCACACCGATCCTGGCGGTTCCCGAACAGGCGCGCTACACGGCACCGCGACGCATCGTACTGGCCGATGATGGCGGTCCGGTGGTGAAGGCCACCATGAAGGTGCTGCTGGACATCGCACGCTGGTCCAAGGCCGAAGTACGCATCGTACATGTGGTACCCGAGGAACGCACCTCGGAGGATGACCTGAGCGCCTCCGGCTACGATGTGTTGTTGGGCGCCATACCGCACACCTACCACAGCGTGAGCGGCGATAATGTGATGGTGGCGCTGCACGACCTTGCCCACCAAAGCGATGCGGACCTGGTGGTGGTGCTCCATCGTCACCGCGGCATCTTCGAGCAGCTCTTCCACCGCAGCATGTCCACACGGCTGGCCATGCACACGCACATCCCGATGCTGGTGCTGCAACAAGGCGCAGCCTGATCCACGGACATGCGAGGGAGTCTTCCGCTCTTCCGGTTCCGGGGCATCTTGGTGTTGGTGCATTGGTCATTCCTTTTGCTGCCGGCCTACGTGGCCGTCACGGGCTTCATGGACGGCACCACCGTTACCGAAGTGCTGATCGAGGTGGGCTTGGTACTCATCGTCTTCGCGTGTGTGGTGTTGCACGAGTTCGGCCACGCGCTTACGGCGCAGCGTTTCGGCGTAGGCACGCGGGACATTACGCTGCTGCCCATCGGTGGCATCGCCAGTTTGGAACGCATGCCCGAGGATCCCAAGCAGGAGTTCTGGATCACCGTGGCCGGCCCGTTGGTGAACTTGGTGATCGCAGGCATCGCTTTCCTGCTGATCGCATTGAGCGGCCTTTCCCTGGTCATGACCGATCTGGACATGGACCTTTCCGCTGGTCACACGGTGTTGGCCTTCCTCTTCATGAGCAACTTGGGTCTGTTCCTTTTCAACCTGATACCGGCCTTTCCCATGGACGGGGGCCGTATCCTGCGTTCGGTGCTGAGCATGTGGCTGGCCCGCGACAAGGCAACGCGCATCGCAACTACCGTGGGCCGCATCCTCGCCGTCGGTTTCGTGGCCTATGGCTTGTTCAACAGCGCGCCTTTCTTGGCCATTATCGGCGTCTTTATCTTCATGTCCGCTGGCGCTGAAGCACGCCAGGTGGCAGCGCGGAGCAAACTACAGGCCTTGACCGTGGACGATGTGATGCGCAAGGACGTGCTACAACTGGATGCCGCAACGGGTCTTCAGGCCGCTTGGAATGCGCTGACCTTCGGGGAGCATGATGTCGTGCTGGTCACGACCGATGGCCAGTACCGGGGCATGATCCTGCGCGAGTCGCTGCGCACTTCGTTGGTGCAGATCGACCCTGTTTCGGCCATTGGCCCGTTAGCACAAGCGATAGGTGCCGTACGTCCTTCTGAACCGGCCTTCGCGGTGTATCAACAGATGCTTGCCACGGGCATTGCAGCGGCCCCTGTGCTGGAGGCTGGAAGGATCGCCGGTTTGGTGGAGCGTAGCCGAATGGCCGAGGCTTTCAATGCGCAGCAAGCTGCACGCCGGTAGATCCTTCAGAAGCCTTCCTTCGCCTTCTCGCGCACCTTCGCCTGCGGATCGCGCAGCGTGAACACGCGGGAGATGTTGAACCCGAAACGGATGCCGCCCTTCGACCAGCTGTCCGTGGTCTCGGTAATGAAGGACCGCTCGAACATCCCGGTGCTGTTGGTGAAGTGCAGTTGGAAGACGTGCCCGCCGGTCTCGATATCGAAGCCTAGGGAGAGGGAGTTCTTGAACTCCGGGGCCAGCTGATCCGGCAGCACGTAGAAATACTCGGCGTTCAGCGCGACGCGTTTCGAGAGCTTCACCCGCCCCGCTCCACTGATGTGGATCACATCGTTCTTCTCCTCATTGGTGGTCACCAGATTGCGATGCACCAAGCCGGGGTTCAACTGCACCGTAAGCCGCTCGTTGAACTTGCGCCCCACGATCAACTGGAACGTATAGGCCATACGGTGGCTGAAATAATCCGTGCGCGCAGGATCGTACCAAGGCAATTGCTCCTGTTTCAAGGTGGTGATGCTACTGGTCGCCAGCACCGCGAGTGTGATCGGCATGGTACACCCTTCATCGCACTGCTTCAGGAACTTGTACTTCGCGAAGCCGTCCACCGTTTTCTGGTAGCTGCTGCGCCCCACACCGATCATGAGCCGATCGGTGACGCCATAGTCGAGACCCAAGCGTATCGTAGCACCATCCAAACCGAAGAACTCGCTGACCCCGCCGTTCACCGGACTGAAGCGGTGGCCGATCTTGAAATCGAGCACGCCATGCGCCGTGTTCTCCAAGCTGTGCCCGTTCACCACCCGTGTGGTCTTGAAGCTAGCGTTGGTGTATACCGGCGCCGTATCCGAAGTATCGGCACCGAGCAGGCTCAGAAGATCATCCTGGGCGAACAGCGGTGTGGCACCTAGGGCGAGGAATGCAAAGCAGTAGATATGCGTCATGGGGTCGGTTCTATTCTGGCGCTTGGGCGGTACGGACCACCCCTCGGCCAAGCACGTGCGAAAGATCGGAGATCACATCTTGGCGTAGTCCAGCTTCACGGACACCTTGATCTCCTTGGCGATCTTATCGCGTACCACACCGGGGATCTTGATGCCATGGTCCTCTGCGTTCACCGTGAAATCACTGGTCGCCTTTACCGCACCTGCGGCATCCACCATGAAGGTACCCTTGATGGTGACGGGTCTCGCTACGCCGTGGATCGTGAGATCACCCTGCGCACTGATGAGGTAGGTGCCCTCCTTCTTCAACTCATCCTCACCTACCCCGGTCACCTTCCCTTTGAAGGAGGCTTTGGGGAACGTGTTGCTCTCCATGTAGTTCTCGTTGAAGTGTTCCTGCATCAGGGCTTTCTCGAACTCGAAGGCCTTGATCAACACAGCGAACTCGATGGCCCCCGTGGTGGCGTCGAACACGCTGGTCACCTTGTGGTTGTCTCCGACGATGTTCTCCATCGGTGTCTCGGATAGGAAGGAGATGTGCCCGGTACGGGTGGCCAACCGCTCCTGAGCGGAAAGGGCCACTGGGGCTATTAAAAGGGCGATGGGTAAGATCCTCAGGTTGCGCATGGTAAGTTGTTTTCAGTTGGTATAGGCAATTGTTATTCCACAGCGGTGCAACGCACCAGCACCACGTCTATCAGCATACCGGTGCAAATACCTTTGATGGTGACGGAAGCGCCGGAACGCCAATCGGCAGGCACATCAGCAGCGGCGAACTCACAGACCACCCCGGCCAGATCATTGTCCGTCCCCAATACGATGTTGGTCAATTTCCCGGCCGGGTCGATGGCGCTGATCGTGCCGGTCACTTGCACCACCTGCTCCGTGGTGCCCACGAAACGGGCGGTCGCAGCGTCCTCGTCGGTGATGAAGGCGGTCATCAGGTCCTGTGCGTTAACGGTCTCCTTCACCGGCAGTTCATCCGCTTTTGCGGTGGTGCGGTGGTATTCCTTCCATGCAAAGCCGCCACCGATGGCGGCGAGCAGGACGATGAGGAGGAAGATGGTGCGCTTGTTCATGGTCCTAATTATTGGGTGCACCGTCGGCGACCCACAGTTCGATCTGGCGGATCTCGCAATCGCGCAAGGGTGAGTCCGGCGGCATGGGAATGCCGTCGGCACCACGCTTTATGGAACGCACCACAGAGCCATTCAGGGCTTTCTCCTGCAGTACGGAGAACACCGTGAGATCACCGGTGCCATCGCCACCGGACACGTGGCAACCGGGAATAGCGCACTTGGTCTGCATGATCGCAGCGATCTCGCCGCTGTAGTTCACGTTGGTGGTGTCGCAGAACGAGCCAGGGTAGAGGTATTCCTCGTTGTCGTAATAACAACTGTTGAGGGTAAGGATCACCGCACAGATAAGGCCGAGGAGGGGGGAGCGCATCATGGTCAGTTGTTGGGCGATCCATCCTCGATCCACAACAGGAACTGGCGCACCCGGCAATCGGGCAAAGCGGGTGCGTTCCTAGGCATGGGCGTGTACCCGGACAAGTGTTGGATGGCACCGGCCAGACGTCCGTCCTGGGCCACGCTGTTCAGCACGGACCAAGAAGTGAGGTCAAGCCCACCTTGCGGTGTACCACCACTGTGGCAGCCTTGGCAACGCGCTTGGATGACCGGCCGGATGGTCCCGGAGTAGGTCACGTTCAGCGTATCGCATGCGGCATCCTCGCACCCGTTGTTCTGCGCGCCCTGCTGGATCCAGCGTCCGATAAGGGCGATCTGGTCCGCTGTGAGCGGCGTTTGGGGCGGGCGTGGCATGATGTTGTCGGGATCGGTCTCGTTGATCGCATCCCAAAGGTCGCCATCTGGGATGATCCCACTGTTCATCAATGAGGCATACGAGGTCAGATCGATGCCGTCATTGTCGTCCGTGGCGGTGGAATGGCAGCCATCGCCCATGGTGCAATTGGAGATCAGCAGCGGCTGTATCTGTTGTGTGAAGTAGACCACGGTAGGATCGCACGGGATCGGCTCTTCGCCACCACCGCCACCGCCATTTCCGATGGGTTCTTCGATCGGCAGAACGGGTGGTTCATGCCTGCAGGAGGAAAGGAATAGGATCGCAGCCAAGATCATGATGCTCCGCACACCTGCACCACCGGAACGCGCCGACCGGGTGTTGCGCTTCGTGTTCTGGTCGTGCGGAATACTACTCGTGAGGAACATGGTGCCAAAGGTGGCCACATCTCTTACCGCCATCACCTCTTAAGTGGACGAAACGGGCAGGAGGCCGGATGAAGCGGGAAGGGGATCAGCACGCTGGCTCTTGTGCAGGTGGCTCCCGGTGTTGCAGTTGCTGAACCAGTTCGGCGATCACTACGGCATTGAGCGAATTGTGGTAGCGCGGGTCACAGTTCAGGCGAAGCACCGCGCCGAACAAAGCGTTCGGGGCTGTGCAAAGCAGACCTTCCAGGTCGTCGGGATAGAGCACGAGCAGTGGTGTATAGAGATGGATGGGTCCACGTTCCATGGCACCAAGCAAGCGCATTCACCTGGCCATGCCTTCACGGACCGCGATGGAACGGGCAATCCCGGTGATGAAGGCGGAACACCTTACCCGCCAGCGAGCCAGCGCTTGAACTCGGCGGAACGCTCGCTGCTCACAATGGCATCATCGCCGTACGGTGGGTCCAACACCACCTTCACGCGGCTCTTGCTGTAGGCCAGCAACTCCTTGATGCTGTGGAGCTGCACGATCAATTGCCGGTTGAGGCGGATGAACTTCGCTGGATCCAGTTGGAGCTCCAGCTTGTCCAAGCTCTCCTCCAAGGGCAGGTCGCGGCCCTCCTTGGTACGCAGGAAGGTGTTCTTCTGCAACGAGTGTACATAGGCGATCTGGCCGGGTTCCACCACCTTGAAATGATCGCCGTAGCGGATCAGGAAACGTTTGATCGGCACCACAGGCCGCGTAGGTTCCTCGTGCAAGGCCAAGGGGGCATGGTCGCGTACGGTGGCCCCTCTCGCAACGCGCGCGAGGGCAGCGGCGAGGTCTTCCTTCTTCAGCGGTTTCAGCAGGTAATCCACCGCATTCACACGGAACGCCTTGATCGCGTAAGCGTCGAACGCCGTGGCGAAGATCACAGGGAAGTCCACCTCCGTGCGCTGGAAGATCGCGAAGCTCTCACCATCGGCCAGTTGCACATCGAAGAAGGCCAGATCGGGTGCGGCATTCGCTTTGATCCATTCCACCGCTCCCGTCACCGTGGGCACGTCGGCCACCACGGAGATCGAGGGGTCGATCTCCACCAGCATCTTCCGCAGGCGTTTTACGGCAGCGGCTTCGTCCTCCACGATCAGTACGTTCATGGCATGGGGTCGATCAAAGGTATCCGCACGCGGAAATATCCATCGGCTTTGGAGATGTCGATGGGACGGTCGGTGAACGCAGCGTACCGCTTCACGATACTGTCCAGCCCGAACCCGGTCGAATGCGGCGGTGAAAGGCGCGGCGCAATGGGGTTTGAAACGATGAGCCGTTCAGCAGCTGCTTCAACGCGGATAACAAGCGGGGCGTCCAGCGTGGCCACATTGTGCTTCAGGGCGTTCTCCACCAACAACTGCACGGTGAGCGGCACAATGCGTTCCTTCCGATGGATATCGGGAACATCCACGTGTAGCGCAATGGCGGCACCGAACCGCCGTTCCTCCAACGCGAAGTAGGTATCCAGCAAGCGCAGCTCCTCGCCTACCGTGTGCAGGTCCACGTCGCGCACCAAGAGGATGTTGCGGAAGAAGGTGCTCAACTGGTCCACGTGTTCCACGGCTTTCGATGGCTCATCTTCGATCAACTCCACCAAGGTGTTGAAACTGTTGAACAGGAAGTGCGGATCCACTTGGCTGCGCAACGTTTCCAGCTGAAAGCGCACTTGTTCCTTCTCCATCCGCTCGCGGTACCGTACACGGCGATCCCGCGCCCGGATCAGCACCACCAAGAGCACCACCAACACCAGACCGGCCAAGGCGATCACCCACGGCAATTTCCACCACGGTGGTCGCACCACGATGGTCAGCGTGCGCCAATCATCACTACCCGTGGGTTCGCCAACGAATGCGCGCACTTGGAAACGATGCGTACCCGGAGCCAACCCGGAAAAGGTGACTTCGCGGTCGCGGGTGCGCTGGATGGCATTCCGCGGACCCACCATGCGGTACTCGAAGCGCAAAGCACCGGGATCGGTGTAGTGCAAGCCAGTAAAGCGGACGGTGATGTCGTTCCGGTCGTGATCGGTCGTGATCGCGTCGGTTACCAGTACGGGATCACCATCCACCAGAACGCCTGTGAGGATGACCGGCACCGTCGGGTCGAAGTGGCTTTCCGTAGGACGGATCCGCACAAGCCCTTTATTGCAACCGATCCAGATGGAACGGGTAGCATCCGTGGCGATCACGTTCAGTTGGGCCTGCATGTCCTGCAAACCGAAAGGTGCGGCGAGTTCCGTCCATGCTCCGGTGATCGGGTCGTAGGCCGCTACGCCGGTGCTGCCGAAAGCGACCAACCGTCCAAGGCCATTGGCCACGGCATAGAGGTCGCCATCGAACGGAACACGCCCCTCCCCTAGGCAACTGAACGCGCGCTGCTGCGCACCGTTCTTTGTGGGGACGCGACAAATCCCTGTGCCCGGACCAGCGCTCCATGCAGCACCGGCAGCGTCACGGAACAGGGTATAGAACGTCTGTGGTCCGCCGGTGGTCAGTGCAGTTAGCACGGTATCCCACCGCATCACCCCATGGCCATCGGTGGCCATCAGCACACTTCCGTCCGCTTGTGGTAGAACATCGAAGACGAAGCCTGCTTCTTTGGCGAACGCTTGGAAATGGCCGTTCCGCCAGCGGCTCACTCCTTCCAAGGTGGCGAACCAGACATCGCCCTTCGTCTGCCGCACGGCCAGCACGTTGTCATTGCTCAAACCATCCGCCATGGCGTATCGCCGGACCGGACCACCGGGCGCTATGGAGAACACACCGCTCCCGAAGGAGGCTGCCCAGATGGTCCCGTCCTCCGCCGCACACAGGGAAACGATCGGGGTTCGCGGGTCCAGCTCCAACGGGATACGCGTGACATGCAATTCCTCCGAGAAGGCCGCTGCATGGCGGAACAATCCCTTGGTGGTGGCGAACCAGATCCGGTCCTGGGCATCGGTACACAGTGCAGTGATGGAGCGAAGGTCCAGGCCTTCGTGCTCGGCAACGAAAAGGATGGATGGATCAGCGCGATACAGGCGATCGCTGCCATCGCACCACCACGCCGCTCCTTCGCGATCCACGAAAAGCCCGAAGGCCCGAGCAACCGGCACACCGCGTTGGCGATAACTCGCATGCGGATTCCGGATGTCGTGCAGCACTACGCCTTCTTCTTCCGTGCCTGTCCAGATCAGGTCACCTTGCGCAACCACGCTCACCACCGGACCATGGGTCCATGCGCTGTCCAACAACTGTACCTGCGCGCTACCGGGTCGCCACCGGAATGCGCCCCGCTGTTCAGTCCCGGCCCACACATCACCGGAAGGTGTTGCGGTAACTGAAAGCACCAAGTTGTCCGGGGCACCGCGCGAACCATCGAACACCTCCACCACCTTCCCATCGGCACAGATCGCGAGGCCTTGGTCGGTGGCCACCACCAATCTGTTGTCCGGGAGGATCGCGAGGTCGTTCACATGATCGTCGGGCAAGCCTTGTGCTGCGCCCAGCCTGGTCACCACGCCGGACTTCCATTCCCACACACCTGCACCGTAGCAGGCCAGGTAGATGCGGCCATCCGGAAACACCACGATCCGGCGCACGGGTGTTGCCCGCAGCATTGTGTCCTGCAATAAGGTGTCACAGCGATCACCGGCACAGCGGATCAATACACCACTTTGCAAAGCGGCCACTACGTTATCAGCGGCAACAGCAAGGGCAGAAACAGGATCATCCTCCGTGCGCACGACCACCTCAACACGCTCGCCATCGGTCCTCAACAGGCCTATATCGGTTCCCGCCCAGAGCAGGCCCATGGCATCCTGAGCAACACAGAAGATGGCTGGGCGCTGTTGTCCAGGGCGTACTTCTAACGTGCGCAGGAAAGGGAATTGGGCGAACGCGGCGGCATGCAGGAACAACGCCGAGCATACGAGCGCACGGCGCATCATGGGGAGCTAGGAGGCGTCTTGAAGAGTGCGTCCACCGTGATCTGCACCACAGATGCCACCTTTTGCTGCACCACGCGCGGCACCCGGATGGCATGTTCATCCACGGCCACATCGAACGTCGTGGTAACGCGGATGCCTTCCGGTGCCACGACTAATTTGCACGCGATGATGCGCTCCTTTTCAACCCCTCGCACCAGCAACTTCCCCTTGGCACGCACGCTGTAAGTCCCCGGTACGGCAAGATCCACGGATTCGATGATACGGCCTGCGAACGACGCGTTCGGATAGGTGCGCGACACCATGTAGTTCTCGTTGAAATGCTCGCGCTGCAACGGTGAGTTGAAGCCTTCTAACGAAGTCATGGGCACTTGCACGGCGAAGGTGCGTGCCGCAGGGTCCAGAAGACCGGTACTGAGCGTGGTCTGCGCGGTGATGCGCTCCATGGGTGCTTCGCTCAGCAGTGAGACCACCGAACGTTGCAATTTCCAATGCACTGGCGCCTGCGCCGAGAGCAAGGGCGCAACAACGGAAAACACCAAGAGTTGAAAGGCACGCATTACATGGGGCCAACGAACCCCGTGCCGAAAGTAAGGGAGCCTAATGCAGCACCACGAACGGAAGCACCCAGCGTTCGCTGCCGGAAGTGCAACGCACGTGGTACTGGCCATTGGGGAGGGCGCTGATATCCAGCGTGCCTGTGGTGCTCTTGACACCCAAGACCGTGCGACCGGTGATATCGATCACCTCCAACGGTGTACCGGGGACGACACCGGCAAGGCGCAAGACATCGTGCGCAGGCACTGGGGAAACCGATCGATCAGCAACAGCAACACCGGCAAGACCGGTTGAGATGCAAGTGGCCTCCCCGACAATGCGCGTGCTGGTGAGCATGCTATCGCGGAAAGCCGGCAAGGCGCTGCCATCATCCTTCAGGAAAGAGTCCAGCCAAAGGCCAGCGAGGTCGTTCACGATATCGTGTTGCTCTTCGCGGGATATGGTGAGGTCCGGACCGCAGGTGAGTTCGCCGAAGGAACAGGTGAAACTGTTCTCGCCGAAATAGCAATGGCCACCGCCGATCACATTCACGTAGGCCTTGCACGGCACATCGATGGCTTGGTACATAGGCAACGGTCCGTTGGCCGCGGGCACCACACAATCCTCCGTAGCCGTGAACACCAAGGTGGGCACCAGCACTTCACCAGCCGCAGCGATCGCAGAAGGGTTTGTCTCGGCCGCAGCGAAATTCACCAACGCTTGGATGTTCCCATTGTTGGCCGCACCCAAGAAACTGGCACCACCGCCCATGCTGTGGCCCATCAGTGCGGTGCTGGGTGCCACGTGTCCGAAGAATGGCGAAGTGGCGCTGGTGCCCTCCGCTTGCATGGCTTCTGCTAAAAAAGCCAGGTCCAGTCCGAAACTCGCATGGTCCGGAGCAAAGCTTCCTTCCGTGGTGGGCAACACTAGGATGTAGCCTTTTGGCACGAAGTGATCGCGCAGGTTCGTGTAGGCATCCACACCCATCACGAAACCGTGGCCGTGTACAAGCACCGGAAAGGCACCGTCGGCCGCATCGGCATCTGTACCGCCCACTGCCGCAGGATAGTGTATCAGCGCTTCGATCGTCCTGTTGCGCGCAACATCGGAAAAGGTGATGGTACGCGTGCCGATGGCGTTGGGCTGGGCGGATACCGAAGACAGGGAGAGCAGCGGTACCAAGAGTAGAATGTGACGCATTCGTGCAAGTTAGCGTGTAGAACACCGGGCAAGGATATCACGTTCGTTCACCTTCGCTTCATGCTTGACTTGCGCAGGTCTGTTCATCCACCTTCAACAAACGACACCTCATCTACTTCATCGGCTTGGAAATTCCCGACCCCAGCTGGATGAAGATCCTCTAGTAGTTCTTCTTTGGCTGCGGGAGCGCATCGTGCCTTGAAAGCCTTGTGGTGGTCCTACTTACTGCCGGGCTAGGGATCAGGGGAACAGCGTGCGAGGGTGTAAGTCTGAAGCGGAGTAGACTTCAATTGAAGGTGGGGTACACTTCTTTGCTGCGGGACTCGGGACAGTTCTGTTGCGCTTTCGTGCTCAAGCTGCGCTTGGCTCATGCCGCCAAGGATCGCCGCAGGAACGGCTATCCCTTAAAGGGGTATTCTCGAGTGCAAGCCGGTTCGCTTCGCTCTCCGGCTTCTTTGTTCATGCATTCGCTCAAGCTGCGCTTGGCTCATGTCCCAACGAAGAAGCCGCCCCGTGTGGGACGGCTTGCACTCGGCGGAGAGGGAGGGATTCGAACCCCCGGTACCCTTGCGAGTACTTCTGTTTTCGAGACAGACCCATTCGACCACTCTGGCACCTCTCCGAACGGGGCGGCAAATATAGCCGGGTACAAGGACGTGGCGCGGCATGCTGGAACGGTGAATGCGCATGATCTTAGCGACCCGAACCAAGCAACATGCCCACAGAAGCCCAGATCCTCGCCCGCACTATGGACAGCGCCCGGCAGTACACCCTGTTGTACTTCGACCGGCTGAAGGACCAGGACCTGCATCGGAAATTCGTGTGCGAGGGCAAGGAGCTGAATAGCGCCTACTGGCTGATCGCGCATCTCGCAGTTACGCAAAACGGGCTGTTGCTGATGGCCTGCAGCGGGCCGTTCGAGAAGTTCTCGTGGGCCAAGTACTTCGGTCGTGGTGGTGCCGGGCTGCCGCCATCGGAATGCCCGCCTTTCACGGAGGTCTTCGACACGTTCGAGCGTATCCATACCACAGCGGTAGCCCACGTTGCCACGTTGCCCGATGCCGCGCTGGAAAGCCCCAACATGACCGGTATACCCATGATCGGCACAAACGTGCGTGATGTGGTTACGCATGCCATCCGGCATGAAGGATTGCACACCGGCCACCTGAGCTGGTTGTGCAAGCTCTACGGCATCACCACCATGTGACCGTAAGGTGCTACAGGGTATCGTGAAGCGGACTACTGCCGGAAGATAGTACTTCGTGGCACCTTTTATTCGTCCTCCTCGGGGAGGGGCACCGGCCGCAGGCTGTACCGCAACCAAACCGCCCCAACCACGGCAGCCACGAAGGATGCCAGCAGAATGGCGGTCTTCGCATGCACAATGGTGTCGTTGTGCTCGAAGGCGAGCAGGGTGATGAAGATGCTCATGGTAAAGCCGATGCCGCCCAAGAAGCCCACGCCGATAATGTCCTTCCACCGGACGCCCTTGGGTAGCGCACACCAGCCCAGCGCTACGGCCCCAGCTGCGAACAGCGTGATCCCGATGGGCTTGCCCAGCACCAGGCCCAGAAAGATGCCCATACTGTTGCGGGAAAGGAGCGCCGATGACCAATCGCTGGTGAACAGGATGCAGGTGTTGGCCAGCGCGAACAGTGGCATGATGGCGAACGAAACGGGCTTGTGCAACGCTTGCTGCAAGCGGTAGGAAATGCTCTGTTCATCGCCCGTGCCGAAAGGGATGGCGAACGCCACCAGCACCCCGGTAATGGTGGCATGCACCCCGGAACGCAGCATAAAGAACCACATCACCGCACCAATGAGCAGGTAGGGCAGCAAACGGAATACCTTCAGGCGGTTCAACCCCAGCAGCGAGCCGAAAAGAGCACCAGCAATGGCCAGGTCCACCCATGAGATGCCGCCGGAGTAAAAGATGGCGATGGTGAAGATGGCACCCAGATCATCGATCACGGCAAGCGCCGTAAGGAACACCTTCAGCGAAGTAGGTACCCGATCGCCCAACAAGGAAAGTATTCCGATGGCGAAGGCGATGTCCGTGGCCATAGGAATACCCGCACCGGAAGCCGTTGTGGTACCCACGTTCAGCGCAACGTGGATACCGGCTGGGATAAGGATGCCGCCCAAGGCGGCCAATGCCGGTAACATGGCGTATTTCCGCTGGCTCAGTTCGCCCGCGTACACCTCGCGCTCCAGCTCCAAGCCCACCAGCAGGAAGAAGATGGTCATCAGCCCATCGTTGATCCAGAATTCCAGCGGCTTGCCGCCTAGGTCCATGTGCCAAATGCCGGAATAGGCATTCCCCAGCGCCGAATTCGTGAGCAACAAGGAGAGTGCGGTACACACCACCAGAATAATCCCGCCCGCCTTCTCGCTGGCGAAGAAGGTCTGGAACATATTCGTGGAGCGCATGGGGCGCAAAGGTCCACTTTTGGTCGGAAGATGGACCAATGGCGCAACCTTACCACCTTCGCAGCGTGAGTGCATCGCGATCCAACATCCGACTTCAGTCCTGGGTGGTTTCCGCCGGTGTGCTGTTGATGGCCATCAAGTTCGTGGCGTGGAACCTCACACACAGCTCTGCCATCCTCAGCGATGCCTTGGAGAGCATCGTGAACGTGGTGGCCGGGTCGTTTGCGCTCTACAGCCTGCATTTGGCCGCGAAACCCAGGGACCGCGAGCACCCGTACGGTCATGGGAAAGTGGAATTCATCTCCGCCGGGATCGAAGGTGGCTTGGTGGTGCTGGCCGGTGGCCTGATCATTTGGCGGGCTGTGGGCGCATTATTGCATGAACAGCACCTGCACGACCTCGGCACAGGCATTGGGCTCACGGCAGTTGCCGGTGCGCTTAATCTATTGATGGGCCTCGCCTTGCAGAAACGCGGCCGCAACGCACACTCCATCACCATGGAAGCAAGCGGCACCCACCTCCTTTCCGATGCGTGGAGCACGGTGGCCATGTTGGTGGGCCTTGTGGTGATCCAACTAACGGGCCTGTTATGGTTGGACCAGGTGTTCGCCATGGCCTTCGCCGTCTTCATCATCGTCACCGGCCTGCGCGTGTTCCGGCGCTCCGTGGCCGGTATCATGGACGAGGCCGATCTGAAGCTGGCTGCGGATGTGATCGCGACACTGGAAAAGCACCGGCGTCCGCAATGGATCGATGTCCACAACTTCCGCATGATCGGCTACGGCCCGGTGCTACACATCGATTGCCACGTGACCCTGCCGTGGTACTTCAGCCTGTTACAAGCGCATGACGAGATCGCGGCCATCGAACGGTTGGTGAACGAGCAGCACGACCGCGAAGTGGAGCTCTTCATCCACATGGACCCGTGCATCCCCACCAGCTGCGCCATCTGCACATTGGAAAATTGCCCGGAGCGCAAGGCCCCTTTCCAGCGGCGTGTGAAGTGGAATGAGGCGAGCGTGCTGGGGAATGCCAAGCATAGCCTATAATCCTGAACCAACGCGTTGTTGGATAACTGGGAATGGCACTCGCAAGACGTCTTCCTTGGCGTCCTAGCCTGGGCTTCCCACACCTCCACTAAGCTGTGTGTAGAACAAGTTCCGGGCTCTGTCAGCAAGGTCCGCTCCTGAGCGCTGCGCGCCACCACCCCAAAGAAAAAGCCCCTTTCGGGGCTTCATCCTTAGGGTGGTAGACCGGGCTTGAACCGGCGACCTCCGGAATCACAATCCGGCGCTCTAACCAACTGAGCTACAACCACCATTTCCGCACGCCACCGGCGAACGGGCGGCAAATATAGCGTGGAGCGGTCGTCATTCCATGGTGGGCTGTGTGACCGTACTTTGCACCGAGCATGTCCGCACGCACCAGCAACGCAACACCACCGGCCGGCATACCGGATGCGCTGCACGTTGTTTTCCTCCCCAAATGGTGGCCGAACGACGATGATCCACAGCTCGGCGACTTCCTGCGGAAACAAGCTTTGGCTGTGGCCGCCTATACGCGAACGAGCGTTCTGTACATCCATGCCGACCGCACACCGGACGCTAAAGCCATGGTGACCACCAGCATGGAGAACGGCCTATGTGAAGTGCGCAGCCAGTTTCCGGCAAGCACCCATCCCCTACGGCTCTGGCGTATGCTCGTGAATTTGCGGCGGTACTGGAACGCCGCGATCAACGGCTGGGAGTGTTTGGTGCAGGAACGTGGACAACCACTGATCACTCACGTCCACATTCTGGTGCGGCCAGCGCTGTTCGCTTTGCGGTTGAAGCGACGGTACGGCATCCCCTACCTGATCAGCGAACAGAGCAGCGAATACCTGGATGGCACCTATGCCAGCAAGGGTCTACTTTTCAAGGCCTTGAACCGGTTCGTGTTCCGGAAGGCGTCGGCGATCACGGCCGTGTCGGCATGGCTGGGCGATGGGTTGGTGCGTCTGGGCCTGTGCAAGACCTACGCCGTGGTGCCCAACGTGGTACCGGGCTTGGACAGGCCCTTGCCGCCGCCTGGGCCGGTGGGTCATTTCCTGGTGGTGGCCGACCTCGTTGACCGCACCAAGAACGTGAGCGGCGTCATAAGGGCGTTGGCTGTGGCTCGCAAGATAAGCCCCCGCTTGCGCCTGACCGTGATCGGCGATGGCCCTGACCGGAGGATGCTGGAAGAGCTGGCCAGCGCCCAAGGTGTAGCGCAAGCCATTCGCTTCTTGGGGCGTTTGCCCAACAGCGCGGTGCTGGACCATATGGCGCAGGCCGGGGCGGTGATCATCAACAGCAACGTGGAGACTTTCAGCGTGGTCACCGGCGAAGCGCTGGCCCAAGGCAAACCGGTGATCGCCACGCGGTGCGGCGGTCCCATCGCCTTCATCACCCCGCAGAACGGCATCCTGATCCCGGTCGGAGATGAATCCGCACTTGCCAGCGCCATGCTTCAGTGGGCCGCTGACCCGAGGCGGTACGCACCTGCTGCGATACGCGATAGCGTGAATACCCGTTTCAGCCCGGAGGCTGTTGGACAGGCCTTTCTCGAACACTATCGCAGCATCCTTTCCCATGGCTGAGCAACGGACCCTACGCATCGCCATCCTGTGTAAGAGCATTACCCTTCCGCGCTGGCAAGCACAGTCGATCCGGCACTTGCTTGAGGTGCCGGGTGTGGAACTCGTCGCCGTGGGCACTCCCCGGTCCGAGCGTCCATGGGTTAGCGCCGTGGGCCTCAAGGCCTATGTGGAGAAGCGCTGTTTAGCGCTGCTCATCCGAAAGGCCAACATCATGGAGGAACTCTCGGACCCACTTGGTCTGGTGCCGGGGGTAGAGCTACCTGCCAACGGTCATTTCGGGGACCGTGCGCTGTGGTCGGCGTACGACCCGGATATCTTGGTATCCTTCCTACCCCCAACGGAGTCAGCTGGTAACCGTTCCGGGTCGTTGTATCCGATGTGGGAGTTCCGGTTCGGAGAGCAAGCGATCGGAACGAACGGGCTGTTGGGTATGCGGTCCATGTTCACCCGGGAGCGATCATTGATAGCCCGATTGATACCGAATGATGGCAGCAAGGCCATCGCCGCCGAGTTCCCCTTGCGCACAGAAGATGGTGAAGCCACGTTGGACCTCGCGCTCGCCGGTGCGGGTTGGCTGCCCGCAAAACTTGCGACGACGCTAGTGACAGACGGCGTACAGGACATTGGATCAACTTTCAGCAAAGCAGCAATAAAACCTGATGCTGAAGATAATATGATAGGCTCACTTCGATCCTTGTTCACGTTGGAAATGCAGCGGATGAACAGCCAAGAACGACAAGGCCCGACACATGGCGAATGGAACCTCGGCATCCTGCACCAACCCATCTCGTCGCTTTTGGACGAAGACGCCAGCACGAATGTGCGCTGGCTTCCGGCCCCTTCTGGAGGGAACCACCGGATGGAACCGTTCGGCTATACAGCCCCTGATGGTCAGCTGAATGTGCTCTACAGGAAGAAGCATAGGAACAACCCCATCGACGAGATCGCAAGGCTGCGTCCGAAGAGCGACAGTGTGCTGAAAAGATCCCGGTCCATGTTGACCACGTCAGCCTCTTTACACTACCCCTTCGTGGTAGAGCGACCCGATGGTGCTTTTGCTGTGATCAGCTACCCGCACCAGGACAAGACAGAGCTGTTCAAGGTGGCTGGAACGAACGACAGTTTGGATCACATAAAAACGTTGATGAACAAGGCCTTATCAAGCCCAACATTAATTCAATTCGAGGATCGTTGGTGGATGACCGGAACCGATCCTGATTCTCCGGATTCGGTACTGCTCGCGTTCTATAGCCAAACGATGGACGGCCCCTTCATCCCGCATCCTCTGAACCCGTTGAAGATCGATTCCGTTGGCACCCGGCCTGCCGGTACGCCGTTCTTGCACGGCACCGAATTGTGGCGCCCTGCATTGGACACCTCGGACCCGTCCACGGTGGCGATCATCCTGAACCGGGTGGATACCTTGACCACCACAGCATTCCACGAAACGGCGGGAAGGCGCCTCACCGGTTTTCGGGGAACGTTGTACAGCAATGGTATCCGCACGGTGAGTGCCATGGGCGACATCACATTGATCGATGGGCTGCGCGGCATCACCCAAGAGAAGCAACAGGGCAAGACAAAGGAGGGCAAAAAGCGCAGCAAGAAAAGGAGTTCATGATCCGACCGGTAATAGGGACCGTGGTCGCCCGCGTGGCCATCACAGCGATGAACCTGCTCATGGTCGTGGCTGCAGGCCAGCATCTTGGCGCCATCGGACTGGGCACGATCGGCCTTATCCTACTGGGGATCACGCTGATCCTCCTGTTCGGCAACATCGTGGGGGGCGGTGGCCTGGTCTACCTCATCCCCCGGCACGGGGTCCGCGCTCTTTTGGCTCCGAGCTATGTCTGGGTGCTGGTGACTGCGATCGCATCACTCGGTTTCCAGCAAGTTGTACCCTTCCTGCCTGATGGACTGGCCGGGCATGTGGTAGCCTTGGCCACTTTGCAGGCCGTCAACAGCATACACCTGAACATCCTGCTCGGACGAGAGCGTATCGCACTGCAGAACGGCATCCTGACGGCTCAAATGGGGATCCAACTGGTGGGTTTCGTCGCGTTGCTGAAGCTGAGTGGACCTTCGGTGATGGACTATATCCAGGCGACCTACATCGCGCATTTGGCCACGGTGATCATCTCAGGCACCTACGCCTATGCACACGTAGGCCATGGCCGGGATCTGGCTGGCGGCTCCGCCGTGAACGCACTCTTCAGGCAGGGCCTGCTGGCGCAAGGGGCCAACCTGTTGCAATTGTTGAACTACCGCCTGGCGTATTACCTGATCGAGCATTTCCGGGGCCTGGCCTTGCTGGGGGTCTACAGCGTGACCACCCAATTGGCCGAGAGCACATGGCTGATCCCCAAGAGCATCGGCGGCGTGCTATACAGTAAAGTGAGCAATTTGGAGGCGGCTGAACGGCAGCGGGACCTTACGGTGATCCTGTTCAAGGTGGCGGTGCTCATCGCCTTGGTGTGCTGCGGTCTGCTACTACTGGTTCCCGATGTGGTGTACTCCACGGTCTTCGGTCCGGAGATCACGGGCCTGCATCCTCTACTTTTGCTGATGGTACCGGGGTTGGTGGCCATGTCCGCATCACAAGTGCTGAGCCACTACCTGAGTGGCACCGGTAGGGTGCTGCACAACACCATTGGGTCGGGACTAGGACTGGTCGTAACGGTGATCGTTGGCCTTTGGCTGATCCCCGAACAAGGTTTGGCGGGCGCGGCGATCACGGCATCGTTGGCCTATAGCACCAGTGTAACCTACCAGCTCGTGGTCTTCCTAAGAACCACTGGGACCCGGTTGCTGGAAGTGCTACCCCATTCCGGGGATACGGAACGCATGCTGCGCGTTTGGCGGCGTTTGCGGGATCGATAGAAACTGGTACGGGGATCAGCCGAGCGTTGTAACGTCGGCGATACCCAACGGCCTCGCCGTAGTGAACCCTTCGCCATAGGTAACGCCCAATAGACGTCCCATTTCACGGGCACGCGCCTCTAGGAACGGCAGGAAATCGGGGTTGGCGATCGGGCTGGTGGGCTCTGTGCTGGCCGGATCATGGAATTGCGACTTAAAGCAGAGGAGCGCCTCCATCTTCTTGGGCCAGTAGGGTGTGATATCGATGATCAGGTCGGGATCGATCCAATGGTCCTGCACGGCGTACAACACGGTAGTAGGACGCCAAACTTCCTGAGGAACACCCGCATCGGAGGTCGGGATCTTTCGCAAACCACTAAGGAAACACGCTTCGGCCACCAAGGCGGCTGCGCGCCCATGGTCGGGATGGCGGTCGCGCACCGCGTTCGTGAGCACTACTTTGGGCTTGTGCCGCCGCACGGCGGTGATCACGCGCTCCAAGCTCTCGCGATCGGGGCGGAAGAATCCATCGGAAAGGTCCAACTGGTAGCGGAAGGTGGCACCCAGCACCTTCATTGCAGCGTCGGCTTCCTGCTTACGGATGTCCGGCATGCCGCGGGTACCCAACTCCCCTGCCGTCAACTCCACGAAGCCCACGGAATGCCCCGAGGCCATATGGTGCAGCACGGTACCGGCCATGGAGATCTCCACATCGTCAGGATGCGCCGTGATGCAGAGGATGTCCACAGGCTGGGTCATTTCCCTTCGATCCACTTGGTGATGCGCTCGTCGCCGGGTTCAATGCCGCTCTGCAGGGACATGATCAGACGGCCGTTCTCGTCGATCAGATACTTGTGGAAATTCCATTTCACCTGGGTGTCCATCACCCCGTTCTGGGCCATGTTGGCGAGCCAATGGTACACGGCATGTTGCTCCGCTCCCTTGGTGCTCACCTTGCTCATCATGGGGAAGGTGACGCCGTAATTCTTTTGGCAGAACTGCGCGATGTCCTTCTCGGTGCCCGGCTCCTGACCGCCGAAATCGTTGCTGGGGAAGCCCAGGATCACGAATCCCTTTTCCTTGTAGATGGTATAAAGCTCCTGCAACTGCGCGTACTGTGGGGTGTAGCCGCACTCGCTGGCGGTGTTCACCACCATCACCTTTTTACCTTTGAACTGGTCCATCTTTATCAATTGGCCATTGATGTCGGTGGCACTTAGGTCGAAGAAGGATGCGGCAGGCACGGCAGCGTTCGGTTGGTCGATGGGCAAAGAGACAGGGCCTACTTGCACCCGGTTGAAACAACCGAGTGAGAGCAAGCAGGGGAAAAGGCCGGCGAAGAGTTTGTGCATGTGCGAAGGAACGCACGAAGGTCCGGAATGTTCCGGGTCCGGGGGGCGGATCCCGGTGGAAGTTGCCCGTTGCACGCGGCTATAGACACCCACGGTTAAAAAGGTCACAACCGCCCCTCCATTCCCACGGGTGATCTCGTGGGCGTCCCGTGGCGTCCGAAGCGCTATGCGATCCGGTCTCCCCTGAACGTGACCGCCACTGGATCAACCACTTAGCACCAATATCAGCGCACTCCTGTCACCTTTTCCAACGCCTTGCGTAGAAGCGCACATGCGTATCCAAGGCCCCCTCCTGTTCGTCCTCACCGCACTCTCCGTTCCAGCCGTTGTGGCCCAAGACGCGGTGTGGATCACCGACATCGCCCAACTGGTGCGCAAGCCCGACCTAGCGCAGGATGCCGCACTACGCTCCGGCATGCAGGCCGCGGGCTTGGATGAGGCCCGCATGCAGCAGGCCATGGACCTGGGCAAGAACGCGAACCTGCCGTTGGGGCTGAGTACGGACAGCGCCCTCGCCGCTAACAGTTCCGCCGTGCGCAACTACAGCGCGCACAAGGTGTGTACCTACGCCGATGGAGCAAACATCCAGGTGCTGGTGAAAGTGCCGGTGAGCGAGAACTACCACATGCCCGAAGACCTGCGCGCCCGCGAGGACATCTACCTGGTGCTGCCCGAAGTGGCCTTGGAAACTGCCATTACCGATGCCCAGCGCCCCAAGCCCAGCAAAGGACCCGACTACAAGCGCATGCGCGAAGCTAGGATCACCACACCCGATGGCGTGTATGCCAGCTACGACCTGGAGGGGGATACCACGGTGTTGGCGAACCTCGCCAGCCACGGCCTGAGCCAGCCGGAGATCGACGCCATGATCTTCCGCTGCCACGAGCGCAACTGGCCAGCTGGTATCGACTCCTTCGAGCGCCGCTACCCCAAACTGAAGGACTTCAGGAAGTACAAGGCTTTCGAAGCCGCACACTGGGACGACAAAGTGCTGCTGGTGATCCCCTTCGAACTCAACAAGCGCCTGCCCATCGCCCTGCGCCCGCACATGGACATCTACATGGTGTACGCCAAGAGCGCCGTGGAGGTGAAGAGGAAGAAGTGAATGTCGCGCCTAAGAGTGAGAGGGTGAAAGGGCGAGAGCAGGTCCATCTCACCCTTTCACCCTCTCACCCTTTTACCCTCCAAAACAGGTTCCTTAACGCGTCACCTTCACGGCCTTCTTCACCACTTGCTCGTCATTGAGCAGCAGTGTAACGTAGTACATGCCGGGTGCCAAGGTGTTGGTATCCCATGCGTACTGGTAGTCGCCTGCTTGCAAGGTGGCTTCCTGCAGCACGGTCAGCTCTTTGCCGTCGGCACTGTTCGCGATCAGCTGCATGTGCCTCATCCCGCCATCAGCGGGGCGGCCACTGCGATCCAGGGTGTAGAATACCGTGGGTGGCTCGCTGAAGGGGTTGGGGACGATGCGGAGTTTGCGTCCAGCGGCGGGGTCGCTTGACAATGCACTGGTGGTTGATGGCGCGTTGCGCATACCATCGGCATCGGCACGGGCGCAGCAGGCTGCAAGCATGTTCTCCAATTCTTGCATTCTATCCCGAAGCGCTTGCAACTCCCCCGTGTGGACTCCCTGCGCGGCAGCAACGGAAGAAACCGATACATGTTGCTCTTGGACTGCACCCACTAGCAATGGAATGATGTCCGCTGTATTCAAGCCGAGGTAATCAACTGAAGCAAACACTTCGTTACCTGCGGAATCCAATTGTTCCGGCTGATGCACAGGCGTTGTGAACTGGGGGAATGCCTCTTGTACGTCCTGTGCAATGAACCCATAGCGTAGGCCATCGGGAAGATCCATTTGGGGGAACTCCTCGTGGCGATAGGTATAGGACTTCGGATGCAGTTGCATGAGCAACGCAGTGGGTCCTTGGAGGTCTTGGATATCCGTCTTCAAATGCTCATCCGATGGATAGACCGTGCCCGCTACTGAGACCGGGCCGGTGAAGAACCCGGCCCAATTGGTGCCCGTACCGGTAGCCCTGCCCACGACACCATAGGTGGTCGTTGTACTGGACGGACCGTTACCCCAGAAATAACCGCCATACGTTTCCGTTGAACCGCGCTGGCCATAGCCGTACACACCGTATGCAGTACTTGCAAGTCCTGCGCCTTCAACAACACCATACACGCCCATGGCCGTATTCACGGTGGAACCCGTAGTGGTTATCACCTTGTTCCGGCTACCGTAAGCATTGGTGATGGTGCCACTTGTGGCAGTGGCTGTTGCCGAAACCCCACCGAGCAAAGCGCTAGTAGCTGTTGTAGCTGAGGCGCTCCCTAAAAGGCCCCAGCACTCGGCCGTACCTCCCGAAGCCAAGCTGTGCATACCGGCTGCACGATCGAGTGAACCAACGCTTCCCGGGTACAGTTCGCTCTTGATCCCGTAGGACCAACCTGTGGAAGGCCCAAGGAATATAACCCGTTGACCACCGGGCATACTTCCGTTGGCCACATTCTGATAGACATCCAACTTGTACTGTGGCGAGTTGGTGCCGATCCCTACCTTCTCCGATGCATCGGGGCAGTTGGGGTTCACCGCACCTAAAGCCGTGTACACATTGTTGGGTGATGCTACGTTCATGGTCCACTTGCAATCCGTTGCAGGCGGGAACGGACGGTGCTCCAACACACCAGTGGTGGTGTTAAGCACAACCGCCTCAGTGCTTGTGCTGACCAGATCGATCGGCAGTTGCCGAATACGCACTTTCCCATTCACCAGATCCAACCGTTCGGCTGGTTCACCAACACCAGCGGCAAAGAAATCGCCGATGCCAACATTCACCGCACTGTTGCTTACCGCAGTTAGGCGCATGCCCTCCAAGCCTTCTTGGCTGGTAGCGCCATTTGCCGCACCGCTGAGTGTACTGGTGAACAGGAACCGGATGCGGTCCGGTGCAGTTGCGCCTTCTCGCTTGGCCAATTGTACTATTAGATCGGTATGGTCGGCATCCCCGGATTTTAGTCCGAAATAGCCCATGGTTCCGCCACCTGTTAGGGTGGTGCCAGTCTTGGCCCAATCGCGGAAAGCATCTTCAAAACTGCTGTTGGTGGCTGCTGCCAAGTGATCCATGGTAAATGGCCCGGGTGCCCCACCAGTATAGAATGCAGCCACATCCGGGCTGTGCAGGATGTAGCCGTTGGCTACTATGCCGCTGTACCCGCCAAGGGTGGCGTAGGTGTTATCGGGGAGGAGACGGAAACGCTCGGTGTCGCTGTAAAGATCTCAATGTTCAGGTCTGGTCTAGTCTTGATACGCAATGGCACAAGACTACCCAAGTCTGCACCCATGTACTCCGGACCTAGTATCACATTCCCTGGAGGAAAATTGGCATGCCAGTCCTGACACATTCCTTCTCTTGACGGAAGTAGTACTGCGCCTAGAGCAAGGCCTTTTAGAATGTTGTTCATGTCATGTCACATTTTGAAAGACTCGAACGAATCAGCGATCAAGTGTGAACTTGAAGACTGTCTTTTCCCATGTTCTGCTTGCCGTTGCCAAGTAGATCCCCGCAGGCCATGATGCCGTTGAAATGCGGACAGTATCTCTGAAACGACCAGCCTTCATTATTCGGCCAGTTGTATCGTAAACAATGAAGCTGGCCTCATTGCCATCAGCGTCGCTAATGATGACATCCTTCGTACTTGCATCTAGTCCTATGCTCGAGTGGTGTTTGAATGACGCTTCAACGATCGTTGTTGGACAATCATCCAAACCACTACTTACGCTTACGCTATCGAACAGGTAGTAAGCAAGGACGTAGCCTATTTCACTTGGAATGGTGTCGGTATTTGCGTTGCTGAAGAAGTTGCCGAGCACAATGTGACGGTAAGCGCTATCAGCCACGAATTCACCAGATACCAAAGTCCAATGCGCCGTATCAGAGATAACAGCTGTGCTGAAGACATGCGCGTAGTCGCGAATTCCGAAAGTAGGACCCGGGGGATTGGGAAAGGGCGCTGACCAAGCGTTAGACTCCATCGTGAACAGAGCTCCGATGTTATTGCAAGCACCGCCAGTATTCGCATAAGTACCTCCACGTGCAAGGTTTACACGCATCGACACCATGTATGTCCTACCGACGACCAAGGGACATATCAACTGAGCGCCCACATATTCTCGATATGAGCTTCCCGTTTCAAATGAACCCCCCCTACATAAGCAACACCATCAAAGGCATGCTGGAATGCGAATGCGTTACGCGGCACTCCTACCAACGTATCAGCCCCATTCACCTCTTGAGCACAGGCATTGAAATACTCGGGCGACTCATTCCAACTAAACCAACCCACAGGTCGATCGCCCAATTGAAAGCCAGGAAAATATGGACACGTATCCAGTTGCTCGAAGCTCGGATTCGGCACTAAGTTCTGCGCAGTGCAAAGGCAGGTCGCAACGAATAGCAAGCCACTAGCCAGAACCTTCACTGATCTGTACAAAGGCTCGCTGTTCATTGCCAGAGAAAAGTTCGTTCGTCGTTCCCGTGGACCGGCTCGAACCGGTCCATTTCCGCTTATTTCGGTAATGCCTCGTCCGTCGCGGTCTGCGGCAAGGCATCCTTTGATATGCTGCCAAGGTGCAGCGGCACGTTGTGGTAGTGCGGTACCTTTGTGGCGCTTTTGTTTCGTTACCTATAACCGTGGGTTGGTGGGACATGAGTAACCAGCCCTCGGTGTTTGCGCACCGGGGGCTTCTTCGTTGTGGCCAGCCCACATGGACCTACCTTGCTTGGCTGTGGAATGAAGGGGCCGATGGGCCGAGCGATCGAAGACCGAACAGAAGGGCATTTGTCCTCATTGCGCTGTCAAGATAAATGCATGATCAGCGGATCGGTGCAGTTGCTTGCAAAAAAAGAATGGGGGTAACATTCAACTGCGGCAGGTGCCCGTTCATTCAGCCTTTGGTCTTGAACAGAGAAGCGCTTGCGGCTACGTGAACATTGTCTTGGTGTACCCACCCACGAGCTACCACTAACAAACGGTTACGGACTTTGCCGTTGATGTTGCAGGGTCTCGAGACGAAGACCCTGCAAAGGTTTAACCTTTCTGCGGAATTAGTGTGAACGTGTTGATGGTAGGGGTCGTCCTGTTCCACAACTGCATCCGCTGGATGCTGTCCGTCCACCACTGGATGGGCTGGTTTGCATTGTGCATCACACGCAGTGGGATCCCTGTACCACCATCCCATCCTACATAATTGTTCGGATTTATGGGACTGTTCGCACCGGTACTCACTTGTGCTTGTGTGGGTGCCAACAAACAGGTGCCGATGGCCAACAGAACTGGCCTGATCAAGCTTCTCTTCTTCATGGTCTTTCGTGTTTGGGGTCAAACTGAAAGACCGGACCGTAGCTACTCGGCCAACACGAACTTGAACGATCGATCCTCTACTGAACTTTTTATACGCAACACATACAGCCCGCGAGCTCAATCATGGACATCAAGTGACCATCTACCGCTAACAGATGGCCCTGTCCAAACCAGTCGGCCTGCAGCATCCTGGATGTTCACTGTTGCCCCTTGCTCCATCCCGGTCACGCTGAGCATGCCGATCGCCGGATTGGGGAACACCACTGGCCGAGCCATCCCCGCCTCGCCGATTCCATTCGCCAATGGGCAACCCATGGGGTCCAACGACACACAGACATTGTCGACGAGCGTGTGGGCACGTGCATATTGGTTGTAGTTCGCGAAGTGTAGCGTATCGGTGTTGGCATTGTCGAAATGATAGCCGACCACTACATACCGGTAAGCGCTGTCTGCTACAAAACTGCCACTCACCAACACCCAGTTCACCGTATCAGCGAGTATCGCAGGTTCGTACACGTGCGCGAAGTTGCCTGGCATACCAAGTGGAGGGAATGGATCGCCGAACACCCATTGGTCCGCCTCAATGGTGAACCGCAAGCCCATACCACTTGACGCCAACCATGCTTGCTGGTTCGGCTCATAGCCATTCCACGATGCACTGACATACATACTTGTGTAGTAGGTCTCACCGATCTCCAAAGGCTCAAGCAATTCGATAGCGAAATACTCTCGTCCAGAAGAAGGTTGGTCGTATGTGAGCAGGCCCACATATGCCTCCCCATCTTGTGGATGCTGAAAGGCCCAAGCGTTCAAAGGCACCCCCTTGAAGGCCCCGTAAGGCAGGCAACTCATGTAATAGTCACCGGTACCGCCTGCTGAGAACCAGCCAAGGGGGCCAGTATCCGGATAGTACCATGTGTTTGATTCCAAGCAAGTATCGCGTTCTTCAAAGTATCCATTCGGCACCATATTCTGCGCTTCACAGCGGAGAACAGCCATGAACAACAGGCAATCCAGCGCAACGCGTTGCGCTAAACCAAACCACCTATTGTCCATCGTGTTCGGGTTCATCATTCGTTCAGTTCATGTTGACCGGATAGCAAAGCCCGGTCCGCCTCCTGAAGATACAGGGTATCCGTGGCCATGGCGGCTTCCACGTGCCTGCTTGGAGAAGACCATCCAAGGGCGGCGAACGCTGCCCGGCGCTGCCGGGAGAACGTTCTACTTTTTTGCTGTTCCAGTTCGTTTACCTAAACCAGTGGGTTGGTGGATGTGGAGCGACCGAGGCCTCTGGTGTTTGCGCACCGGGGGCTTCTTCTTTTGAGTACGCCCACTTAGGCCAACCTTGTTTGCCTGTAGAATGAATGGACCGCTGGACCGCTGGCTTGTAAAGGGAAACCGAATTCTCTGGAACGGTTCCTCATTGTTGGTTCAAGATAAACGCATGATCTACGGATCGATGTAACTGTTGGCGAAAGTTTCTGCCGAGGATGACAGTTGGGGCTGGGGGCATTCCCCACCGCATGCACAACCGTAATTGGGACGATGTATGCCGCGCTAGGCATGCACCGGAAGAAAACAGGAACTTCCGGTTGCGGACCGGCTGGTCGCAGCAGTGGTTCGCTCACCTAACCCGCTCACTCCCCCTTCGCCCGTTCCCAATACGCGTCCATCTCGGCCAGCGTCATCTCCCCCATCACCTTGCCGTCCTTGGCGCTTTCGCGTTCCAGGAATTGGAAGCGCGAGATGAACTTGCGGTTGGTGCGTTCCAAGGCTTCGTCCGGATCGATGTTGAGGAAGCGCGCATAGTTGACGATGCTGAAGAGCAGGTCGCCCAGTTCATCGGCCTGCTTGGGTGATGCGGTGTCCACCTCGTGCTTCAGCTCGGCCATTTCTTCGTTCACCTTGTCCCACGCCTGGTCGCGGTGGTCCCAATCGAACCCCACGCCACGGGCCTTCTCCTGTATCCGAATGGCTTTCACCATACTGGGTAGGCCGCGGGGGACGCCTTCCAATACGCTGGGGGGCGTTGTAGGTCGACCCTGAGGCTCGACGCTACGGCGTTCCGCCAGCTTGATCTTTTCCCAATTGGCCTTCACCTCTTCGTCGTCCTTCACCTTCACATCGCCATAGATATGGGGGTGCCGGTGGATCAGCTTTTCGCAGATCCCATTGAGGACGTCAGTTATGTCGAACGCGCCTTTCTCCTGGCCGATCTTGGCGTAGAACACCATGTGCAGCAGCACATCGCCCAGTTCTTTTTTTACACCATCGAGATCGCCTTGCAGAATGGCATCACCCAGTTCGTAGGTCTCTTCAATGGTCAACGGGCGCAGGGTCTCCAGCGTCTGCTTCTTGTCCCACGGGCACTCGGCGCGTAGGGTGTCCATAATACCTAAGAGGCGAAGAAAGGCGGCGGCGCGTGGGTCCATTGAAGACATGGAATGTGGAAATATGGGAATTTAGGAATGCGGGAATTCGGAAACGTGGGAATGGGGATTAAAAGCGGTGAAGGTCGGGATGGTGGATCACATGCGATCCACGCTGGTACGATCCTCTCCCGTAATTTCGGCCCATGGGAGGTGAGCGCATACTTTACTTCGGTCGCAATGCGGCCATGATGGCGTTGGTGGGGCATCAATTGATGGCAGCGGGTCTGGATGCGCAAGGCTTCCTGGACGAAGTTCCGTTGGCGGCCGAACTGATGCAGGGTGGTGTTCGCCTGTTGATCATTGGTGCAGGGATAGAGGATGAGCCACGCGCTCGGCTGCGGGCGCTGTGTGCCGCGCAGCGCATTTTGGTACACGAGCATTTCGAGGGGCTCACCACCTTGGAGGAGCATGTAACGCGGCTGTTGGCATAGTGGTCCATACTTCACCCGCAAAGGCCCCGTTATCTTAGCCGACCTACCGTATGCGGCCCGTTCTTCTGATCCTACTTTTCCTGCACAGCGCATGGGCCACGGCCCAGAACGAAGGCACGCTACGCGGCAGGGTGCGCGACGAGCAAGGCAATACGCTACCGCAAGCCAGTGTGACCGTGCCTGCCCTAGGGCGCACGGTACTTTGTGACGATCAAGGCCGGTACACGATCACGCTTCCTGCCGGTGAACGGATCTTGGTGCGCTGGAGCTACACCGGCGTGCAGCCCGTGGATTCAACAGTGGCACTAAAGGCCGGCGAGGAACGCACGATCGATGTCGCGTTGAAATTCCAAATGCTGAATGCGGTGGATGTGAAGAACACACGCCGCGAGCGCGAAGAAGGATTGGAGCCTTTGGATGCGCGGATCACCCGTTTCACACCCAGTGTGCAGGGTGGTGTAGAGGCACTGCTACAAGGCCAGCTCGGCGTAGCGATGCGTAACGAGTTGAGCGCCGGGTACAACGTGCGTGGGGGCAACTTCGATGAGAACCTCGTGTATGTGAACGACATCGAAGTGTATCGCCCCTTCCTGGTGCGCGCAGGCCAGCAGGAAGGGTTGAGCTTCCCGAACCCGGACATGATCGAAAGTCTGCAGTTCAGTCCGGGCGGTTTCGAAGCGCGCTTCGGCGACAAGATGAGCAGCGTATTGGACATCCACTACAAACGGCCGAAAGCCTTCGCCGGTAGCGCCATGGCCAGCTTGCTAGGAGGCGCTGTGCATATTGAGAACGCCATGTTGAAGAACCGACTGCGGCAGATCACCGGCTTCCGTTACCGCACCAACACGTTGATCTTGAACGGCCTGGATACCAAAGGTGAGTACCGCCCCAAGTACACCGATCTGCAGAGCTATTGGACGTACGACCTCACGGACAAAGTGGAGATCGGTTTTCTGGGCATGTACTCCAGCAACAAGTACGGCGTGGTGCCGGAGAACCGCGAAACGGAATACGGCAGTTTCAACCAGGCGCTGCGTTTCACGGCTTTCTTCGAGGGACAAGAAGTAACCCGATTCGAGACGCTTTTCGGTGCGTTGAACGTGAACGTACAGGCCAACCGCAGCACGCGCCTGAAGTTCACCGCCAGCGCCTTCAATACGGTGGAGAGCGAACGTTTCGACGTGCTGAGCGAATACTACCTGGACGAGCTGGAACGCGATCCGGCCAGCAGCCGCTATGGCGAAGTGAAACAGAATCTGGGCATCGGGCGGTCGCTGGAACATGCACGCAACGATCTGGATGCCACGGTGCTCACCTTCGCCCACAAAGGATACAAGCAGCACCACGGAACGCAGTTCCTGCAATGGGGTGCGGATGTCCGCAGCGAAGTGATCAACGACAAGTTGAGCGAGTGGACGGTGATCGACTCCTCCGACTATGTGACTCCGCTGAACACCGGCGAGGACCTGGAATTGAACTATGCGCTGAAAGCCAAGCTGAACATAGAAAGCCTGCGCGCCTCGGCCTATGTACAGAATACATGGCGTTGGGAGAGCGGCGAGAACCGCTGGTGGACGTTGATCGCTGGGGCACGCACACAGCACTGGACCTACAATGGGCAAACCGTGACCAGTCCGCGCGCGCGGCTCACTTACCATCCGGGTTGGAAAAAGAGACCAGTGCTAGCCGATACACTGGAGACCGATCTGGACTACAGCTTCTGGTTCGCGACTGGGCTCTATTATCAACCACCCTTCTACCGCGAAGTGCGCCGGTTGGACGGTACGCTGAACCCGGACATCCTTGCACAGCAGAGCATCCACTTCGTGCTGGGCATGGACCGTCGTTTTACCATTTGGGAACGACCCTTCAAATTCACCGGCGAAGCATACTACAAGCTGATGGACAACTTGATCCCCTACGAGGTGGACAACGTGCGCATCCGTTACTACGGTGAGAACCAAGCGAGAGGGTTTGCCACCGGCTTGGACCTGAAGCTGAACGGCCAATTCATCGAGGGCGTGGAAAGTTGGGTGGGGGCCAGCGTAATGACGATCCAAGAAGACCTCTACAAGGACAGCTACACCAAGCGCTACAACGCTGCCGGCGACCTTATCACACCGGGATTCACGTTCGACCAGATGGCCGTGGACAGCACTGTGGTAAAACCGGGCTGGATCCCGCGCCCGACCGACCAACGCGTGAATGTTGCGTTCTTCTTCCAGGACGAAATGCCGCGCATCCCCACGTTGAAAGTGCATCTCAGCGCAAACTTCGGCACGGGCGTCCCCTTCGGCCCACCCAACCAAACGCGCTACGCCGACACCTTGCGCACCACGCTCTATCGCCGTGTCGACATCGGCTTCAGCAAACAACTGCTCGGCGCCACGGGCCAGTCGAAGAACGGCTTCCTTGGGAACATCGACAACATGTGGGTGACCTTAGAAGTGTTCAACCTGCTTAACATCAATAACACCATCAGCCACACCTGGATCCAGAGCGTGGATGGCAGGCAGTACTCGATCCCGGATTACCTCACACCCCGGCGGTACAACTTGAAGTTGATCGCGTGGTTCTAATGAGGGAGGCAGGAAGACCACGGAACGTAGACCCGGGGGAGCTGGGGCAGGAACCGCAGTTCGAATAGCCGCATGAACTGTGAAGCGTTCGGAGGAGACCCGGCGCGGGCGATAGGGACCGAAGGTCAATTCGGCTTCAAGTGCAGCTCCAGATCACCACCCTTCTCACGCATCCACAGTTCGTCCTCTTTAAGGCGCAGGATCATGTAGGTATCGTCCGCGTCATTGTTCTCAAAGTCGAGTTTGAGGTCTTCATCCTTGTTCACCAGATCCCATGTGCCGTTCGTATCGAATTCGAACGTGAGTTCGCCCAGCGCATAGTTCGCAGTCAATACGGCGTCCCCATCCTTGGTCATCTTCAATTCGTACTGGTTGAAGGATGATGTCACATCACTGCCCCCTTTCATTGCACTCTCCACGCGCCATGTATTTGCGACCCGCTCCTTCCTAGAGCGCAGGCTGAATTCCGGACCGTCATCGTACTTACCGCAACCGGTAAGCGTTCCAAGTGTGATCAGTGCTAGAATACTGGCGGTTGCGATGCTGTTCATGAATGGGTTCGTAGGTTGGTTCGGGAGGTTGAAGGACAGGAGTGCCCGTATGCGGGTTCGTGTGGAACCGAACAGGGACCATGCCGATCCGAGGTTCAGCACCACCCTCGATGAACTTGACATCCTCCATGTGGCTTCCCTTCACGTTCCCGCTACGAGTTGAGGTGTTGTTTCCCCAGTGTGACCACGCCATACCCGGCCCATTCTAGTTCTGCGCCCGTTACGAGAACTTGGAAGAACCTCTACAAGAAGCGTCCACCCGACTATCCGGAACAGGCCGACGGACGCCACCTCATAACGTGTCTACTTGCACCTGAGTTCTGGATCCGGGCCTGCTTGCTGGCACCGATCCCATGCAAGTGGAACAAAGCCACTTTGGGTCCGGCCATCGCTTCTCATACCGCGCACGGCCCTTTCCCCTAAATTAGCGGGCCATGACCCTGCGTACCGCACTCTCCCTGCTTCCTGCCCTGTTCCTAGTGGCGTGCTCCACCCACAAATTCGTGGCCAGCACGCACCCCAACGGAAAGCCCGAGGTGGTGATCTATATGAAAGGCGAAGGGGAGGATGCCGAGAAGGTCATGGAGAAGGTGTACTACCCCAACGGCCAAATGGAATACGTTGGCCATTTCGAGAAGGGTGTGGAACACGGCGAATGGCTGTACTACTACGAGAACGGCACCAAGAAGTACCTCGAGATCTGGGAGAACGGCGTGGAGAACGGCGTACATCTGGACTACTCGCCGGACGGACAGGTCTATCGTGAGTTGCACTACGACCATGGGAAGCTGGTCAAGGAGGTGGACAAGTCGAAGCAGTAGTGCTTGTTCAGTGTCTTACGTATAGTGTCTTATGCAAATGCTACCTCGTGCGTGCATTGGCACAAGACAAAGTACAGCCCCGCTTAAGACACACACTCGTCCGACAAAGCGATGAGCGCCCTTCCCTCTTGGAACCGTTACCCCGGCCGCTTCACGCTGGTCCTCGGTGCGGTGATGCTCCTACTCTTCGTGATCGAGCACATCAACGGGCGTTTCTGGTTGAACGATTTCCGGGTGTACTACGGTGCGGGGGAGTCACTGCTGAACGGTGATACACTTTACGGTGTGGCGCACGGGCTCGGTACCGGCGTTTACAAGTATGCGCCGTTGCTGGCCGCGTTCTATGCATTGTTCGCGCTGCTACCCTACTCGGTAGCGGCATCGATCCAATACATCCTGATCGCATTGGCATTCCTCGACGGCTCTCGGCGCATCGATCGGTTGGTGCGCGAACGGTTGCTCGACGGGCGATCAGCGAACTACTGGCCGTTGTTCCTGACCGGGCTGGTGTGCGTGGTACACCTGCACCGCGAATTGCATTTGGGCAACATCAATATGCTGTTGCTGTGGTTGCTGGTGGTGGCCTTGGAGAATGTGCTCACCGGACGCGTAACGTGTGGTGGGATCCTGTTGGGCGCTGCGATACTGGCCAAACCGCATTTCGTAGTGCTACTGCCACTACTGTTGTTACGCACCAAATTCCGGATCGCAGGTATCGCTTTGGCGACCATCGTGATCGGCATCCTGTTGCCATCCCTGTTCCTGGGCTTCAGCGGCAATATGGAAGTGCATCGCGCGTGGCTAGGCGCTATGGCGGAACACAATTCGACATTGATCTACACCAGCGGCGACGACTACCGCAGCGTGAACACGATGTACTCCTTCCTGCACCGTTCCACATTGAAATACTTCGCGGGTGCAAGTGCGATGGAAGCGTATGCACTGCTCGGCGTGGTTGCCGCTGCATTCGGTGCCTTCGTATTGTGGAGCAAACAGCGGAACACCGACGCATCGCGCAGCTTCACGTTCGAATTCCTGGTGTTGGTCGCGCTGGTCCCAAGCATCACACTAACGGATACGGAACACTTCCTGCTGGCTATGCCGCTGATCGCATTCCTCATGCAGCACCTGCTTCCAAAGTCCTGTCCGCGCTGGCTGCCATGGGTTGCTGTTCCCCTCCTTTTCGCCTTTGGCGGGAACTGGGAAGATGCCTTGGGACCCGTATCGAAGAGCATGATCCGCCACGGGATGCTGGGTATTGGAAGCTTCCTGTTGCTGCTGCTGTGCGTGTTGCTTTTCCTGCGATCGAACCATTCCACGGCAGGAACGTCGTAATGCATGTCCGGCCACTTCCCGCGATGAAAAAGTGCATGCGCAGAACCATCCTCCCCTTCGCTCTTCTTTCGATCACGCGTCTTTCGGCACAGGAGATCTATTTCCCGCCAACGACCGGCACGCAATGGGAAACGGTCGATCCCGCATCGTTGGGCTGGTGTACGGAGAATATCCCGCCATTGCTGGATTTCTTGGGCGACAACAACACAAAGGCGTTCATTATACTGAAGGATGGGCGCATCGCCATCGAGGAATACTACGGCACGTTCACCCAGGATAGCGCGTGGTACTGGGCCTCGGCGGGCAAATCGCTCACAGCCTTCCTCGTTGGCATAGCGCAGGCGGATGGTCTGGTGGATATCGACCTGCCCAGCAGCACCTACCTCGGCGAAGGTTGGACCAGTTGCACCCAAGAGCAAGAGGCGGCGATCACCGTGCGCAACCAACTGACCATGACCACCGGTCTGGACGATGGCACCACCGATACGGACTGCACGGATCCCGCTTGCCTTCAATACCTAGCTCCACCGGGCACGCGCTGGGCCTACCACAACGCACCCTACACCAAGTTGGATGGTGTGTTGCAAGCAGCTACGGGGCAGAATTTGAACAGCTACGTCTACACCAAGTTGGGCCTTACCACAGGTATGCTGGGCCTTTACGCACCGCTCGGTTACAACAACGTCTTCTTCAGCACACCGCGCAGCATGGCCCGTTTCGGTCTGTTGGCATTGAACCGTGGCGTCTGGACCGGTAACGACATTCTGGGCGATGATGCCTATTTCGAAGCGATGACGACCCCGTCACAAACGCTGAACAATTCCTACGGTTACCTCTGGTGGTTGAATGGACAGGCCTCGTTCATGGCACCGGGTTCGCAGATCGTCTTCCCCGGCGAACTTGCACCGAACGCCCCGGCGGATATGTTCAGCGCGTTGGGCAAGAACGGCCAACAGCTCAACGTGGTCCCATCGCAGGGCTTGGTAGTGGTGCGCATGGGTGATGTGCCCCAAGGGGAAGGGGCCGCAGTGGCGATCCTGTTCAATAACAACCTATGGGGCTATCTGAACGATGTGATCTGCACCAGCACCGGGGTCATCCCCCAGGATGAGCCTCACGATGTCTCCCTCTTCCCATTTCCCGCTTCGGACCTTGTTCGCGTGAATTCCAATTCTAGGGCAGTGCGTTCCGGTGAGCTATTCGCTTCCGATGGCCGCCACATTCCGATCGAGTTGTACAACAACACCTTCGACGTGAGCGCACTGGCACCTGGGATGTACATCTCTCGAATCCACCTTGTTGATGGCAGCGTCCATCAGCAACGATTGCAGGTCCTCCGATAGTCGCAGGCGGACTCTTCGGATCAAGCGTGCGGTGATCTAGGCGAACTGCCCCACGCTCAACGCCATGATCCAATGGCACGCATCAGATGGCAAACCAGTTGATCAGGAGGTCGGTCACAAGCGCGCCCAGGGCAACAAGGCGTTGAACTTCGCGTTCGAGGTCTGGTCGACAGCACCACAACACGAGCGATGGCCCCTGCAAGACCAAAGAGCAACTACCGTGGGGCCATTGCCGGACTGTTAGGCCTAGTGGTCGTTTCCGCCTTGGGATGGCAAGTTCCCGCGATGCTCCGGATCGATGGACCGATCGCACCGTTCGGAATTTTGCTGACGACCGATACCGAATACGCTGAGGGTTATTCGCACAACGATTTCGCCCAGATCGAATTGGGCATGAGCGAAGCAGCTGTTATCGACCTGCTGGGTGAACCTCTGACGCGCTGGACACCATACAGCTACAAGGGCAGAACAAAGCACCCCGAGAGGGCCCATTGCATCGGCCTGGTGTACAGCCGTAGCCCATCTTCTTCCAATTACCGACTAAGGGATGTGATCTTGGATAATGGGAAAGTGGCCGAGATCCGCGGTTACTTCTACGCGGATTAAGCGCTCGCGCTCTTCTGCTTATGCTCTACACCAACTGACGCACGCACAAGCCAATGATCCAGCAGCACTCCATAGGCTGATGCTCCAGGATCATCAGCGGCGGCCCGATGGACGAAGTGGATAGACGGAAGCAGAAGCATCTGCCGTCCGATCTCCAGATACAACATTTGGTGATCAAGGGCGCTTGCGATCCGCAGTACCTGTTTCAGTAAGAACATCGAATGAAGAACCGCACCACATGGATACTGACCTCAGCGATGGCCGTTCTTACAGCCTTGTTCTTCGGATACGAGGTACCTGACAGGATCCGGATCGATGGACTGACCACGGAAGGTGTTCTGATGAATACGCAGTACGCCGATGACTATTCGCGTGCGGGTTTCCGTCGCATCAAGGCCCGGATGACCGAAAAGGAAGTTTTAGACATACTCGGCGAACCGTTGAGCAGGTTCGGGCCATACACCTCATACGGCATAGAAAATACTCATTTCCCTGAGAAAGGGCAATACGTATGCTTGCAATACAGCAAGCCCCCCCAACCTCATACATACGAATTACAGAGCACGGTTGGTGGTCCTTGACAATGGAATGGTGGTCGAAGTTTACGGCCGCTTCTCTGCAGATCGAGGTCTACGCGAACTGCCGCACGCTCAACGCGATGATCCGGCAGCACTCCATCAGTTGCTCTTCGGTGATCACCAACGGCGGTGCAAAACGGATAATGTCGCCGTGCGTGGGCTTCGCGAGCAAGCCGTTGTCACGCAGCAACAGGCACAGTTCCCAAGCGGTCTTCGGTGAACCATCGGGAGCGGTGCGCGCATCAATTACAACTGCGTTGAGCAACCCCTTCCCACGCACGAGCTTCACATAGTCATATTGGTCAACCAGCTTCTGCATTTCGGCGCGGAAGATCCGGCCCAACCGCTCGGCATTTTCCGCCAATCGCTCGTCCTTAACAATGGAAAGTGCCTCGATCGCCAGCTTTGCGCCCATCGGATTACCTCCGTAGGTGCTGCCGTGCGATCCGGGCGTGAACACGCTCATCACGGCATCGCTAGCAAGCACGGCGCTTACTGGATACATACCACCGCTCAACGCTTTGGCAAGGATCACCACATCGGGACGCAGTGTGCCCTCGCGCCTTTCGCACATACCGGTGCTACAAGCACAACCATTCCCGTGACAAGAGGCCAGCAAGCGACCTGTGCGTGCGATGCCGGTCTGGATCTCGTCGGCTATGAACAACACATTGCGCTCCTTACACGTCGCGATCGCTTTCGCGATGTAATCGTCGGCCGGTGTGTACACGCCTTTCTCACCTTGGATGGGCTCCACGAGGAAAGCACAGACGTTCGGATCCTCCAATGCCTTCTCCAACGCCGGGATATCATCGTACGCGATCACCTCGAAGCCCGGTGTGAACGGGCCGAAGCCGCTTTGGCTATCGGGGTCCGTGCTCATGCTGATGATGCTGATGGTACGTCCGTGGAAGTTGCCTTCGCACACGATCAGCTTCGCTTTGTCATTGGGAATACCCTTCTTCTCATAGCCCCACTTGCGGGCCATCTTTATCGCGGTTTCCACAGCCTCGGCCCCGGTGTTCATCGGGAGCATCTTCTCGTAGCCGAAGGTCTCGCACACCACGCGGGCATACTCGCCGAGCACGCTGTTGTAGAACGCCCGGCTGGTCAAGGTCATTTTGGTCGCCTGCTCCTGCATCACCTTCACCAAACGCGGGTGACAATGGCCTTGGTTTACGGCGCTGTAAGCGCTGAGGAAATCGAAGTAGCGCTTGCCTTCCACATCCCACACGAAGACGCCTAGCCCACGATCCAACACCACTGGCAAGGGGTGGTAATTGTGCGCTCCGAAGCGCTCCTCGAGTTCGATCGCTTGCTGGCTCTTAGAACGGATGCTGGTCTCCTGCATGGCTTGATGGGCGCGGTAAGTATGGTCTACTGGCGCGCAAAAGTAGGGTATCTTCGCCGCCTTGTTGTTCAACCCGCACCGTTCGCTGGTGGCCAGCAGCACGAACATCGCACCATGCGTCGGACCAAGACAAGAGAACCGCTCTTCTGGGAGAATTTGGAGATCACCAGCGCCGGTGCGCAGGGCAAAGCGATCGCCAAACACGAAGGCATGGTCGTCTTCATTACAGGCGCCGTTCCGGGTGATGTGGTGGATGTGCGCGTAACGAAGAAGAAGTCTAACTACGCCGAAGCCATCACCACGCGTATCGTCTCGCCCTCGGCTGATCGTGTCACGCCGTTCTGCAAGCATTTCGGGACGTGCGGTGGTTGCAAATGGCAGGACCTATCGTACCCCAAACAACTCGAGTACAAGCAACAGCAGGTCATCGACAACCTCGAACGCTTGGGCGGGTTGACGCTGCCCACGGTAACGCCCATCATGCCATCGTCGGGCTTGACGCACTACCGCAACAAGTTGGAGTTCACCTTCTGCAATAGCCGCTGGTTCACGAAGGACGAAGTGGACAAGCAGGCGGAGATCACGGACCGTAACGCACTCGGGTTCCACATCCCGATGCGCTTCGACCGTGTACTGGACATCACCGAATGCCACTTACAACCAGCGCCGAGCGATGCCATCCGTAACTTCTTCCGCGAGCATGCACGCAAGCACCGGCTTACGTTCTACGATCAACGCGAGCATGTCGGCTTCCTGCGGACGCTCTTGATCCGCACCACCACCACGGGTGAAACAATGGTGTTGCTTGCTCTCGGCCACGAGGATGTCGAAGCGCGCGAACGGGCACTGACGGAGCTTGTTCTCGCCTTCCCGCACCTAACCTCCGTGCTTTGGACAGTGAACACGAAAAAGAACGACACGATCTATGATCTGGATATCCATGTGTTCCATGGCCGTGATCACATCGTTGAAGAACTTC
>Ga0209181_10001337_pt1 | contig 43532 bp, 37 predicted proteins | sample MAT05_FD_187208 | JGI IMG/M metagenome (GOLD analysis project Ga0209181, IMG submission 187208) | Freshwater microbial communities from Lake Fryxell liftoff mats and glacier meltwater in Antarctica - MAT-05 (SPAdes) (version 2) | ecosystem: Environmental > Aquatic > Freshwater > Ice > Liftoff... | reverse complement strand
TCGCCGAAGCATTCGGTTTTCAGCGTGGCGACGAAGCTTTCTGCCAAGGCGTTGTCGTAAGGATTGGCCGTGCGACTCATGTTCAGAGTGATGCGGTGGGTGTTGGCGAGTCGGGCGAAGTCCGCGGTGGCGTATTGGACGCCGCGATCGCTATGGTGGAGCAGGCCGGGCGGTGGCGGCCGGCGTTGGACGGCGAGGGCGAGGGTCGTGGTGGTGAGTTCCGCTCGCATGTCGGCACGGCAGTGGTGGGCGACGCAGCGGCGGGTGCAGGCGTTGAGGGTGAAGGCGAGAAAGAGCCAGCCTTCGCCGGTTTCGAGGTAGGTAAAGTCGCTCTGCCAGACGAGGCCGGGCCGATTCGGCGTGGGGATTTTAGCCGGCCAGTTTTCGGCGATGGGATGAGCGTGGCGGCTGTCGGTGGTGCGGGGCCGGAAGCGCCGCTTCTGCCGAGGCCGCAAGCCACTCTCCCGCATGAGCCGGGCGATGCGATTTTTGCCGCAGCGCTGGCTGCGGTCCTGGGAGATCGAGCCGCACCCGCAGACAGCCGTAGGTGCGCCGGCTCGCCTCGAAGCTTTGCCGGATGAGCGGGCGCAGTTGTTCGTCGTGCTGCCGACGCGGGCGCTGGGCTTTGCGACGATGCGCGGCAAAGCCGCTCTCGCTGACTTCCAATGCCTCGGCCAGGGCGTCGGTGGGATATTCGGGCGTGAGCTTTTCCATCAGCGTGAAGTGTGCGGCGGCATTTGCCAGCGCCCTCCGGCGCTGCCCTGCGGGCAAAGGCTCCGCCCTTTGGCGATCTCGCTCCGCTCGGTTCCGCTGACAAGAGACCGCGGGCTTTTTTAAAGATGTCGCGCTGGCGGCTGACGTATTCTTCGTTCCTGCCGGAGGCGGCGCAGCTCGCGCTGGTCGGCGGTCTCGACGCTCAAGGTCTTCGGCTCGCTGAGGGCCTGTCCGGCTTTGGCCTGCTCGATCCAGCGGCCGAGCGACCATTTGGAGACGCTCAGATCTCGGCTGGAGCCGATTAAGAAGGCGGCGCGCAGCCTGAAGCAACATGTGGAAGGGCTGCTTAACTATTTTGAGCATCCGATCAGCAATGCGCTCTCGGAATCCATCAACAGCCGCATCCAGAGCTTGAAAGCGACGGCGCGCGGCTTCCGCAGCTTTGCCAACTATCGCACCCGCATTCTATTCTTCCTTGGCAAGTTGAACCTTCAGCCCGCCCTTTAGTAAATCCCACGGAAAGTCACGAAGAGCCCTCACCGTTCCGTAGAGGGATGGACAGAAATAACGCGAAACACGCGGAAGCCACGCGGAAGCCACGCGAAACACGCGAAACACGCGAAACACGCGAAACACGCGAAACACGCGAAACACGCGAAACACGCGAAACACGCGAAACAGCAAGTTCTGGGGTATCCCTGTTTCGCGTCCCTCCGCGTCTTTTCCGCGTGTTTCGCGTTCTAAATCAGACTTCCGGTAATCCGCACTTACGCCGTGGCCAGCGCTTCGCGAAACGCCGTCGGTGACTCGCCGGTCAGCTTGCGAAACATGCGGTTGAAGTGCGTGAGCGAATTGAAGCCCACCTCATAAGCGATCTCGGAAATCCGGAGCTGCGGATTCGCGAGCAGCTTCTTCGCCTTGGCCACGCGGGTCAGCGAAAGGTAGTGCGTAAAGGTCATCCCGGTCGCCTTCTTAAACATCTTGCAGAAGTGGAAGGTGCTCGCGTGGACCGCCTTGGCCACATCACCGAGCGCGATGTCTTCCCCCTGATGCTCTTCGATGAACTGCCGCGCCCGCGTGACCAGAGGCGGCTCGGCGTGATCCTGCTGCACGGCGATGCCTTCTGCGGCGAGCGAGAGATGCAGGGCGAAGACCTCCAGCAGCCGCACCATGGCTTCATACTGCACCGGGCCAAGTTGTGGGCTGGCGAGGTAGGTCGTTTCCAATTCATGCCAGTCGGCGTGCGCGCCGCCGGCTTCGAGCCACTTCACCAGCGCCTTGAAGGTGCCGCTGGTGAGCTTCTTCAGCGCCACTTGGCCGGTCTGGAGAAAACCGATCGTCTGCTGCCCGAGTCGCACTGGCACCGCGGAGTCGGTCAGCCCGGCTTGACACGTCTCGGTGCGGCTGTCCGCGGTGCCGGGAGCCGTCAGCCGGCCTTGCATTTCGTGGCAGAGCTTGCAGCCGTCGTGGGTCGTGGCGAGGCGGACGCAGAAGTCATTGGCGAAGTCGCTCGTCGGCAGTGCGGGCTCGGCATAGCCGGTCGGCTGGAACGCCAGGGGCAGGCCGGTCGCTTCGCTGAAGGCCCGCTCGTAGTCCTTGAGGATCTGCGAGTGGGATAGCTTTTCCGCGATTTGGTGGAGGTCGCTCTGGCTCACGAATCAGGCTGTAGTCCTCCTTTGCCGGCCCGGCAAGCCAAGGAACGGCCAGCGTTGCACAATCGGCGGAGAGCGAGAGACGCGACAGTGGGGGAAGGTGCCGGTGCCGATGGAACAACCGCCGAACGCTGCACCCCAAGTCGAACCCGAATCGTGCTCCCGCTGTGGGGAATGCCGGTGCGGCCGCGACAAGCGCCCGGCTGCCGCTTCCATCGTCTCCCCGGTTCCCCCCGCCGAAGTCCCCGCTGCCCCTTGGCCGCTGTCGACGTGACGTCCGGACGCCTCCCCACGCCCGATATCTCTCTCGACAGCGCGCCCGCGACCGCCGGCGTCCGTCCTGTCCCGCCGCACCACCGTGTCGTGACCCGTCGCCCCTCCCGCTCATGAGTACCGCACCCGCTGCCCAGAAAACCCTCATCCAGTTCGACGACGAGATCGTCCGCAAGTTCATGCTCGCCTCCATTATTTGGGGCGCGGTCGGCATGCTCGTCGGCGTGCTCGTCGCCACGCAGCTCGCGTGGTTTCAGCTCAATTTCAATCTGCCCTACCTGACCTTCGGCCGGCTGCGCCCACTGCACACGAATGCGGTCATCTTCGCCTTCGTGGGCAACATGATGTTTGCCGGCATCTACTACTCGATGCAGCGGCTGCTAAAGGTGCGGCTCGCTTCGGATCTCCTCTCGAAGATCCACTTCTGGGGATGGCAGCTCATCATCCTCGGCGCGGCGATCACCCTGCCGCTCGGGCTCACGCGGGGGAAAGAATACGCCGAGCTGATCTGGCCGCTGAACATCGCCGTCGCGCTCATCTGGGTTGTCTTCGCGATCAACTTCTTCTGGACCATCGCCAAGCGCAACGAGCCCACGCTTTACGTGGCCATCTGGTTTTACATCAGCACGGTCATCACCGTGGCGGTGCTCTACATCGTCAATCATCTCTCGGTCCCGACGAGCCTCACGCACAGCTACGGGCTCTTCGGCGGCGTGCAGGATGCGCTGGTTCAGTGGTGGTATGGGCACAATGCCGTCGCGTTCTTTCTCACCACGCCGATCCTCGGTATCATGTATTACTTTCTGCCCAAGGCGGCGGATCGGCCGGTGTATAGTTACCGGCTCTCGATCATTCACTTTTGGTCGCTGGTCTTCATCTACATCTGGGCGGGCCCGCATCATCTGCTGCATACCTCGCTGCCGAGCTGGCTGCAGTCGCTCGGCATGATCTTCTCGCTCATGCTCTGGGCGCCGAGCTGGGGTGGAATGTTGAACGGGCTGCTCACGCTCCGCGGCGCCTGGCACAAGCTGCGCACCGATCCCGTGCTGAAGTTCTTCGCGGCTGGCGTGACTTTTTACGGCATGGCCACTTTCGAGGGACCGCTGATGTCGATCAAAGCCGTGAACGCGCTCTCGCATTACAGCGACTGGACGATCGGCCATGTCCATGGCGGCACTCTGGGTTGGAACGGTCTGATGGCCGCGGGCATGTTCTACTGGCTCGCGCCGCGCCTGTGGAAGCGGCCGCTGCACTCGGTGGGGTTGGCCAATATGCATTTCTGGCTCTCGCTCGTCGGCATCCTCCTTTATGTCGCCGCCATGTGGGTCAGCGGTATCACCCAGGGCCTCATGCTCAGCGCGACGAAGGATCACGGCTCGGTGCTTGCGTATCCTAACTTCATCGAGGCCGTCACCGCCACACTGCCGCTCATGCACATCCGCGCGCTCGGTGGCGGCATGTATCTCGTCGGCTGGTTCATGCTCATGTGGAATATCGGCAAGACGATCGTCGGGGCGGAAAAGCAGGACGGCACCGTGGAGGTCTTCATTGAGGAAAAGGCACCGGCCAAAGGCGGCCTCGCCGAAGGCCTGATCAGCGCACCGGTCATCTACACGCTGCTCATCATTGTTTTCGTCCTCGCCTGGGGCGCGCTGCACGGGATCTGGGCTGGCCTGGCGTTCGTCGGCGTAGTCGCCAGCGTGCTCTTCGGGTTCCTGCATCAGCAGGACAGCAAGAGCGGCTGGGGCCATTGGTACGAGACGCTGCTCGCGAACTCGCTCCCTTTCACCCTCCTAACCACGGTCGCCGTACTCATCGGCGGCATCGTGCAGATCATCCCCACGATCGTGATCAATAAGGCGGCCAGCATCGAAGGCACGCGGCAGATCCCCTACACGCCGCTCGAACTCGCCGGCCGCGACATCTACGTCCGCGAAGGTTGCTACAACTGCCACTCGCAGCAGATCCGCACGCTCGTCGGCGACGTGCTCCGCTACGGCACTTACTCCCGCATCGGCGAGTCGATCTACGATCATCCGTATCAATGGGGCAGCAAACGCACCGGCCCCGATCTCGCCCGCGAAGGCACGAAGTACAACAACCTCTGGCACTACAAACACATGCGCGACCCGCGCGAACTCTCGCCCGGTTCCACGATGCCGAACTACCCGTGGCTTTACACCCAGCGCACGGACGTCGCCTCACTGGAGAGCAAGCTCGGTGTGCAGCGCCTCCTCGGCGTGCCGATGCCGCCGATGGACAAGGAGCAGATCAAACTCGCGGTCGCGAAACAGTCCGAAGAGATCGCCGCCGACCTCAAAACTGCCGGCGCCAACGCCGAGCCCGACCGCGAAATCATCGCGCTCATCAGTTACCTGCAAAAGCTCGGCAAATCCGAGCCGGTCGGCACTGGCACCAAACCCGCCGAAGCTCCCAAGACCGCCGCCCTTCCCTAATCCACCGCCATGTTCCACCGCATCTTCGTCGAAGAATGGCAGCGCTGGCTGAACGCCATCGGCATCCTGCTCTTTCTCGCTGTCTTCATCGCCACGGTGATCCGTGCGATGCGCATGCCGCGCTCGCAGGTCCGCCATCTCGAAAATCTCCCGCTCCAGGACGACTCCAATGAACCACCCCGCTGACGACCCCAACGAACTCCGCCCGCATAGCTACGACGGCATTCAGGAGTTCGACAAGCGGCTGCCTAACTGGTGGCTCTTCACGCTCTACGGCGCCATCGTCTTCTCCTTCTTCTACTGGCTCATCTATCACAGTGCGGAGCTGAGTCCGCAGCCCGGTCTCGCGCTCGATCTGCAAATGAAGGAGAACGCGAAACTCGCCGCCGCGGGCGCTACCGAACTCTCCGACTCCAAACTCTGGGCAATGAGCGTGGACGCGAAAATCCTCGATGCCGGCAAGGCGACCTTCACCACCACCTGCGTCGCCTGCCATCTCGCCGACCTCACCGGTTCGATCGGGCCAAACCTCAAGGACACCGTCTGGGTTCAAAGCGGCAAGCCGCTCGAAATCGCGAAGCTCATCACCGAAGGCGTCGCCGCCAAAGGCATGCCGATGTGGGGCCCCATCCTCGGCCGGGAAAAGATCAACGAAGTCACCGCCTACATCCTCAGCTTCCACAAAGACGGCGAGCCCAGTTCCATCGCACCCTGGGTACCGATCGTCCCGGGCGCACCCGCCGCCTCCGTGCCGGTCGTGCCGCAGTAAGTCCCCATGGCCATCATTGCTCCATCTCGCGATTCGGTCACCACGATCAATGAGGACGGCTCACGCCGTTTCATCCACATCGCGAGCGTTACGGGGCGCTTCACCACCTGGCGCTTGCTGGTGGGGGTGGCGATCATGGTCGTCTATGCGGCGCTGCCGTGGATCCCGATCAATGGCAACCCGGCTGTCTTCCTCGACATCGCGAATCGTCAATTTCACCTCATGGGGCTGACCTTCGTGTTGCAGGATCTGTGGGTCGCTTTTTTTCTCATCAGCGGCGTCGGCTTCTCGCTCTTCTACATCACCGCGCTCGCCGGGCGCGTCTGGTGCGGCTGGGCCTGTCCGCAGACGGTCTTCCTCGACATTGTGCATCGCATCGAGCGCTTCTTTGAAGGGGATGCTCCGGCTCGCCAGCGTCTCGATCGCCAGCCTTGGACGCTGATGAAAACTTTCCGCCGCGGCGGCAAGGCGATCACGCTCTTCGTCTTCGCCCTGCTCATCGCGCACGTCTTCATCTCCTACTTCGTTTCGCTGCCGCGCCTCTATGCGATGATGCGCGAGGGTCCCACGCAGCACTTCGGCGCGTTCGCCTTCGTCTTCCTCGTCGCCGGCGCGCTGTGGTTTAACTTTGCGTGGTTCCGCGAGCAGTTCTGCATCGTCCTCTGCCCCTACGGCCGACTGCAATCCGCGCTGATTGACGACCACTCGATGGTCATCGGTTACGACGTGAAACGCGGCGAGCCGCGCGGCAAAAAGGGCACCGAGGGCGCGGGCGATTGTATTGATTGTCACCGCTGTGTCGCCGTGTGCCCCACCGGCATCGACATCCGCCAAGGCCTGCAGATGGAGTGCATCGGCTGCGCCGCCTGCGTCGATGCGTGCGACTCCATCATGGACAAGCTGCAGCGTCCGCGCGGCCTCGTCCGCTACAGCTCCATGAATGGCCTCGTGGGTAAGGCCACGAAGATCATTCGTCCCCGCATCATCCTCTACACCGGCCTCATGGCGCTCGGCGCACTGGCCATGACCTTCAGCCTCTCCACGCTCAGCCCCGCCACCGTCACCGTCACGCGCATGCCCGGCGTCAGCTACATCCTGTCGCCCGACGGACAGGTGCGAAACCAATACCTCGTCCGCGTGCAGAACAAACGGAACCAGCCGCAGCACTTCGACCTGCGCGTCTCCGCTCCAGTGCCAGTGCAAGTCTCCGAAAGCACCGCCGGTCTCGACATCCCCGCACACGGCGAGCAACTCACCCCGCTCATCATCGCCGTGCCGCGTGCCGATTTCCGCGGCGACTTCCACCTCGAGGTGCGGGCCGAGATTCCCGGCCGCGGCACCGTCTTCCGCAAGAACGTCCCTTTCATCGGCCCCGACAAATGAACCCGGCCCTTTTCGCATGAACGCCCTTACTATCACCATCTTCGTCGGCGTCGTCCTCGCCGTGGTTTTCGGCATCCTGTTCGTCACCGTCTTCCTCGGTCGCGGCCACTCGAACGAACGCGCCGCGCTCCTCCCGCTCGAAGACGAAACCCCGCGCAAACCATGAAAGACCGCCCCTGGATCTGGATCGTGCTCGGCACGCTTTTGATGATGAGCGCCTCGATCACCATGGTCGTCATCGCGTTCAAGAATCAGGAGCCCAGCGTCCCTCTGGAACAACCTGCACATGGACATTAACGCCGTCGCCACGCCTCTGGCCGCCGTCGTCGCCGGTGCGGTGACGAGCGTCCACTGCGTGGCGATGTGCGGACCGCTCGCCTGCGCCGTTCGGGCCAAGCCGCTCGAGTATCACGCCGGGCGCTTTTTTTCCTACTCCCTCGCCGGTGCGCTCTGCGGCGCGCTTGGCCAGAGCGTTGCGCTTTTGCTGAAAGGGTCCGTCGCCCACTTCGCCCCGTGGGCGCTCGCCGCCGTGCTGCTTCTCGTCGGCCTCGGCTTGGAGAAGAAGCTGCCGCAGCCGCGCTGGTTTGCCGCTCTGTTGTTCCGCCTGCGGTTGCGTCGCTCGCTCGGCCTGCTCACGCCGCTCCTGCCGTGCGGACCGCTCTGGCTGATGTTTGGCGTCGCCGTCGTCGCGGGTTCGTGGTGGCGCGGCGCGGTGCTACTCGCGGCGTTTTCGATCGGGACCATCCCGCTTTACCTGCTCGCCCAGCTCCAGTTCGTCCGCCTCCAAGGTGCGCTCTCGCCGAACGCCCTGCGCTGGACCCAGCAATCCCTGGCGCTCTGCTCCGCCGCCCTCCTCATCTGGCGGGCCACCATTCCGATCCATGGCTCCTGTCACTAAGCCGCTCGAATCCACCGCCGCCCCCCAACGAGAGGCCTCGGGGAGAATCGCGGAAGATGCGGAAGATGCGGAACACAGAGAAAAATCTTCTGCGGCCTTCCGCCTCTTCCGCGTGTCCCGCGATAAAATCAAAGTCGCCGCCTCCACGGAGTGCGCGCCGCACCAAGCCGCTCCATCGACCGTCCTCGCACAAGCGAGCTGCATCCACTGCGGCACCGGCTTTCGTCCCAGCGCGCACCGGCCGGACTTCTGCTGCGCCGGCTGCCAGTTCGTCCACGACCTAATCACCAAGAACGGCCTGAGCAAATTCTACGAGCTACAGGACGACGGCATCCAGCCGGTGAAATCCCTCGTCTTCCAGCAGCGCGACTTCACCTGGCTTACGGCTCTCGTGGAGTCCGCGGAGGCTTCCGGCGAAAGCACCTGCGAACTCGAACTCGGCCTCCAGGGCATCTCCTGCATCGGCTGCGTCTGGCTCATCGAGAAAGTGGTGGGCTCCACTGAGGGCGTGCTCGATGTGCGCATCGATCCCGCGGTCGGCACCTGTCTCCTCCGCTGGCAGCGCGGCGGCTGCGATGTCGTCCAGCTCGCGCAGCGGCTCCAGTCCTTCGGCTACCTGCTCGGCCCGCGCGGCGAGAAAACCGCTGGAGGCAACCGCGCCCTCGCCATCCGCCTCGGCCTCTGCGCCGCATTCGCCGCGAATACGATGCTCTTCACGCTGCCCGGCTATCTCGGCATGGCCACTGGGTCCGAGTACACCGTCCTCTTCGATCGGCTCACCTTCGCCTTCAGCACGCTCAGTCTCCTCGTCGGCGGGAGCTACTTCTTCACCCGGAGCTGGCACAGCCTGCGGCAGGGCATCCTCCACATCGATCTCCCGATCTCGCTCGGCCTGCTCGCGGCCTACGTTGGCTCTGTGGTTGCCTGGACCCGCGGCGCCACCGGATTCCGCTACTTCGACTTCGTCTCGATTTTCGTCTTCCTCATGCTCGTCGGCCGTTGGCTCCAGCAAAAGGCCGTCGAGCGCAACCGCAACCGCCTGCTCGACACCCACGGCGACATGCCGCCCGTCGAGGTCGTCGAGACCGGCGAGAAGCTGCCCGTCGCCTCGATCCTCCGCACCACCCAGTTTCTCATCGCGCCCGGCCAGGCCATTCCCGTGCGGTCGAAGCTGCACAGCGAAGCCGCCTCGCTTGGCATGGAGTGGATCAATGGCGAAAGCGAAACCACCACCGCGCGCCGCGGTCGAGTCGTCCCCAGCGGCGCGATCAATTGCAGCCAGCATCCCATCGCCCTCGAAGCGCTCGAACCCTGGGAGCATTCACTGCTCTACCGCCTGCTGAAATCCGCCCCCGGCGCGCCCCATCGCCATACCGCACTCGAGCGCTTCATCCGCGGCTATCTCGTCGTCGTGCTTACCGTCGGCTCGCTCGGTTTCGCCGGCTGGTGGTGGGCCGCCGGCGACCTGCTGCTCGCCACGCAGGTCCTCGTTTCCATCCTCGTCGTCTCGTGCCCATGCGCCTCCGGCGTCGCCATCCCGCTCGCCGACGATCTCGCCGCCGCCAGCCTGCGCCGCATCGGCATCTTCGTCCGCCAGGCCAGCCTCTGGGCCCGCCTCGATCGGGTGAAAAAGATCCTCTTCGACAAGACCGGCACGCTCACGCTGGAGACCATCGCCCTGCGCAATCCCGAGGCGCTCGCCGCGCTCCACGCCGATGAAAAGCGCGTCCTGCTCGCGATGGTGAACCACAACCTCCACCCCGTGAGTTGCTGCCTGCGCGAGACCCTGCTCGCCGAGGGCATCGGTGAAATCGCCACCCCGCCGGTCGAAGAGCACGTCGGCATCGGCCTCGAAATTCACGCCGACGACGCCGTCTGGCGGCTCGGCCGTCCCGGCTGGGCGGGCAGTTTTCCGGAGGAGAACGCGGACCACGCGGAAGAGGCGGAACATGCGGAAAATTCTTCCGCGAACATTCGCGTGCTCCGCGTTCCAAATGAAACCGCCCACCACGCAGACGGCCTCTTCACCCGCAATGGCGCTGTCCTCGCCGCCTTCCGCTTCGGCGACGATCTCCGCAGCGACGCGACGGATGAGATCCGCGCGCTCGAACGCCGGGGCTGCGAAGTCTTCATCCTCAGCGGCGACCGCCGCGCCAAGGTCCACGCGCTCTCGCACCGCCTCGCCCTGCGCCATGCGAATTGCTTCGCCGAAATGACCCCGCAGGACAAAGCCGACTGGGTCATCGCGCACGACCAGCACGACACCCTCCTCATCGGCGACGGCGCCAATGACAGCCTCGCCTTCAACGCCGCGTGGTGTACCGGAACGCCCGCCATCGATCGCGGCCTGCTCGAACACAAAGCCGACTTTTATTTCCTCGGTCGCAATCTCGGCGGCATCCGCGCCCTGCTCGAAGTCGCCGCCACCCGCCGCCGCACCGTCCGCCGCGTCATCGCCTTCGCCCTCGCCTACAATACCGCCGCCATCGCCCTCTGCCTCGCCGGCTGGATGAACCCACTCCTCGCCGCCGTGCTCATGCCCGCCAGCTCCCTCGTCTCGCTGGCGATCGTCGTCGGCTCGATCACCCGGAAGCACTGATACCAACTCGGCAAAATAACCGGCCAAAGCGGAGGAGGCAGATCTCGGGTAGGGTGGGCGTCCCGCCCGCCGGTTTCGGCGTCTCGCCGAAACGATTTTCCAAGTTCCGGGTGACCGCTGGCCGTCGCGAAAGTTCTTCGCCGCAGGATGCGTCGAACGGCGGGCGGGACGCCCACCCTACCCGAGACGGGTCCGCTGCCCACCGGAGCCGATTTTAGGGAGATCGGAGCCATTGATGCAGCGACCGCTGTCGATTTATGTCCGTCCACGAGTTGATTTTAAATGTCTCCTGTGGCCTCCGGCCACTTGTCGTCGGCGTAGTAGGCGATGGCGGCGATGGTGCTGGAGCCGTGGTCGTCGTTTTCTGATATCCCGCATTGGCCCGTGCAGCCAACGCCGTTCCTTTTGACGGCTATCGCGTCAGCCACGGCGCCAGCTCGTCGCGGGCGCTGTCGTTCAGCGTCATGGAAAAATCCCGCCCGGCGCGCAGGCGCACGGGGCCGCTCGCCGGTGACGTAAAGACGAACTCGAGCGCCTGCGGGCCGGGATGGCGCTGGACGATTTCGCGGACGCGCGCGAGGTCGGCTTCGGTGGTTTGGGCGCGGTCGAAGGTGAGGACGACGGCGCGTTCCGCGGCGGGTTTGGCCGGTTTCTTGATCGGCTTCAGCTCGTTGGCCACGAGCCGCGGAGTTTCTTCGCGCTGATCGATCCGGCCGGTGATGGACACGATGTTCCCCGGCACGAGATACTGCTGCGATTTGTTGAAAGTCTCGTTCCAGATCATCACTTCCAACGGGCCGGTGAGGTCTTCGATGATGACGACGGCGAAAGGTTTGCTGTCCTTCTTGGTGAACTTTTTTTCCACGGAGGTGAGCGCGCCGGCGATGGTGGGCGTGCTTTTGTCTTCGAGTTCGCCGAGGCGGGCGATGGGGGTGTACTTCGAGCTTTCGAGCAGCGGACGGTAGTCGTCGAGCGGATGGCCGGTGACGTAGAAGCCGAGCAGCTCTTTCTCGAAGCCGAGTTTTTCGGCAGTGCCCCAGGGCTCGACGCGATGGGCGGTCGAGCGCTTCTGGGCGGGCGCCGCGGCGGCGAAGTCGTCGAACATCCCCAACTGCCCGGACGCGCGGTCGCGATGGGCGGAAGCGGCGGCGGCGATCACGCCGTCGATCTCGGAGAAAAGCTGCGCGCGTTCGTGGCCGGTCCAGTCGAAGGCGCCGCACTTCACGAGGCACTCGACGGATTTCTTGTTCAGCTTTTTTGAATCGATGCGCCCGCAGAAATCCTCCATCGAGGTGAACGAGCCGTCCTTTTCCCGTTCGATCACGGCGGCTTCCATCGCGGATTCGCCGACGTTCTTGATCGCGGCTAAACCGAAGCGCGTGGAGCCCACGTAAATCTTCTCGATGGGCGCTGCGGGTTCGGGCGTTTTCTTCGCCTTACCGGAGGGCATTTCCTCAAAGCTCACGCCCTCGTCGTCTTCCGGCACCTCGGCTTCCACCACCTTCGCTTTGCGGGAAAGCTGCAGCGCGGCGATGCCAACGTCACTCACTTCCTCGGGCACGAACTTGAGCCCGCTTTTGTTTACGTCCGGCGGCAGAATTTTGATCCCGAGGCGCTCACATTCGGCGACGAAGGTGCTGATTTTTTCCGTATTCGCGACTTCGTTGCTCATCACGGCGGCCATGAATTCGACCGGGTAATTCGCCTTGAGATAAGCCGTCTGGTAGCTGACCCACGCATACGCCGCGGAGTGCGAACGGTTGAAGCCGTAGCCGGCGAACTTCTCCAGCGTGTCGAAGATTTCGTTGGCCACATCTTCCTTGATGCCGTGCAGGTTGGCCGCGCCTTCGCAGAATTTGACGCGCTCTTCGGCCATCTTCTTTTTGTCCTTCTTGCCCATGGCGCGGCGGAGCAGATCGGCGCCACCGAGGGTGTAGCCGGCGAGGATCTGTGCGGCCTGCATGACCTGCTCCTGATAGACGAGAATCCCGTAGGTTTCCTTGGTCATGTCGTTGAGCAGCGGGTGCGGCGCCTTGACCTTTGTTTTGCCCTTCTTGCGCTTGATGTAGTCGGGGATGAGGTCCATCGGGCCTGGGCGGTAGAGCGCCAGGATGGCGTTGATGTCTTCGATGTCCTTCACATCGAACTGCCGGCAGACGCCGACCATGCCGCCGGACTCGACCTGGAAAACGCCGATGGTTTCGCCCTTGTTGTAGAGGTCGAAGGTGGCCTGGTCGTCCACGGGGATGGTGTCGATGTTAAAACCCGGCACGCGCTTGCGGATGAGCACGACGGCGTCGGTGATGACGGTGAGGGTCTTCAAGCCGAGGAAATCCATCTTCAGCATGCCGAGATCCGTGAGCGGTCCCATGGCGTACTGGCTTACGATCGAGCCGTCGTTGGCGCGGGTGAGGGGGATGTACTCGCTGAGATTGCGGTCCGAGATGACGACGCCGGCGGCGTGGACGCCGACGCCGCGGGTGAGGCCTTCGAGCGTGGTGGCGTACTGCCACATCTGGGCGACGGCGGGTTCTTCCTCGACGGCTTTTTTCAGGTCGGGATTTTTGTCGATCGCGCCGGGGGTGTGTTCGATCGCGCCGGTTTCCTTATTGTTTTTGTCGCTGCCCGCGAGCGTGATGCCGAGTTCGTTGGGGATCATCTTCGCCACCCGATCACCGTCCGCGTAACCCCAGCCGAGCACGCGGGCCACGTCGCGCACCACGCTCTTCGCGCCCATGGTGCCGAAGGTGATGATCTGCGACACGGCGCGGTCGCCGTATTTTTGGCGAACGTACTCGATGACCTCGCCGCGGCGGTTCACGCAGAAGTCCACGTCGATATCCGGCGGGCTGACACGCTCGGGATTGAGGAAGCGCTCGAAGAGCAGCTTGTATTTGATCGGGTCGATATCGGTGATGCCCATCACGTAGGCGATCATCGAGCCGGCGGCGGAGCCGCGGCCGGGGCCCACCGGGATGCCGTGCTGCCGCGCCCAGTCGATGAAATCCCACGTGATCAGGAAGTAGTTCACGAACCCCTGCGTCTCCAGCACGCCGAGTTCTCGGTTGATGCGCTCTTCCACCACGGGGTCTTCCATGGCGCGCTCGCCGTAGCGTTTGCGCAAGCCCTCGAAGACGATGTGGCGCAGATACTCGTTCTGCGTGAAGCCTTCGGGCGGATTGTAGTTCGGATACTTCGGCACGCCGAATTCGATCTCCAGGTTGCACCGCTCCGCGATCCGCAGCGTGTTCGCGATTGCCTCGGGATGTTCGCGGAAGAGCGCCGCCATTTCTTGCGGCGATTTGAAATACAGCTCCGGCGTGTATTTCATCCGGCGTTCGTCGGTCACGTTTGCGCCGGTGCCGATGCAGATCATCACGTCGTGCGCCTCGTGGTGCGATTTCTCCAGAAAGTGAACGTCGTTCGCGGCGACGAGTCCGAGGCCGAGTTCCTGGCCGATGCGCGGGAGGACGCGGTTGCATTTGATCTGCGCCTCGATGCCGTGGTCGTGCATCTCGAGGAAAAAATTTTCCGCTCCGAGGATATCGCGATACTTCGCCGCGAGGTCGCGCGCCTTCGCGTAATCATCCGCCATGATCGCCTGGTTCACCTCGCCCTTCAGGCAGCCGCTCAGCCCGAGCAGCCCCGCGGAATGTTCGGCGAGCAGCTCCTTATCGATGCGCGGCTTGTAATACATGCCGTCGAGGTGCGCGGCCGACACGAGCTTCACGAGGTTGCGGTAGCCGGTGTCGTCCCGAGCCAGCAGCGTGAAGTGATACGACGTATCGCGGCCGTTGTTCGTGCCGCCTTTGTCGAGGTGCGAACCTGCCGCCATGTAGACCTCGCAGCCGATGATCGGCTTCACCGGCGGCAGACCTTTTTCCTGCCCCTCCTTGGAAATTTTCTTTGCCTCCTGGAAAAATTCGATCGCTCCGAAGAGGTTTCCGTGATCGGTGATCGCCACGGCCGGCATGCCGTAGCCCTGGGCCTTTTTCATCAGCTCGGGAATGCGCACCGCCCCGTCGAGCGTCGAGTATTCCGTGTGCAGATGAAGGTGAACGAAGGAGTCGGCGGCCATGGCTCGACTATAGGCAACGGACGCGCCGGGCGAAGTGGTTTTGCCCGCGAATTTTGCCCTCCAGATCAGTTGGGATCTCGAACCTGCAAGCGGCCGGTCAATGGAGAAAAATGCGGCCAGGTCGTTGCCGCGGATGGCGGCGTTTTGGCCATGTGCCACTCGCGCCTGGCGCCACGGGAGCCCTCGGAAACTGCGGGTCGCGTCGAGCGACGAGGGGCTGATCTACCCGGAAATGCGGGCGCTGGGAGTTGCCCCAATCGCGTTGCCGCTCCGGCAATCGCCACACGAACCGGAACCCGACGAGTGCGCCGGGAATTTTCAAATACCGCTTCACCCCGCAGCGGACGCGCCGCACGGAGCGGCCGCGGGCCTAGCCCTGCTTCTGCGGCGACGGCGGCAAAGTCGTCCCAGCGGGCTTGATCTCGGCCTTGCCGATCAGCGTCGCGCCGTCGTCCATCACGAGGCGGGCGGTAGTCAGGTTGCCGAAGAGTTGCGCGGTCGACTTGAGGTCGCACTTGCCGGCCACGGTGACATCGCCGGTGACGGTGCCGGAGATTGCGACCGCGTCGCTGTGGATGTCGCCCTGGATTTTGCCGTTGGTGCCGACGGTCAGGACTTTGCCGGTGATCCCACCGCCCTGCAGTTTGCCGTCGAAAGTCAGTTCTCCCTTGAACGTGATCGAGCCGTAAATTTCCACGTCGCTGAGGACGTTACTTTTGTTGCTGGGAATCTCGGGCATTTGGGTGGGTCGATGGTTGGAAGTTCGGGTGACGTGGTAAGAGCCACACGCCATAGTGTCAATGCTGGGGCGGGGGAATCTTCCCGGAAAAGTGGAAAAACCCGCGCACCGGGAATGAAAAAACCCGCGCACCGGGAATGGAAAAACCCGCGCACCGGGAATGGAAAAACCCGCGCACCGGGTGATGCGCGGGTCTTTCGGAGAGTGGTAAGTTTGCCGAGGTCAGCTTTGGAACTTCAGCGGAACGCCCGCTGCCATCGCTGCGTGTTCGGCGTCGGAGCAGGCGCGGTTGAGCGGGACATCGGTGGCCTTGTCGGAATTCCCGACGAGGCCCTGCTGGAGGAGATACTGCTCGAGTTCTTCGCCGCTGATGTCGGCGACCATCGTGCCGTTCACCTCGACGCACGGGCTGAGTGGCTGGCCGCTCTTCTGCTCCATCTCCCAGCGGAAGGCGGGATTCTGAATGATGTCCTTTTCCTCGTAAGGAAGGTCGTATTTCTTGAGCACGGCGCGGACGCCGTTGCTCCAGCCGCATTGAGTTTTTACGTAGGCAGTGATTTGTGGCTTATCCATGGATGAAGAGGCGGGCACGGTAGCACACCCGCTGGCTGTGGAAAGCTGGGAATATTCACCACGAAGACTCGAAGGCACGAAGATGGAAGGAACCGCGGAGGCGCTGAGACGCAAAGCCAGGGACGTTCACAATTTCTTTCCGCCGCAGTCTCTGCGCCTCTGCGCATCGGCGGTTGATCATCCTCCACCCGTTCGAGCCTCCGTGGTGAATTGGTGCCAAAACACAAAAGGCGTTGCCGGAACGAGTCCGGCAACGCCTCCGTGATTTGTCGTTAAGCGAGGGCGCTTACTTCTTCTTGTTGTCGCCGGGACGGTACTCCTCTTGAGCGGCGGCGAACGCCTGCTCGAGGCCGACCATGTCTTCGCCGGGCTTGAGCGTGTCGAACGCAGCGGCTTCCCGCTTGATGTCCTCTTCGCTGTAGTTCGCGGCTTTGAGCGACAGACCGATGCGGCGCTCGGCCTTGTCGACCTTGATCACGCGGGCTTCGATCTCGTCGCCGATCTTCAGGTGGTCCTTGATCTTGTCCACGCGGTCCTCGCTGATCTGCGAGATGTGGATGAGACCATCGATGTCGCCGTCGAGCGCCACGAAGGCTCCGAACGTCGCGATCTTCGAGACCTTGCCCTTGATGAGATCGCCGATCTTGTACTTCGCTTCGATCGCTTTCCAGGGATCCTCGTCGAGCTGCTTCATGCCGAGGCTGATCCGCTGGTTCTGCTTGTCGATGTCGATGACCACGGCTTCGAGTTCGTCGCCCTTTTTGATCATCTCGCTCGGGTGGTTGATCTTGCGCGTCCACGACATGTCGGAGACGTGGATCATGCCGTCGATGCCTTCTTCCAGCTCCACGAACGCGCCATAGGCGGTCATGTTGCGGACGGTGCCCTTCACCTGCTTGCCGATCTGGTAGCGGTGTTCGATTTCGTCCCAAGGATTCGGCTCGAGCTGGCGGACGCCGAGGGAGATTTTCTGCTCCTCTTTGTTCACGCCGAGCACCACGGCTTCGAGTTCCTGGCCGACCGTCAGCACGTCGCTCGGGCGAGTGATGCGCTTGGTCCAACTGAGTTCGGAGACGTGAATGAGGCCTTCGACGCCTTCTTCGATTTCGACGAATGCACCGTAGGGAACGAGGTTCGTGACCTTGCCCTTGACGTGCGAACCGACCGGGAACCGCGCTTCGGTTTCTTCCCACGGATTTTTCTGGTTCTGCTTCAGGCCGAGGGAGACGCGCTCCTTCTCCTTGTTGATGTCGAGCACGATGACTTCGAGTTCCTGGCCCACCTTGACCATTTCGCTCGGGTGGCCGAGGCGACCCCAGCTCATGTCGGTGATGTGGAGCAGACCGTCCATGCCATCGAGGTCGATGAAGGCGCCGAAGTCCGTGAGATTTTTCACGTAGCCCTTCACCTGATCGCCGATCTTGATGGTTTCCATGAACTTGGAACGCTTGTCCGCGCGCTCCTGTTCGATGAGTTCGCGGCGGCTCAGCACCACGTTCTTCCGGTCGTCGTTGATTTTGACGATCTTGAAGTCGTAGGTGTTGCCGACGAATTGCTGGAGATCTTTCGGGGGAACGATGTCGATCTGCGAACCCGGAAGGAACGCCTCGACGCCGATGTTGACCGTGAGGCCACCTTTGACCACGGCCTTGACCTTGCCTTTGATGAGTCCGTCGCCCTGGAAGACCTTGACGATTTTCTCCCAGTTCTGGCGGTAAGCAGCCCGCTCCTTGGAGAGGATGACGGTGCCTTCTTCGTTTTCGAGACGCACGAGGAGCACCTCGACTTCGTCACCGACTTCGAGATCGTCCACGTCATCGAATTCGCTGTTCGAGATAGCGCCTTCTGATTTGTAGCCGATGTCGACGAGCACTTCGCGGGGGCGGATTTCGAGAATCCGGCCCTTGACGATGCTGCCCTCTTTGAAATCGCGAAGAGATTTCGCGATCAAGTCCTTCATTTCAATCATTGCATTAAATAACTACCCACGGTTTCCGGTTTTCCCTTTCAGACCAAAAAAGGTCACCCCGGGCCGCTCAACATGAGCCGCCAATGACGGGGGAAAGGGGACGGAATCGTAGGCGGAAACCTCGCGCTGGCAAGGGAAGAGTTTGCCCGTGGCGGCGCGCGTTCAAAAAGTGGCGGGAGGCGGAAACGGAGAGCCAGGGAGGGCTTACAGCGCCGGCTTCGGCGCGCCCTTGCCGCCGGAGAAGCCGGGCGGGTCCTGCTCGGGCACCTTGAGTTCGGCGCGCAGGCGGGTCAGTTCGGTGTGGAGATCTTTTTGTGCGGCGGCGTATTCGGTCTGGTCGTAAACGCTGCGGAGTTCCTGCGGGTCTTCCTTCAGGTCGTAGAGTTCCCAGTAGTCCACATCGGGTGCGTAGAAGTGGACGAGCTTGTAGCGATCGGTGACCACACCGTAGTGCGGCCGGACGTGGTGCGGCTGCGGATACTCGTAGTAGTGGTAGTAGAAGCTCTTGCGCCAATCCGCGGGCGTCGCGCCTTTCAGCACCGGCACGAGACTGTGACCCTGCGCCTCAGGCAGCGGCGGAGCGCCCGCGGCTTCCACGAAGGTCTGGCCCAGGTCGAGCAGCGAGACCAGATCCTTGCTCACGGAGCCCGGTTTCACCACGCCCGGCCAGCGCACAAGGCATGGGGTGCGCAGCGATTCCTCGAAGACCCAGCGTTTGTCGAACCAGCCGTGTTCTCCCAGATAGAAGCCCTGGTCGGCGGCGTAGACCACGAGGGTGTTCTCCGCGAGGCCCTCGTCGTCGAGATACTTCAGGATTGCGGCCACGCTCTCGTCTACGGCTTTCACCGTGGCGAGGTAGTCGTGCATGTAACGCTGATACTTCCACCGCACGAGGTCGGCGCCTTGCGGATTGGCGGTGCGGAAGGCTTCGTTGCGCGGGTTGTAGTAGGCGTCCCAAACGGCGCGTTGCTCGGGGTTGAGCCGCTGCGGCGCGACGAGCTTCGTGTCGCGATCGGTCATGGTTTTTTCGATCGTCATGTCCTGGTCGCGCACGGCGAGGCCGCGGTTTTTGTAGGCGTCGAAAAGGGTCGGGGGCTCGGGGTAGACGCGGTCTTTGTCGAAATCGAGATGGCGCAGCGCCGGTTCCCATTCGCGGTGCGGCGCCTTGTGCTGGGCCATGAGCAGGAAGGGCTTCGACTTGTCGCGCGCCTTCAGCCAGTCGAGCGAACGCTCGGTGATCACGTCGGTGACATAGCCGGGTTCCACGATTGGTTTGCCGTCGCGGATCATCGGCGGGTTGTAGTAGGCGCCCTGGCCGGGGAGGATTTGCCAGTAGTCAAAGCCCACGGGATCGCTGCCGAGATGCCATTTTCCGATGAGCGCGGTCTGGTAGCCCGCGCCCTGGAGCAGCCGCGGAAACGTCATCTGCGTGCTGTCGAAGCGGCTGTTGCTGTTGTTCGGGAAGCCGTTGCGATGCGAATACTTTCCCGTGAGGAGCGCGGCGCGGCTCGGGCCACAGATGCTGTTCGTCACGAGGCAGCGGTCAAAGCGGAGGCCTTCCTGCGCGAGGCGGTCGATGCCGGGTGTGGCGAGCAGCTTGCGCGATTCACCGTAGGCGCTGATCGCCTGGTAGGCGTGATCGTCGGAGAAGATGAGGAGGATGTTGGGGCGTTTCGGCTCGGCGGCCGGGGCCGCTGGGGTGAACGCGAGGAGCAGGCCGGCGAGGAGGAGACGGATCATAGGAAGGGGGGCGGGGGAGGCGGGATCACGCGTGGGAGGGTGGGGATGATGCAAAGATTCCGCGTTCCGGGGAGGAATTTCCGTCACGAGAATTGACGGTCACTCGGTCCCGACGCACTCTCCGCCGTTCAAATTCTACATCAGCATCATCACACTCATTCTATGATTAAAATCGGGATCAATGGCTTCGGCCGCATCGGGCGCATGGTTTTCCGCGCGGCGGTGCAAAACTTTTCCAAGGACATCGAGGTGGTCGGCATCAACGACCTGCTCGAGCCGGAATATCTGGCTTACATGCTCAAGTACGACTCCGTGCATGGCCGCTTCAAGGGTGAGGTTTCCGTCGAAGGCACCACGCTGGTGGTGAACGGGAAAAAAATCCGCCTCACTGCGGTGAAGGATCCCTCCACGCTGAAGTGGGACGAAGTCGGCGCCGATGTGGTCGTCGAATCGACCGGGCTTTTCCTCGATGAAGCGACCGCGAGCGCGCATCTCAAGGCGGGCGCGAAGAAGGTCGTCCTTTCCGCGCCGTCGAAGGACTCGACGCCGATGTTCGTCTATGGCGTGAACCACGAGACCTACGCTGGCCAGGCCATTATCTCGAACGCGAGCTGCACCACGAACTGCCTCGCCCCGATCGCCAAGGTCATCAACGACGCCTTCGGCATCAAGCGCGGCCTCATGACCACCGTGCATGCGGCCACTGCGACGCAGAAGACCGTGGATGGCCCGAGCAATAAGGACTGGCGCGGCGGCCGCGGCATTCTCGAAAACATCATCCCGTCCTCGACCGGCGCCGCCAAAGCCGTCGGCGTGGTCATCCCCGAGCTGAACAAAAAGCTCACCGGCATGGCCTTCCGCGTCCCGACTTCCGACGTGTCCGTCGTGGACTTAACCGCCGAGCTGACCAATCCCGCGACCTTCGACGAAATTAAAGCCGCGCTCAAAGCCGCGGCGGAAGGCCCGATGAAGGGCGTGCTCGGCTACACGGAGGACAAGGTCGTTTCCACCGATTTCGTCGGCGAGGCGATGACCTCCGTCTTCGACGCCGAGGCCAGCATCGCGCTCGACAGCACCTTCGTGAAGCTCGTCTCGTGGTACGACAACGAGTGGGGCTATTCCAACAAGGTGCTGGAGATGGTCCGCGTCGTGTCGAAGTAACCGAAAATCCCAAAATTCCAGAACGGAGCCTGCGGCCAATCGCGCCGCAGGCTCTTGTCTTGAAAACCAACCGCTCTCTCTTATGTCCAAACTCTCCATCCGCGACGTCGATGTCGCCGGCAAACGCGTCTTCGTCCGTGTGGACTTCAACGTCCCGCAGGACAAGACCACCGGCGCCATCACCAACACCCAGCGCATCACCGCGGCGCTGCCCACCATTCAATACATCCTGGAAAAGGGCGGCTCCGTGGTGCTCGCCAGTCACCTCGGCCGGCCGGATGGTCAGGCGTCCGAAAAGCTCTCGCTGCGCCCGGTCGCGCTGAAGCTCTCGGAGTTGCTCGGCAAGCCGGTGCAATTCCTCAGCGACTGCGTGGGCGCCGACGTGGAAGCCGCGTGCGCCGCGCTCCAGCCGGGCGGCGTGATCCTGCTCGAAAACCTGCGCTTCCACATCGAGGAAGAGGGCAAGGTGAAGCTCGAAGACGGCACCAAAAAATCCGCGGACCCCGCCGCGGTCGCCGCCTTCCGCACCAGCCTGACCAAGCTCGGCGACATCTACTGCAACGACGCCTTCGGCACCGCGCACCGCGCACATTCGTCCGTGGTCGGCGTGGACCTGCCGATCAAGGCCGCCGGCTTCCTCGTGGAAAAGGAACTCACCGCCTTCGCCAAGGTGCTCGAAAACCCCGCGCGCCCGCTGCTCGCCATCCTCGGCGGCGCGAAAATCGCGGACAAAATCCCGCTCATCAACAACCTGCTCGACAAGGCCGACGAGATCATCATCGGCGGCGGCATGGCGTTCACCTTCAAGAAAGTGCTCGAGGGTATGGAGATCGGGAACAGCCTCTTCGACGCGAAGGGTGCGGAGATCGCGCAGGAGCTTTTCGACAAGGCTGCCGCGAAGGGCGTGAAGATTCACCTGCCCGTGGATTTCGTCACCGCCGACAAATTTGCGCCCGACGCTCAAGTCGGAGCTGCGACCGGCAAGGAAGGCATTCCGGCGGGTTGGGAAGGCCTCGACTCCGGTCCCGCGAGCCGCGAGATCTTCGCCGAAGTCATCGGCCGCGCGAAGACCATCATCTGGAACGGGCCTCCCGGCGTGTTCGAGTTTGAGGCTTTCGCGGGCGGCACCAAATCCATGGCCGAGGCCATCGCGAAGGCGACCGAAGGCGGCGCAATCAGCGTCGTGGGCGGCGGCGACACGGCGACAGCGGCGAAGAAATTCGGAGTCATCGACAAAGTCACTCACGCCTCCACCGGCGGCGGCGCCTCGCTCGAACTCATGGAAGGCAAAGCCCTGCCCGGCGTCGCCGCGCTCAACGAAAAGTAATCAGAACCACGAAATAAACGAACCAAACGAAAGGGCAGAACGGGCGGAAATTCCTTTCGTTTCTTTCGCCTTTTTCGTGGTTCCCACCATCCGATCCCATGCGTCGCAAAATCATTGCTGGTAACTGGAAGATGAACGTCACGGCCAGCGAGGCCGACACCTTCCTCGAGTCATTCCTCCTCGAAGTCGCTGGCGAAAAGCGCGTCGACATCGTCCTCGTCCCGCCCTTCACCACGCTCCCGCGTGTATCGGAAAAACTCAGCTCCGTGCCGAACGTGAAGCTCGGCGCGCAAAACATGCACTGGGAAAAAGGCGGCGCCTTCACCGGCGAAATCAGCGCCGGCATGCTGCGCGACCTCTTTGCCCGCTACGTCGTGCTCGGCCACAGCGAGCGGCGCACGCTCTTCGGGGAGACTGATGCGACTGTGAACAAAAAGACCGTCGCCGCGCTCGCGGCCACGCTCACGCCCATCGTCTGCATCGGTGAAACGCTGGAAGAGCGCGACGCCGATCGCGTGGAGGACGTGCTCGGCACCCAGCTCCGCGGCAGCCTTGCTGGGCTCACCGCGGCGCAGATCGCCGACCTCGTCATTGCCTACGAACCCGTCTGGGCCATCGGCACCGGCCGCACCGCGAGCCCGCAGCAGGCGCAGGACGCGCACGCGTTTTGCCGCAAGGTGCTCGCCGAACTCAGCGACGCGGCAACCGCGGAAAAAGTCCGCATCCAGTACGGCGGCAGCGTGAAGCCCGGCAACACCGCCGAGCTGATGTCTCAGCCGGACATCGACGGCGCGCTCGTCGGCGGCGCGAGCCTCGACCCGCGCGGCTTCGCCGAGATCGTGAAGTTCACCGCCGAACTCGCCCGCTAACGCCGCGCTTCGGGAAACTTCCGCCGGATTCCCGAAACAGAATCACAGCCCGGGAGGCCCAACGCTTCTCGGGCTTTCGCGTTGACCGGGCAGCGTCGCGACCTACGCTCGGCTCATGAGTTTATGCGGCTCCCCAGCCTCGCGTATCGCGGATCCCGAACGATTGGCCGCGCTCCGCGAGTCGGAGCTGCTGGATTCGCCGCCGGAGGAAGCCTTCGACCGCTTCACCCGCCTCGCCCACGATCTGTTGAAATGTCCGGTGGCGCTGGTTTCGCTGGTCGATAGCGACCGGCAGTTTTTCAAAAGTGGCGTCGGCCTGCCGGAGCCCGCGGCCTCGACGCGGGAGACGCCGCTTTCACATTCCTTTTGCCAGCATGTGGTGGCGGGAGCCGAGCCACTGATCATCATGGATGCGCGCGAGCATCCGCTGGTGCGGGAAAATCCGGCGATCCGCGACTTCGGCGTGATCGCCTACCTCGGCATGCCGCTGACGAATGGGGAAGGCCACACACTGGGTTCGCTCTGCGCGATCGACACCGAGCCGCGGGAGTGGCCAAGCGAGTCCATTCGCATGCTGAAGGAGCTGGCGCAGATGGTGATGACGGAGGTGGAGCTGCGGAACACGGTCCGCCGCTTGCGCGCGACGAATCTGCGCCTGCGCGACCTCGAGAGTGCGCGCGACGAGATGGTCCACATGCTGGTGCACGATCTGCGGAATCCGCTCACTTCAATCATCGCGGGCATGGAGTTGGTCGACACGCTCGGGGTGGGCACGGAGCAGCAGCGCATTTTGCGCATCGGGCAGACTTCTAGCAAGCGGCTGGCGGCGATGGTGGGCGACATCCTGGAGGTGAGCAAAGCGGAGGCCGGGCGGATGCAGCTCGCGGTGAACGAGTGCGATCTCCATGTCGTGCTGGCGGCCGCCGCGGAGCAGGTGGCCCACAGTGCGGAGTGGGCGCGGGTGTCGCTGGTGAGCGCGGTGGATGCGGCGGTGCCGATCCTGCGCGCGGATGCGGAGAAGCTGCGGCGGGTGCTGGTGAATCTGCTCGCGAACGCAATCCAGCACACCGCGGCGGGCGGAAAAATTTCCACCGAGGCGCGGTTGAACGACGCGCGGGACGCGGTCGTGTTCACGGTGGCGGACGACGGCGAGGGCATCCCGATGGAGCTGCTCGCGGCGATTTTCGACAAATACACCGCGGCGGAGAGCCGCAAGAGCGGCGTGGCCTCCTGCGGCCTCGGGCTGGCCTTTTGCAAAAAGGTGGTGGACGCGCACGGCGGCCGGATCAGCGTGACGAGCGAAGTCGGCCGGGGGACGACCTTCCGGGTGGAACTCCCGCTCACGCCGGCAAGCAGCGCGGACTCGAACGGCAAAAACTGAAGCGGTGCAATGCTCCTCCAGCGGTGAAGCCTGGGCTGTTGTAGAGGCGTCCCGCCTGACCCACGTCTCGTGGCGTCACTCCCGTTCGCGCAGGCGGAGGGCGCCCCACGAGATGCCGTAGGTGCAGACGAGCCAGAGGAAGTGGCCGAGCAGCGCGAGCCAGGCGGGGCGGCTTTTGTTGAAGATGGCCCCGCGTTCGATTTCGCGGTCGGGATCGAGGTTGCGCAGCGACTGACCGTGGTCGCTCATCAGCTCGCCGCCGAGTTCGCGCTGCCAGAGGAAGCTGGTGTCGAAGACGGTCTGCGCGGAGAAGGTGGGCGTGAGCTTGCTCACCCGCAGCACGGCGTCGGTCATGGAGGTGGGCCGAACGGTGTAGCCCGAGAAGATGATCATGGGGATGATCAGCAGCGGCACGATCATCACGGCCTGCATCGCGGTGCGGGCGAAAGCGGAGATGGCGCTGCCCATTCCCACCGCAGCCACGGCCGTGCCGAGCAGCGCGGCGAGCTGCCAGGCGACGGAGCCGTCGCGACCGCCCTCGAAGAGGATGGCGGCGACGTAAAGAATGATCGCTTGGACCGTGGTGATGCCGGTGAGGAAGATGAATTTGCTCGCGAGGTAGGCGTGGGTGCTGACGCCGACGAGCCGCTCGCGTTTGTAGATGGCGAGCTCTTCCACGATGCGCTGCGCGGCATTGCTGCAGCCGAACCAAAGCGTGGAGACGTAGGCGAAAAACATCACCTGATCGCGTTCGTTGGTGACCCAGCAGACGAGGGCGGCGATGACCAGCGGCTGGCCGAGGAGGATGATGAAGTTCCGCCAATCCGAACGCAGGATCGCCCACTGGCGCTCGAGGAGGATGGGCAGGGCGAAGGCGCGGCGCAGCGGCTGGACGCGGCGGCGGACGACGGTCGATTCATCGCCGGGTGGGCCGCTGTGGGTGCGCTCGTGAAAGGTCTCCTGCCAGTGTTTCGGCGTGCGCGCTTCGAGTTGGTCGTAGAGCGCGGTCAGTTTGTTCACGCCGAAGTAGGTGCGCGCTTCGGCGGCGGGTCCCTGGAAGGCGAGGCAGCCGCCGACCATGATGATGAGCTGATCCATGAGGAACGCGTTTTCCATCACATGCGTCGTGCAGACGATCGTGCAGCCGGTATCGGCGAGATCGCGCAGCACTTCCATGAGCTTGAACTCGGTGGCCGGATCGAGGCCGGAGCTGGGCTCGTCGAGGAAGAGGATCGACGGCTTGGCGAGCAGCTCGGCGCCGACGCTCACGCGCTTGCGCTGGCCGCCGGAGAGCCGGCTGATCGGCTTCATCGAATGGTCGCGGAGGCCGAGCTGATCCATGGTCTGGAGGATCAGCTTTTGCAGCTCGTGCCGCGGCGTGGTGGCGGGCAGGCGCAGGCGGGCGCTGAAACGCAGCGCTTCGACCACGGTGAGTTCGGTGTGAACGATGTCGTCCTGCGGCACGAAGCCGAAAGAGCGCGGCTCGCGCGTGGCGTAGATGTCGACGCTATCGACGAAGACGCTGCCGGCGCTCGGCGCGCCCATGCCGCTGATCACGCGGAGGACGGACGACTTGCCCGCGCCGCTGGGGCCGATGATGCCGACGAAGCGCGACGACGGGATGTGAATGCTGACGTCGTCGAGAATGGTGAACGTTTTCGCGCGGAGGAAAACGCCGTGGGTACGGATGGTGCCGCCGGAAGCGTTGGCGACGCGGTTCAGCGCGTGGCCGTCGAACTGAAAGCAGAACGGTCCTATCTGCAGGCGGTCGCCGACGGTGAGTTCATGGGTGTCGAAGCGGTGGCCGTTCACGAACGAGCCGGCGGTGCTGTGCAGATCGGTGACGATGCAGCCACCATTCGCGAGCGGGGCGACCTTGGCGTGGCGGCGGGAAACGGCGGGGTTATTCAGGACGACTTCCAGCTCGGGGTCGCGGCCGATCTGGAGTTCGCGGTCCACTTCGATCCGCTCGGAAGGCTGGCCGTGGACGAGCATCTTGGGCGGTTCATCCGCCTCTTTCGGGCGCTCTTCCCGCACGGCGGAGGGCGTGTCGCCGAGACCGAATTCGATGACGATCGGCCCGATGCTCACGCGGTCGCCGGGCCGCAGGGTGGTGCGCTCCTTGATCCGCGTGTCATTGACGCGGGTGCCGCGGACGCTGCCGAGATCCTCGATGGTGCAGCTCTTGCCATCCCACGCGAAGCGGCAGTGCTGGCGGGAGACTTCGACGTGATTGAGTTCGAGGTCCGCCGTGGTGGCGCGGCCGGCGATCCAGGTGCCCTCGGTCAGCGGGAAAGCCTTCTCGGGAAGTCCACTGACGATGACGAGGTGCGCGCTCATGAAGCGAAGGCGAAGGGCGGAAGGCGAAGGGCGGAGGGAACCAACAGCTTCGCCCTTCGCCTCGAGCCTTGCGCCCCTTCCTCTAGGGCAGGACGACCCAGACTTCGGCGATGCGGTTTTTCTCCATGCTCTGCCCGTCGAGCAGCGTGGAGCCACCCATCGCCACGGAGCGGACGAGGTTGCGGTCGCCGAATTCTTTTTTGATCACGTTGGCGACGGCTTCGGCGCGGTCTTTGGAATACTTGAGGTTGGCCTTGGGGTCGCCCTTTGGATCGGCGTAGCCGAGGATGACGAGGGCGGCGAGCGGGTCGCTGAGCAGCTTGGTAATCTCCGGCATGGCGAAGGCGTCTTTCAGTGCGAGCACGTCACCGGGATTGAGCGCGGCATTGCCTTTGCCAAACGGGATGGTGATGACGCGGCCCATCTGCCGGGCGCGCTCGACGCTGTTGTAGAGCTTGTCTTTATCCGAAGCCGGAATGCCGGGCATGAGGTCCACGCGCTTGAGCACTTCGGCTTTCACGCTGGGGTCGATGGTGAGATTCACCTTCGTTTCGGCCACGACTTGCGGCGGCGGTTCCGCTTCGCCCTTGCTCGCCGGGTTGGGTTCCGTGGGCGATTCGGTAGCTTCCATTTTCATGCGACCTTTGCCGCCGCTGTAGCCGGGATCAGGCGGGGGAACGGGGGTGGCGGCGGGCGCGTCGCCGGAAGGCGGCGTAGTGGTCGGGACGATTTCCACCGCCGTCGCCGGCTGCTTCGCTTTCATTGCCTTGAGCCCGAAAACCGCGCCGGCTGCGATGGCGAGTACGGCGACGCCGATGCCGCCGTAGAGCAGCAGGCCCTTCGCGCCGGGTTTCACTTCGGTGAGCGCTTTGCCGCATTCCGCGCAGACAAAGGCCTGCCCTTCGGGAATGTTCGTTTCCTCGCCCCGGTAAGCGAGCAGACAACCGGAGTAGTTAGTGCATTTACCCAGACGAGACATAGGCGGACTTTATAAAATGCGACTGACCGGAGCCGCGAGCAAATTTTCCCGCACCCACTCCGCGAGGTCGGCGGCCAACGGGCTGCGCCAGCTCAACTGGCGCGCCGGGAGGTGGAGCGCGGTGGAGTGCAAGGCGTGGCGCGGGAGGAGGAGCCGCTGGGCGAGATTGGCGGTCCAGCCGGTCTGGATGAATTCGAGGTAACACTGTTCGTCGGGTCCGTAAATTTTGTCGCCGACCACCGGATGCCCGGCGTGCGCGAGGTGGACGCGGATCTGGTGCATCCGGCCCGTCTCGGGGAAAGCGCGGACGAGCGCGAAGCGATCCCCGGCGGTGGTAGCGCCAGCGTAGCGCTGCTCGACACGGAAGCGAGTGCGCGCCGCCGCGCCAGCGGGGTGGATGGTCTGTTTGAGGTGAATGGGCGACGGCATTTGCGTGCCCTGGCGGAGCAGCGGCGCGTCGACCTCAAACTCGTCGCGCTCCGGCCAGCCCCAGACGAGCGCGAGGTATTCCTTTCGGAAGTTCCGCTCCTGCATGTCCATGTGCAGCGCCCGCGCGGCGGCGTGATGTTTCGCCACCAGCGTCAGGCCACTGGTTTCGCGATCGAGGCGGTTGATCAGCGAAACCTGGCCGCCATTGGCGATCTCGAAAGCGAGCAAACCGCGCAGTTCGTCCCAGAGCGTCTGTTTGCCGTTCGGCTTGCTGGGGTGCGCTTCGATGAAGGGAGGCTTGTCGACGACGATCCAGTCGGGGGTCTCTTCGATGATGGTGATCGGGTGGAGCAATTAGGAAAGAGAAGCTCGAAATCCGAAATCCGAAATCCGAAACAAATCCAAATGGTCAGAAATCGGGAAACCGCCAAAGCGTCTTCCGCGCCGCGAAATCCGTTTCTCTTCGTTCACACCTTTGAAAATTGTTTCGGATTTCGGATTTCGGATTTCGGATTTCGAGTTTCCGGTTTCTCGCCGACCTTTCGCTCCTCATGATCCAACTTCACCACGTCACCCGCCACTACGCCGCATCCGGCGCGGCGCTCGACGACGTCTCGCTGGAGATCGCCGAACACGAGTTCGTGGCGATCACCGGCCCGAGCGGCTGCGGCAAGAGCACGCTCATGCACCTCATCGGCGGACTCGATACACCGACCCGCGGCGAGGTGACCGTGGATGGCCTCGCGCTGCACCGCGCCACCGAAGCCGAGCTGACCGACTACCGCCGCCGCCGGCTCGGTATCGTGTTCCAGTTCTTCAATCTCCTGCCCACCATGACCGTGCGGGAAAACGTCTGCCTGCCGCTGCTCCTCCAGGGTTCGCCGATCGCCACAGCGCAGGCGCGCGCCGCGGCGGTGATCGAACTCGTGGGCCTCACCGACCGCGCCGGGCACCAGATGCACCAGCTCAGCGGCGGCCAACTCCAGCGCACCGCCATCGCCCGCGCGCTGGTCCACGAGCCGCGCCTGCTGCTCGCGGATGAACCGACCGGAAACCTTGATTCTCACAGCGCCGAGCAGGTGATGAGCTTGCTGGAAAAGATTGCTTCTCAGCGCCGGACCACGCTGCTACTCGTCACCCACAGCGAAGAAATCGCCCGCCGGACCCCCCGCCGAATCCGCATGCGCGACGGGAAAATTCTCGACCATGAGCACCACCCTTGAAATCCGCGAACAACTGAAGCACACCACGCTCTTCGGTGAGTTCTCCGCTGAGGAAATCGAACAATTCGTCGATCTCTGCGACATCACCACCGCGGCCCCCGGCGAACTCATCGTCAGGCAGGACGACCCCGGCGATTCCATGTACGTCCTCGTCGGCGGGCAGGCGAAGGTGGTGCATCACAAGGAGAGCCGCGACATTGATCTCGCGACGCTGGCGTGCGGCGATTTTTTTGGCGAGCTGGCGCTGGTCGATGAAGGCGTGCGCTCGGCGGACGTGGTCGCCTTGGAGGAGGTCACGCTGCTCCGTATTACGCAGGCGGTGGTGGCGGCGGTCGCCGGCGTTTACCCTACGGCGGCGTTCAAATTCCTCGTCTCGATCGGCCGCATCCTGGTCAGCCGACTGCGCCAGAGCAATCAGCGCTACATCGATTCGCTGCTCTTTCCGTTCGCGGGTAAGGACTAACCGGCCGCGGAAAGGGGCTTGTCGCCCGGCCTGGCATTGCGCATAACGAGCGCCCTTTTTTCCGGGCATCCATCGTTCATGACTATTCAGCAGCACACTCTCTCCCAGAGCGCCAGCCTCAGCGGCGCCTCACTGCATACCGGGGAGAAGGTGACGCTCACGATCCATCCCGCGCCGCCCGGACACGGCCGCAAATTCCGCCGCAAGGATCTGCCCGACGAACCGGTGATCGACGCAAACATCGACCACGTCAAAACCGTGGAGCGCGCCACCACCATCGCGCAGGGCGCGGTGAAAGTGCAGACCGTCGAGCACATTCTCTCCGCCCTCGCCGGCCTCGGCGTGGACAACGTGCTGATCGAGATGGACGCGAACGAACCGCCGATCGTGGACGGCAGCGCCCAGCCATTCGTGGCGTTGATTAAAAAGGCCGGCATCGTCGAGCAGGGCGTGCCGCGCGCCGTCTATGAAATCACGGAGCCGATTCACTTGGAGACCAAGGGCGGCTCGCTGATGACGATCGTGCCGGATTCCGAGTTTCGCATTTCCTGCACGCAGGTCGGGCCGGATGGGCGGTTCACGCAGTTTTATTCCACGATCATCACGCCGGAGATTTACGAGAAAGAGATCGCCCCGGCGCGGACCTTCGTTTTCTACGAAGACGTAAAGCCGCTCATGGACAAGGGGCTGATCAAAGGCGGCAGCCTCGAAAACGCCGTGGTCGTGCGCGGCGAAAACGTGCTGAGCAAGGAGCCGCTGCGGTTCCGCGAGGAGTTCGCGAGGCACAAGATTTTGGACATCGTCGGTGACCTCTCGCTCTTTGGCCGCCCGATCCGCGGCCACGTCATCGCGGTGAAGCCGGGCCACGGCCCGAACACCGATCTCGCCCGCGTCATCGCCAAACGATTCGCCCGGCAGATGGCGCTGGTGCCGCCGAGCATGACGCCCAAGGGCGGCGACGTGCTCGACGTGAACGACGTGATGAAGCTCCTGCCGCATCGCTACCCCTTCCTCATGGTGGATCGCGTGATCGACGTGCAGGAAACCAAATGCACCGGCGTGAAATCCGTCACGATCAACGAATCCTTTTTCCAGGGTCACTTCCCCGGCCAGCCGATCATGCCCGGCGTGCTCCAACTCGAAGCCATGGCGCAGGTCGGCAGCGTGCTCCTGCTGCGGCTGCCCGGACACGCGGGTAAGATCGGCTATTTCATGAGCGCGGATGAGGTGAAATTCCGCAAGCCCGTGGTGCCCGGCGATACGCTGTTCATCGAGGTGGAAATGACCCAGCGGAAGAAAGCCGTGGCGAAAGCGCGCGGCCGCTGCCTGGTCAACGGTGAAGTCGTCTCCGAGGCGGAGATGATGTTCGGTCTGGTCGATCGATGAGTGGAAAAATCCACCCCACGGCGGTGATCGACCCGCGCGCGCAGATCGGCGCGGATTGCGAGATCGGGCCGTTCTGCGTGATCGGGCCGGACGTGGAACTCGGCCCCGAATGCTGGCTCCAGCACCACGTCAGCCTCAATGGCCCGTCGAAGATCGGCCGCGCGAACCGCTTCTTCGCGTTCACCTCCATCGGCCAGCAAACGCAGGATCTGAAATATGTCGGCGAACCCACGCACCTCGTTGTCGGCGACGGCAATTGTTTCCGCGAATTCGTCACCGTACATCGCGGCACCGCTCCGGGTTCCGCCACCCGCGTCGGCAGCGGCGGCAACTTCCTCGCCTACGCCCACATCGCGCATGATTGCACGGTCGGCGACGGCGTCATTTTCTCCAACAACGGCACCCTCGCCGGCCACGTCGAAGTGAGCGACTACGCGATCATCGGCGGGCTCACCGCGGTGCATCAGTTCTGCCGGATCGGCCGCTACGCGCTCACGGGCGGCTGCTCGAAGATCGTGCAGGACGTGCCGCCCTTCATGATCGCCGACGGCAATCCCGCGAAGGTTCGCAGCTTCAACAAAGTGGGGCTCGAGCGGAACGGCTTCAGCGAAGAAGCGATGCGCTGCGTGAAGGAAGCCTACCGCCTGATCTACCGCTCCGAGCTGAATCTCCAGCAGGCCGTGGAGCAGATCCGCGTCGATCTGCCGGACTCGCCCGAGATTCAGCAACTGCTCGCCTTCATCACGAACAGCCCGCGCGGGATCATCCGGTAGCGAAATCGTTGCTTGCCTGCGGGAGGGGCGGTCCCTAACTTCCGCGCTCATGTCGGACGGAAGATTTACGGTGCTACCGGATGTGCGCCTCAGCGCGGTTCGCGGAATTGTCTCCAATCGGATGGAGGAAGTCGCCTCGGCGCTGGCTGCGGGGGCGTTGGAGGAATTTTTTACACCGACGATGCGCGCGGCGTTGCTCGAAAGTTTCGCCCAGGTCGGCGCGCACGAAGGCACGGTCTGGCTCATCGATTCCACGGAGCGGTTCCTCATCCCGCGGTTTAACAACGGGCCGAAATCCGCGAACTTCGTCGGCCGTTTCCGGCAGAACCTGCAATCCGGCATGATCGGCATGGTCGTCGCCACGCAGCAGCCGATCTGCGAAAACCGCGCGCATCTCAACGCCGTTCACGACCCGAGCCTCGATCAGGAACTCGGGCTCGTCACCTCGGCCATGATCGCCGTCCCGTTCTTCTTTGCCCACCAGCTCCGCGGGGTGATTTCCGCCGTGCAGATTCGGCCCGCGAATAGCGACGCGCCCGAGCTGCCTGGCTTCTCCCCGCGCGATCTCCGCCAGCTCCAACTCACCGCGGACGTGCTGGAGCGCCTCATCGAACACGAACTGCTTACGCTCTCCATCGGCTTGGGAGCCGCCGCTTGTTGAACACCTGGATCACCCCGGAGGAAGCGCGCCTGGCGATCGGCCGCGGCCGGGGGAAAGGAGTGCGGATCGCGTTGCTGGATTCGGGCGTGGAAGTCGGCCATCCCGCGCTGGGCGGGCTCGAACTTTCCGATGACATCGTCATCGTCCCGGATGACGCGAAACTGAGAGTCGTGCCCGGCGAAGGGCGCGATCTCTACGGTCACGGCACGGCGGTCGCGGCAATCCTCCACCGCGTCGCGCCGGAGGCGGAGATCGGCAGCATTCGCGTGCTCGGCGAATCGCTCTCCGCGCGCACGGCGATCATCCTCGAAGGCGCGCGCCAGGCCATCGAGCGCGGCTACCACATCCTGAATTGCAGCCTCGGCTGCGGCATCCCCGAGCATGTCCTGAAGTACAAATACTGGGTGGACGAAGCCTACACGAAAGGCGTCCACGTCGTCGCTGCCTGCAACAATCACGACTCCGGCCGCCCCGAGTGGCCGGGCTTTTTTTCCTCGGTGCTCACGGTGAACATGGCGCGCGTCGCAGCGGATCGTGAGGTTTACTACCGACCGGGAAGCCTGGTGGAATTTGCCGCGCGAGGTGTCGATGTCGAAGTCGCGTGGCGCAACGGCGGCATGAAAACGGTTTCCGGCAGCAGTTTCGCGGCGCCGCAGGTTGCCGCGATGCTGGCCTGCCTGCTCGGCGAGGCACCCGGCATCTCGCCGGTACAGGCCAAGGCATTGTTTCAACGGGTCGCCCACGGCTGGACGGACTCGATCATGCCGCCGAACCAGCGCTGATCTTTCGCCGCGAGCTTTCCCCGGTTCCCCCCGCTGTGTGACCGGGGGATTGCACCCCGGCCACACCGCGTCCCCCACCTGCCACCACTCCGCCCATTCCCACCGCCACCTTTTGAGGTCCACCATCCGCGTTCCTCATCTGCCTTGCCCCTGACCGCGCTTGCCGCCGCCATTTCCGCCGACCGCTTCATTCCGCCCACAGCCGCATCCGCGGCACCGCCCGCCAGGCCTCACGTGTCCCCGCCGTCCTCCGCCGTTCCCACATTCCGAGATTCGATGACGCGATCCGCGAGATAGCGCACCCACGCCGGGTGCAGTTGCAGCAAGGCGCACACTTCGCGCCGTTCGGTAGCGCCGACTCCGCCGGCCGCGAAGCGCTCCAGCTTCCGGGCGGCCTCGAAGTGGGGCACTTCGAGCACGCGGCCCGATGCTTCGGGGCCGAAGACGCCGAGGAATTCCACCAGAATCTTAAAGTCGTTGTTCACAACCCTTTGACGCGCGACGGAAACGAACTTGCGAAATATCTTCCGGAAATCTTTCACGGTCCGATTTCTCCCGCGGTGCGGCGGGATTTTTCCGGGGTGGAAAGATTTTCTGCAATACCGGCGTGGCGCTGCGTTTAAGGGGTGAGGGCAGTGGTTTGGCGGGGGAAACGGTGCTCTCAAACAAACGAACAGATGGGCGCTGAGCCGCAGGAAAGTGGGCGGGAGGCGAGCGAGCGGGAGCGAGGAAAAGGGCTGGTGGTGGCAGGGAGGGCAGGAGGTGCCCGGCGCTCATCTGTTCCGGTTTGGGCGCGAGGGCGGCGCGCCGTGGCGGGCGGTGAATTTAAGATTGAACGACGGCCAACGGCGGTCATAAGCCTGTGAGGCGTGCACGACGAAGTTCTCCACCTCCGTGATTTTGATCTCTGCCACCAGTGCGTGGAGGGCAGCAACGTGGCGATTTCCGAGCTGCGCGAACGTTCTTCCGGGGCGGCAACCGCTTATCTGATCAAGGCGGGAGCCGAGCCTGCCGAGGGCAAGGATCTCGTGGAAAGTCTCTGGGCCGATCTCCTCGCGCCGCCGGTGGATGGTCTCCCGCGCATGGTGCACTACAATGGACGCTGCGCCTTCCAAACGTGGTTCAATACCGTCGCGCTGAACAAGCTCATCACCAAAAAGCGCAAGCAGACGTGCTGGAAAAAGCTGTTTCCCGTGCGCCTCGATGGCGGGATGGACGCCGAGGCGAAACTGCCGCCGGGGACGATGACCGATCCGGATTCCGAAGAGGCGGATCGGGTGCTCTTGATCCAGATCATGCGCGAGGCCGTCGATCACGCCTTTCGCACCTGCGATCCGGAGGATTTTGTGCTGCTCCAGCTCAGCCATCTCGATGGGCTGCTCGGCAAGGAACTCGCCGTGCTGTTTGACTGCGATCCGAGCGGCATCACGCGCCGGTTGAAGAAAGCGCAGGCGCACATCTCCGCGGAGACCCTGTGGAAAATCCGTCAGGTGGATCCGTGGCTGGACCTGCGCTGGGAAGATTTCGTGGAACTCTGTCGCACCGCCACCCCGGCGTCTTTCGGTCTCGATTAAACTTCGGCAACCACCACCGGCTCCGCGGGCGTTTCGGGTGCCTGCGGCGCGGCGAGGGCTGACTGCTCCAGCCGGGCTTGCAGCGAAGCGACGATCGCTTTGACCACCGGCCGCTGGCTGCGGGCGAAGAAGAAGAGGTATTTCGGTTTCTTTTCCAGGCTATAGAGCACCACGTTTTCGCTCAGGAATTTTGGCTCGTGCGCGACCTTGTAGCGGGCGAGGTCGAGCGCCTGCGCGGCCTTCCGCCAGCTGCGTTTTGCCACAAAGACGACCTGCTCCGGGTTGCCCTCGGTCGCGATCAGATAGCCGAAGAGATTCGACGGAAGCGGGCGCACCGAACTGCCGACGCACGGCACGGCCCAGACGATTTTTTCGCCGAGCAGATTCGCGCTGTGGCAGGCGATTTCGAGTTCGTGCGGGAGTGTTTTCGGGAGTTCGGTGTCGAGCAGATCGACCGCGGGGGAGGTGAGCTTTTTCCAGAAGAGCCACGCATTCACCCGCACCGCGCGGAAGAGCACGGGGCCGAAAATACCGATGGCCAGGATGATGATGGAAAAGACGATCAGCGAGAGCACGGGATCGGCGTGGATGAGCGCGAGCCCGCCGAGCACAACCACATCTTCGGTCACGCTGAGCGCGATGTTGGAGAAGGGTTCGGGCGAATGATTCGCGACGAGGCGCGTCCCGGCTTTCACGCTATGGACCATCAGGCTCACGCTGCCCGCAAGCAGTCCGGTGATCACGTCGAAGACCGGGTCCGGCTGGCCGAGCACCTGGATCGCGAGGAAGGCACCGCCGACGGGGCGGATCAGCGTGTGGACCGTGTCCCAGAGCGAATCGACCCACGGCACTTTATCCGCAAAAAATTCCAGGAGGTAGAGCACGCCAGCCACGGCGACGATCGCCGGATGGCCGAGCACCGCGAGGTCGGGATGCGTCTGCGCGATGTTGATCCAGCCTTGATTGATCGCGAGGCCGGTGACGAGGACCGTGAGGTAGAGATTCAGCCCCGCGAGCGACGCGAGGCCGAGGGCGATGCCGAGAGATTGCAGTGTTTCCATAGTGTGAAGCAGAGACCGCGGTGGGCGGCGCGGGATTTAAAGAAAGGTGCGCCTTGGGACGCACTATTCACCGAATCTCCGCGCGAGCAAACGCTACAACTTCCAGCCCGACGGCGTCGTGACCGGCTCCTCGATCACCGGGTTCGTCAGGCGCCCGATCTGTTCGATCTCGATCGTGACTTCGTCGCCTGGCTGGAGGAACCGCGGCGGTATCCGCGCCATGCCCACGCCGCTCGGCGTGCCGGTGAGGATCACCGTACCGGGGAGCAGCGTGGTGCTGCCGCTGAGGAATTCGATGATCGTGGCCACATCGAAAATCATGTCTGCCGTGGACTCATCCTGCATCGTCTCGCCGTTCAGGATCGTGCGGATGCGCAGCGCCTGCGGATCGGGCAACTCGTCCGGCGTCACCAGCACTGGGCCGAGCGGAGCGAACGTGTCGAACGACTTGCCGCGGCACCACTGCGTGCCGCCGCCTTCCTTCTGCCAGTCGCGCCCGCTCACGTCGTTCGCCGCGGTGTAGCCGAGCACATAGTCGAGGGCCTGCGCGCGGGGCACGTTGCGCGCGGCGCGGCCGATCACCACGGCGAGTTCGCATTCGTAATCCACGCGGTCACTGCGCAACCAGCGCGGCAGCACGATCGGGTCGCCGGGGTTCTGCACGGACGCCGGGTTCTTGAAAAAGAGCACGGGAAACTGCGGCAGCGGCGCGTTCGTCTCGGCCGCGTGTTTGCGGTAATTCAGGCCGATGCAGAGGATCGCGCGCGGTTCGAGCGGCGCGAGGATCTTCGCCACGTCGGCGGGTTCGTTCGTCGCGGTCAGGCCGGTGAAGAGTTCGCCGCGCAGTTTCGTGGCGGTGCCGGCGGCGGCTTGCTGCGCGAAGCCGATCTCGCCGGCGGCGTTTTGGTAACGGAGGATTTTCATAAAGTGTCGCCCGGGCGTCAGGGGAAGAGCGGGCGTTTGGTGCGGGTTCCGCGTTTGGGCGCGGCTGGTTCGATGGCCTTCGGCGGCGGCGCCGGTTCGTCCGCGCGGGCCAGCTCCTGGCTGGAATCCGCGAGCGGCACGTCCAGCGGGCCGTAGCCGCGGAGTTCCGCCGCGCTGTAGTGCCACCATTCGTCGCGGATGTGGCGAAAGCCGGCTTCAGCCATCGCGCGTTTCAGCAGCGAAAGATTGGCGGCGATCTCGGCGTCGCCGCCTTTGTAGTCATAGCGCGCCGCTTCGCTGAAGGCGTCGAAATCCGTGGGCATCCGCTTTTCGCGTCCGCGGAAATCCACCAGCGTCACATCCACCGCCGCGCCCCAGCTGTGCAGCGAACCCGTCGCGCTCGGCTCCACCACGTAGGCGGGATTTTTGATCGCATGCCAGAGGATCTTTTGCGCCCACGGCGGCCGATACGCGTCCCACACTTTCAGCCCGAAGCCGCGCTCCTCGAGATAACGTTGCGCCTGATTCAGCCGATCCGCGACGCGCTTGCGCAGGAGCGCTCTGGCGCCGGGGGGATAGATCGGTTTGCCGGTGATGTTGCGCGCCGTGGCGTAGCGCAGATCGATCACGATGTCTGGGCAGGCGCGGGCGAGGTCCACCAGCGGTTCGCTCACGGCCACGCGGGATGCGGCGGTTTGCGCTTCGGCATGGAAAACGCCGGCGCAGAGCAGCGCGAGCAGGGTGGGAGAAAAGGCAAAGCGCATCGGGGCGGGCGCGTTGTTAGCGGAAGTGCCGCGCTTTGTCATCCGCCTTGGCGCGGGGCCCGCCGACCAATATTCCTTGCCGCCCTCGATGCTGCTTCCAATCATCCGCCCGTGACCACTCCAGCCGGCCCCGCGACGGCCGACTTCCCACTTCCCGCCGCCCCGCCGCGCCTCGCGCGAGCGCTCTGGAACGCCGTCCTCTTCCTCGTCGCGTGCGCCGCCGGTTGCGCGCTGCTCGGCCGCGTCGCGCCCTTCCCCGAGGTGCCCGGCATTTATCCGAAGTGGACGCATTTCCGCGAACATCGCGACCAACTTGACGTGCTTTTCCTCGGCTCCAGCCGCTTTTATCACCAGATCATCCCGGCTCAATTCGACGCCGCCACGCGCGCCGCGGGCTTGCCGGTGCGCTCCTTCAATTTCGGCTACGACGGCATGTGGCCGCCGGAGAGTTACTACCTGCTGCGCCAGCTCCTCGCACTGAGGCCGGCGCGGTTGAAGTGGGTCGTCATCGACCTCATGGACATCAACACCCAGCTCGACGAGCGCAACAACTCCACGCTCCGCATGGCCTACTGGCACGACCTGCGCCACACCGCGCTCGCCTTTCGCGACATCCTCGCCTCCGGTTTCCCGCCGCATCGCAAGGCGGATTTCCTCCTCGCCCACGGCCGCCTGACCACCCAGCAAGTGCTCAATCTCGGCCGCGGCGCGGAAGTGCTGAACCGGCTCCTCGCCCCGAAGCCGCCGCGCAAACGCCCGCTGAGCTGGCAAGGCGCCGCGGGCTACGAAGCCGGCCCGGACAAGGCCATGGAAGGAAAAGCGCGCGAGGGGTTCATCACCACCGTCGAGCGGTTGAAAGCGGAACTCCCCCCGCAGCCGATTCGCCCCGTGTTTCGCGAGGCGCTGCGCGAACTGATCGCCGATGTGCGCCGCGCCGGCGCCGAGCCGATCTTCGTCATCGCGCCGACGATCAATGGACGCGAAAACTTCACCGGCATCCCCGATGGCGCGACCGTCTTTGCGCTCAACCGACCCGCCGAGTTCCCCGAACTCTTCGACCCGGACAAACACTACGACGCCTGGCACCTGAACGAAAAAGGCGCCATCGATTTCACCGCCATCCTCGCGCGCAAGTTTCTCGAGCGCGCCCAGCCTAAGCCATGATCCACGCCCTGTTTTCCATCCTGCGCGGGCTGGGCTGCACCGTGGCGTTTGCACTCGGGCTGGGCGGCGGTTGCTGGGCGATCCACGAGGCGCTGCCCTTTCCCGAGGTGCCGATCGTTCGGCCCAAGGTCGAGCACTTCGCCGCCCGCCACGATGACTACGACACGCTCTTCGTCGGCTCCAGTCGCCTCTACTTCCAGATCATCCCCGCGCTCTTCGATCGGCTCACGGCGGAAGCCGGCCAGCCCACGAAAACCTTCAACGCCGGCATCCCCGGCATGCGCCCGCCTGAGGATGCCTACTTCCTCGACACGCTGCTCCTCACTCCGCCGAAAAATCTCCGCTGGGTCTTCATCGAACTCGCCGGCATCCGCCCCGCCGTCGACCGCGACAAGATCGGCACCGTGCGCGCCGTCTACTGGCACGATTGGGAGCGCCTCTGGCTGCTCTTTCGCCGCGCGCTCTACATGAAGCCCGATCCAAAAAAGCGGAAGCTCATGCGCACGCTCAAAGTCCGCCTCGAGCCCTTCCCCGACTTCTTCGATCACCTCGTGCTCTTCGTGAAAAATCAGGCGAACATCGGCCGCGGCTCGATCCTCAGTGCGCGGCTCATTTCCCATCCGCCGCCCCGCCGCTCGGTCAGCGAGAGCGTCCTCGGCAAGGACCTCGCCGGCTGGGTGCCCACCGGCCGGCCCGAGATGATGACCGGCCCGGAACTCGCCAACTTCGACAAGGCGCTCGCCAATCGCCGCGAGGAAAAAACCATCAACGACACCATCGATCCGATCAGCCAGGAGGCGCTGGAATCCATCATCGCCAAGGTCGAAAAACTCGGCGCCACCGCCGTGCTCGTCGTCCCGCCGACCACGAACCGCCGCAACTTCATCCCCAGCCCCGAGCGCATCAAAAAATCCATCGTGCTCGACTTCTGCGACCTCGAAAAATTCCCCGAACTCTACGAGCACCGCTACCGCCTCGACACCGATCACCTCAATAGCGAAGGCGCCGGCGTCTTCACCCACACGTTCGTCCGCACCTGGTTCGAGGCGCTGCAGCGGCGGCCATGATCTGGCGCGGCGGGGTGAATGCGCTGCTCTTCCTCGCCGGCCTCGTGCTCGGTTGCGGGGCGATCCAGCGCGCGCTGCCGCTGCCCGACGTGCCGCAGGTGAAGGAAAAACTGGAGTGGCTCCGGCAGCATCGCGGGGAATATTCGGCGCTCTTTCTCGGCACCAGCCGCGTGCGGCGGCATGTGGTTCCCGCGCTGTTCGATCGGCTCGCCGCGGAGCAGGGGATCGCGCTGCGGTCTTTTAATCTCGGCGTCGACAGCCTCTTTGCGCCGGAAGACGGCTACGTGCTCGAACGCGCCCTCGCCGCCACCGCGGGCGGCCTGCGTTACGTCTTCGTTGAACTCAGTTACTTCCGCCAGGACTTCGCCGGGCAGGGGCCCGAAACCGTGCGCGCCGCCTACTGGCACGACTTTCCACGCACGACCACCGTCCTGCGCCAGCTCGTGGCCGAAGACTGGCGGCGCATCAAGCCGCGCAAGAAACGCAAACGCGACCCGTGGCGCGGCTGGCTCGCCGACGTGACCGCCTGGAGCAGCCTCGCCGCGCAACACCTCCGTCTTTTCGCCCAGCGCGCCGCCAATCTCGGCCGCGGCAGCGCCCTGCTCCAACTCGCCACCGGCACCCGCACCGCCACCGCTAACCTCGCCCCGCTCGGCCCCGCCCTCGACGGCTTCATCCCTTCCGAAGACGACTCCTCCATCCGCGGCGCGCTCCTCGCCGACTACCAGCGCCAGCTCGCCGGGCTGCAAGCCGCCCCGCGCCAGACGCTGCCCCTCGACGAAATCCCCCAGCAAAACCTCGAGCGCATGCTCGCCGCCATCCGCCGCGCCGGCGCCCAGCCCATCCTCTTCCTCGCCCCCACCAGCAGCGGCATCGTCTTCCGCCCGCGCCGCGCAGTCGCCCCGCTCCTCGACTTCTCCGATCCGCGCGCCTCCCCCCAGCTCTTCGACCCCCGCCACCGCGCCGACCTCGGCCACCTGAACTCCGCCGGCGCCGACGCCTTCACCCGCGCCCTCTTCGAGCGGTTCCTCCCCCTCGCCGAAAACCCACAGCACGCAAAACCGCAAACTGGACCAAACCCACGGTAGGGAAACCGCGCCGCGGGTTCCCACGCTTGAAGCGCACGGTAGGGAAGCCGCGCCGCGGGTTCCCGCGCTTGAAGCGCGACCGATTCGTGGGAACCCGCGGCGCGGCTTCCCTACCGAACTTCGCCTCGACCCGCCAGCGCCCGCGGAATGACGGCTTGAGCCGCTTCCTCCCCGCCCACTAGTCTCCCCCGCTTTCCGCACCCATGCTGTTCGTCCAATTCCGGTTCCTCATCTTCTTCCTGCTCGTCTTTGCCGTGCATTGGGCGCTGCGCGGCAATACCGCCCGCAAAGTCTGGCTCCTCGCCTGCAGCCACTTCTTCTACGCCTGCCTTTTCGTCGGCGGCCCCGACAGCGCGAGCGCCGACACCTTCCCGATGTGGACCTTCTACGAAAAGGTCAGCACCGGCCAGCCACTCCCCACCGGCTGGTGGTTCCCCATCGTCCTCTGGGGCTCCACCGTCATGGATTTCGTCGTCGGCCTCGGCATCGGCGATGCCAAGACGGAAGCGAAACGCCGCCTCTGGCTCTTCGTCTCCCTCGCCATCAATCTCGGCGTCCTCTGCCTCTTTAAGTACGCCAACTTCGCCATCGATTCCGTCTACACCGCGCTCGACTGGTTCGGCCTCCACACCAGCAAGCCCGTCCTCGCCATCTTCCTGCCCTACGGCATCAGCTTCTACACCTTCCAGTCGATGAGCTACTCCATCGACGTCTACCGGCGCCGCTTGGAGCCCGTCCGCAGCTTCCTCGACCTCGCCTTCTTCATCTCCTTTTTCCCCCAGCTCGTCGCCGGACCCATCGTCCGCGCCATGACCTTCCTCCCCCAGGTCTCCGTCAAAAGAGTCTGGGCCAATGTGAACGTGCGCGCCTGCCTCGCGCTCTTCTTCATCGGCTTCGTGAAAAAGGCCTGCATCTCCGAAAACGTCGCCCCCGTCGCCGACGCCTTCTTCGCCGCCCCCGGCAAGTACGACCTCTACGCCAGCTTCATCGGCGTCGCCTTTTACTCCATCCAGATCTACTGCGACTTCAGCGGCTATACCGACATGGCCATCGCCTGCTCCCGCCTCCTCGGCTACGAGCTCACCGTCAATTTCGACTTCCCCTACTTCGCCCGCAGCATCACCGACTTCTGGCGTCGCTGGCACATCTCGTTGAGCACCTGGCTGCGCGATTACCTCTACATCTCCCTCGGCGGCAATCGCGGCACCAAGCTCTTCACCTACCGGAACCTGATGCTCACCATGCTGCTTGGTGGCCTCTGGCACGGCGCCTCGTGGACCTTCGTCATCTGGGGCGCCCTCCACGGCCTCGCCCTCATCGTCCACCGCGAATGGCAGCGCCTCACCGAAAACGCCGGCGCCGGCTTCAAGCGCGTCATGAGCTGGCTCGCCGTCCCGCTCACCTTCTACTGGATCATGATTACGTGGGTCTTCTTCCGCTCCCAGAATGTCTTCGATGAAAAGACCCGCGAGCTCAAGGAAAGCGGCTGGGAAATCGCCAAAGAAGTGCTCGAAGCCATCGTCCTCTTCCAGGGCGGCGGCACCCGCACCTTCACCATCTGGTGCCTCTGGCTCCTCCTCGCCCTCGCCGCCGTGCATTACGCCAACTACCGCCGCTGGCTCTCCACCTGGTGGCAGCGCCTCCCCGACTGGGCCTTCTCCGTCCTTCTCGGCGCCGGCTTCGCCATCGCCCTCTTCTTTGTGCCCACCAAGTACAAGGCGTTCATCTACTTCCAGTTTTAGAGGAGCGACCGAGGTCGGCCGCAGAGCTGTGCCTAAGCCGCAGATGGACGCGGATGAAACGCGGATCCAGAGAATGCGAAAGTTTTCCTATCCGCGAAAATCCGCGTCCATCCGCGGCTAAACTGAGTTTCCGCACATCCGGAGGGAAACCGCGGTAGGGAAACCGCGGTAGGGAAACCGCGCGGTAGGGAAGCCGCGCCGCGGGTTCCCACGATTTCTCCAAGCGCCCGCCGTCAGTGTGGGAACCCGCGGCGCGGCTTCCCTACCGGACTTCCTACGCCATGATTTCGGCATTCGACGCCGTTCCGGAAACCAGCATTCTGGTTCTCCCGTTAAGAGGAGCCACCCAACGCGCGGGCGGCTCGCTAAAAATGGGGATCGCTGCGGGCTCGTCAGCGGCGCGGGGGAGGCGGACGATGCGGGCATGATGATTCGTGTTGTCTTGTTCGTTTCGCTCTTCGCCGCGGCGGGCGCGTTTGCGGCTCCTTCCGTGGCGCGGGGGGAGAAGGGGGCGGTGGCCTCGGTGCATCC
>Ga0209181_10001335_pt1 | contig 43544 bp, 41 predicted proteins | sample MAT05_FD_187208 | JGI IMG/M metagenome (GOLD analysis project Ga0209181, IMG submission 187208) | Freshwater microbial communities from Lake Fryxell liftoff mats and glacier meltwater in Antarctica - MAT-05 (SPAdes) (version 2) | ecosystem: Environmental > Aquatic > Freshwater > Ice > Liftoff... | reverse complement strand
CTACAATTATCGTAAATAATAAAACCGGATACAGAAAATTTTTTGAAGACCAGGTAAGTGCCGAAGATTTTGAAGCGTCGTTGAAAGTAGCGATAGGAGGGTCTACGATGAATAAATATGTGGCCCCGATGAATGATGCAATGGCTATTTATGATAACCCACAGGATACTGCCCATGTAAAACGTGAGTTTGTTACTTTTAAATCGAACGACAGTACGGTTTATTCTATCGCAGAAGGAAGAGTGAGTATGATTGCAAAAATAGACCACATGAAAGTGGTTATTATTGAAAAGGATAAAATTTTTTATACTTATTCAAATCTTGGTTCAACATTATTACAAAAAGGCGATAATGTAAAAGCAAACCAGTTAATTGGTTATGCAGCACTTGACCTGGACAAAAAAAGGCCAACCTTGGAATTGTATGTTTCTGATGCTGAGAAAAATAGAATGCTTTCAAAAGAAAATTTTGTGGCACGAAAAGATAAAAGGCTAACAGATCATTCTATTGAAATTGATTTGATGGAGCCAAAATAAAACAATACAGCTTTCTACGTGAATGCAGCAGCTCTTTACAAAATGCTTTCGCTACCGCTTCCAGCGTTGGAGATACTGGAGTAAATAAAAAATCAGTTTGCCAAAACTGACAAACTGATTTTATTAATAAGGTCTTTATCCAAATTCCTAATCCCCAACCTGCCTGCCGGCAGGAAGGTTCCCAATAGCCAATTCCCAATTACATCTTACTCCTCTTAATACTACAACCCACGCTGCGGCTTTCTTTTACAGTAACTTCTTTACCGGCTGCTATTTCGGTAATGGCTTCTTTCAGGTGTATTCGTACAATAGCAGTTTCATCTGATGGACTGTCATCAATAGCGCCATGATAAACCAGTTTTAAATTCTTATCAAACAAAAAACATTCTGGTGTTCGGTTGGCGCCAAAGGCATCGGCCACTATATTATTTTTATCAACCACATAGTTCCATTTGTAGCCCTGTGCTTTGGCGTAGGCCTTCATATCAGCGTAGCTGTCTTCCTTAGTACGTAATGCCTCGTTGCTGTTTAAAATAATAACACCTACTTTATTTTCGGTAGCGTATTTGCTGATAGCAAGGGTGCGTTCCTGGTTTTTAACTACGTAAGGGCAGGTATTGCAACTGAACATCACCAATACACCGTTTTCTTTTTTAACATCCTGCATAGCAACTTCTTTACCGGAAATGTCCTGCATTTTAAGATCAGCTTTTGGCATGTTGCTGCCTATTGGTAATGGATCGCCAACAGTAAATGCAAGCGTTGCTAATGAAGCAACCGCTATCAAACTAACCCATAGGGCTCTGCGGGATAATATCTTTTTCATAATTATTTGTTTTGATTAAAGTTATTTAATCATGTACGGATATTATAACCATTCATGTAGTTTTTTGTTCGGCTTCCTGTTGTTTTTCCTTTGCATCCCGTTTTACGGCATAAGATTTTAACGTTTTGATGCTTACGTTCAGCTCAAAGCCAATCAGCAATACCAGCGAATTGATGAAGATGAGTGCCATTAAAACGATGATGGTGCCTATGGAGCCATACAGTGCATTGTACCTGCCAAAAGCATTTACAAAAGAAGAGAAACCCAATGAGGCTATGATGCATAAAACGGTAGCCAGAATTGTGCCCGGTGAAACCAGCCGCCACTTTTTTTCTACGGCCGGGGCATACTTATAAATAAATGCAATGGAATAAAAAACTAGTGCAATGATTACCAGCCACCTTACATAAGCAATCAGCTCAAGCCAGAAACCGCTTTTTAAACCAAAGGTTTTTAAAACGGCACCCTGGGTGATCAATAAAACCAGGCAACCCAATACCAGTCCGAAAATGAGTATGGTGAGGCGGATGGCTATCCAACGGTTGTGTAATCCGGCCCGTCTTTCGAAGCCATGGTAATTTTTATTGAATGATCGCATAAGCCCCATCATGGCATTGCTTGCAAAAAACAACGCCAGTAATAAACCAAATGATAATAAACCAAACACAGGGGTTTTAAAAAAGGTTTTGTCTATAAATGTGATGATGGCACCGTTGTAACCTTCAGCAGGGATAATGTCTTTAATGATGAGCGAAAGCTGTTTGAATATTTCCCGTTTTTTTATAAAAGGCAGATTGGGTATCAGCGTAAATAAAAATAAAAACGATGGCGGTATGGCCATGATGAAATTGTAGGCAATGGCCGATGCCCTTTCGTTTAAACCAACCGTTTTAACCTGGCGATAAAAAAAACGAACCACATCATATAAAGGCACCCCTTCAAAACCGGGCAAATACCAGTGCTTGCTCTTATTGAGGATAAAAGCAAAGGGAATACTGGTGATTATTTTCCGCTCTAATTTGGTCATGTAAACTGATGTGCAATATAGTAATTAACGTATTGTGCCAGTAAAACTAAATTTCTTTCACAAAACAGCTTTCTGTCTATGTTTCGACAGGCTCAACATGACAGTAAGCTGTAAAGCTGCACCGTTATTTTATTTTAACACTGTCTAAAAAATGCTGATAGCTTTTTGCATTTACCATATGCTCGGTATAAGACTGGCTAAAGTTTGATAATCCCGACCAATCGGGCCTGGCAACAAAATAAATATAATTGGTTTGCGGGGCATTTAAAACGGCCTCAATGGTTTTGGTTGATGGAGTGCAAATGGGGCCGGGGGGCAAACCTGCATTCTGGTAAGTATTAAATGGCGAGTCGTAGTTCAGGTGCTTAAACAGTATCCTTTTCAATCCAAAATCCTTCATGGCAAACTTTACCGTAGGGTCGGCCTGCAGCCTCATGCCTGTATTCATGCGGTTTATGTACACACTGGCAATTTTACCTTTGTCTTGTTCCTTGTTTGTCTCTTCCTCTACAATACTTGCCATGCTGTAAACCTGTTGGGGCGTAAGGTTCAGGGCTTTAGCCTTTGCCAGCCTTTCTGCATTCCAAAATTTTTCCTTTTCGCTGTACAGTTTATCAATGATCTTTTTGGGTGCCGAATTCCACAACATGCTGTACGTGTTTGGGATCACAATCGTCATCAATGTGTTGTTGTTGACATCGTATTTTTTTAAAGTTTCCGCATCGGTTAAAACATTCATTACACTGGCAGAATCGCATTCAAAATTGCTGGCAATTTTTTTTGCCAGGTCTTCCTGTAATCTTAATTTATTGATGACCAGGTTTACCGGTGCCTGGGCACCCGAACGTAACATGCGCAACAGGCTTAAAATACTGCTGCCTTTTTTTACCTGGTATCGGCCTGCTTTTACCTTGGTGTGATATTTTAATTGCTTTGATATTAAATCGAAGAAGGTAGTATTACGAATGATTTTTTCATCAATAAGGGATTGCCTTATATCGTTGTAGGAAGAGCCTGTCTTTATATAAAAATATTTACTTTGCGGGGCAGATACTGTTGGTCCGAAAATTTGCCAGGCAGCATAACTACCCACCAACAGCACAACCAATAGGATTCCGTAAATCAATTTCTTTTTCATGATAGGCAAAGTAAATCAAAAAACCCCGTCGGTTTATGACGGGGTTTACAATTATTTTATAAAATATTATTTTTTACCTGCGCCTGTATCTAAAGCTGCGGGAGTGCCCGTATTTGCAGGAGTTGTTGCTGGCATTTTTGAATTTACATTTTCCATGATTGCTTTATCAGGAGCAGTTGCTGATCCTTTTTTAGGCATAAATACCGGAGAAATTATGCAAAGGATACCAACGATAGCTGCAAACAGCCAGGTGCCTTTTTCAAGTACATCAGTGGTTTGTTTTACACCCATGATCTGGTTGCCAAATCCGCCAAAACTGCTGGATAAACCACCACCTTTGGGGTTTTGTACTAATACGATTAATCCAAGTACTACTGAAGCAATAATCACTAAAATTCCAAATAAAATCAACATATTACAATCCTTTTAAGTTTTCTAATTTGGCTGCAAAGTAAGTGCTTTTGGCAGGATTAAGCAAACTTAATTTTTGGTAAACTTCGCTGGCTTTAGCTATTTTACCCTGCCTGGCAAATACTTCTGCCATCGATTCAGTTAAAACTTCCGTCTGCGTATTACTGTTTTCGGCCAGCACCTGCACATTTGTATCCGTTTTTGCCGGGTTTTCGGCTTCATTTTCCACATGAACCTTTTTCATGGTTTTAAGCCACTCGGTAAAACTTTTAAGTTGTTTGCCCAGTTTATCGCCTGTTTGCACATCGTCCGATAATTTGATGCCCTGCGATGCGAAATAATCAACCAAATGCATGGGCTCAAAAAGCATGGCTTCGCTCAGGTTAGCTTTTTCTTCTGGCATTTTCAATTCAATGTGCATGGGCTCAATCTCTTTTTCCTGCCGGAAGTTATCGGGATCTGGCGCATCGGTATTATCGGGTATGTCATCCACTTCAACAATTTCTGGCTGTGCAGGTTTATTTAAAGTTGCTGCCAGGGTTTCATCTGCTGCTTCTGCCATCGAACTGGTTTCCTTCAACTGAAAATGTAACCAATGCGGATTATTGAAGAGGATATTAGTTTTTAAAATCTGCTTTTCAAAAGCAGTTGGCTCATCCTTTATTTTTTCCAGTAAAAAAAACTGTGCAGGCGAAAAATATGGATGCCTGTCTGTAAGTTCTTTCAGAAATTCCGTATTGCCGGTATCGGAAAAATTTCTGCTGAAGAGCGATTCAAAAATTGCCTGGTTATGCTGCATGTGCAAATCTATATTACCAATTGGAAAAAATCTTATTAAAAATGGCCTCGGTTAAATTTTTTGCTATTTCATCGCCTTTGGCCTGCTCTACCTGGCTCAGGCTGAGGTTGCCATCAAAGTCAATACTGTACGTAACATCGGCTTCAAAATTCTTTTTCTCATCTAATGTATTTTTAAATATAAGATGAAAGTTTGCTGTTAACCGGTTAAGGCTGGTATTATTACCACTGATACCGGTTGTGCTTGTATAATATTGCGAAACATAGCCGCTGATATCGTAGTGGGCATCATCATCATTGGTTTGCCTTAAACGGGTGGTGCCAATTATTTTTGCCTTTAGTTTTTCTGTTACCTGCGGACTTAATTGCGGGTTCTTATATTCGGCCCTGTTCTCAAAATAATTTACCCGAAAGGTTTTAACCTCGGTTGGTAAACCGCCTATATCTTTAAAGCCGTATTTGCAGGTAGCAAAGCAGCAAGTGGTAAGCAATAGTAAACTGATAGCAAAAAGTTTCATGTTGCTTATTGTAGATTTTAGATTGTAGATTTTAGATTGCTGTTTGCTCACAGCTAACAGCTCACAGCTTACCGCTTCTTCTTTATTCTTCAATATCATACTCTTTTAATTTACGGTACAAAGTACGTTCACTAATCCCCAGATCCAGCGATGCATCTTTACGCTTGCCTTTATGTTTCTTTAATGCTTTTATGATGAGTTCTTTTTCCTTATCAATAATACTTAATGATTCTTCCACATCTTCATGATGATCGATGGCATCCGGATTATGCGGTAAAAAAACCGGTTTTGATGAATTGGCTGCAGCAGCATTGTTATTGAGTTCTGTAAAAGCCTGCTCACTAAAAACTGGTGCATGGTGCTCTGCAAACTGCGCAATATTTGGGTTTTGCAACAGATCAAAAAACATTTTCTTCAGTTCGTTCACATCTTTCTTCATGTCGAAAAAAAGCTTGTAAAGGATATCTCTTTCATTTGCAAATTCACTCTGACTAACCGAACCTGCCCCGCCTGCCAGCACCGGTAGCCTTGAATAATTATGATCTGGTAAAAAACGCTGCATGGTATTTGCGTTAATCATTTTATCCTGACTAAGCACCGATATCTGCTCTGCAATATTCTTCAATTCACGCACATTACCGGGCCATGGGTAGTTAATTAACACATCTTTTGCCCCATCATCTAATTGCACGGGTGTGCCTTTGTAACGGTCAGAAAAATCGGTAACAAATTTTCTAAAGAGTAAATAAATATCTTCCTTCCTGTCTCTTAATGCCGGCACCCTGATGGGGACAGTGTTTAAACGGTAATACAAATCTTCCCGGAACCTATTTGTCTGTGTGTATTCAATCAATTCTTTATTGGTAGCTGCAATAACACGTACATCTGTTTTCTGTACTTTGCTGCTTCCTACACGTATGTATTCACCGGCTTCCAGTACACGCAATAAACGGGCTTGTGTGCCCAGCGGTAATTCGCCTATCTCATCTAAAAATATAGTACCGCCGTTTACGGTTTCAAAATAACCTTTGCGGCTATCAACAGCACCGGTAAAAGATCCTTTCTCATGGCCGAACAATTCCGAATCGATGGTACCTTCGGGAATAGCACCGCAGTTAACTGCAATAAAAGGATTGTGTTTGCGGGCACTTAATGCATGAATAATCTGTGAGAAAACTTCTTTGCCCACGCCACTCTCGCCATTGATGAGTACGCTTAAATCGGTATTTGCAACCTGCACGGCAATATTTAATGCATGATTAAGGCCGGATGAGTTGCCGATGATACCGAAACGGTTTTTTATTGATTGTAGTTCCATTGTTTTTAAATTATCTCCAGGCTTCCTTTAGTGTATTTCTGAAAATATTATTTAGCTCAGAAAAATCAGGCGCATTTTTATAATCAAATCCTTTCAGGTATTTTGTAAAATGTTCAATCTTGATAGTTATAAATTCATCTATTATTTTAATACGGTTTCCTTTGTCGAGCTCCTCACCATCTTTCTTTTTTTCAAGCAAGAAATTGATTTCGTTTCTTAGATCAACATTTTTAATTTCATTGTCCAACAATATTTCAAACTCCATTGGAGCCATCTCTATTTTCTTTTCAATCCAGCAACAGGCCAGCAAAGGACGAAGAACATAAAAATATTTTTTCAGCCTTACTAAGTCATTTTTAAAATATGCGTCATAGTTGCCTTTTGCCATGTGTAAATAATGGTAAAGGCATGATTTAGGATTGAAATATATCTTAACCGCTTCTCTCAATTGTTTTGCTGTTGAAAAAAATTCGGAATAAACTATGGGGCTGCTTAGCCATTCTAAAAGCGGGGGATTAGACTTTCTGAAAAGCAGCAATGCTTTTTTTAATTCCCATCCTGCAAGGTCAATATCATTTGGCAACATGATTTCGATATTATCTTTCTTTGCTTCGATTGATAAATACCAATTATAATCATGTACATAAATAAACCTTACATCCCAATCGCTGTTTACTGAGGCAAATCCCCAAGCCCTGCTTCCGGATTCAACTGCATACAGTATTTTAATTTTTCTTTCCTGCTCTACAAGAAGCAACTCCTTTAATATTGCTTCCCTCATCCTATGCTATTTTTGCAATTAAAGTCCCTGCTGTGCAATCAATAATTTTTACAAAAATATACTCTCCAACCGTTAATTCACCTTTCGGAAAAACAACTACTTTATTCTGATCTGTTCTGCCATACAAATCGTTTTCACTTTTTTTAGATGAGCCTTCAATAAGTACTTTCCGTGTTTTGCCTACTTCTTTTTGCATGGCTAATAAAGAATGGCCACGGTATAAATCAACCATTTCCTGCAGCCTGCGTTTTTTTACATCCAGCGGTACATCGTCTTCAAACCTTCGTGCAGCAAGCGTTCCGGGCCTTTCGCTGTAAAAATACATATAGGCCAGATCGTATTTGCAATATTCCATCAGGCTTAAAGATTCCTGATGTTCTTCTTCAGTTTCAGTACAAAAACCAGTGATCATATCGGTTGAAATACCGCAATCCGGTATCAGTTCCCGAATGCGGTTTACTTTGGCGATATACCATTCACGGCTGTAAGTACGGTTCATCATTTGTAACACACGGGTGCTGCCGCTTTGCACAGGCAGGTGAATATAATTGCAGATGTTTTCGTACTTCACAATAGTGTGTAACACATCATCGGTAATATCTTTTGGATGCGATGTAGAGAAACGGACACGTAAGAGGGGAGAGATCAATGCAACCTGTTCCAAAAGAAGAGCGAAAGTCACCGCCCCCCCGCCCCCCAAAGGGGGAGAAAAAGCCCTCTGTGAATTCAAAAAGTTATTTGAATTCGCAGGCTGTTCCAAACTCCCCCCTTGGGGGGCTGGGGGGGCTTGGGCCTGATAATAGCTATCTACATTTTGTCCCAGCAATGTTACCTCCCGGTAGCCCTGCTCAAATAAGGTTTTGCATTCGTTGATGATGGATGCAGCATCACGGCTTCTTTCCCGGCCACGGGTAAAAGGCACCACACAAAACGAACACATATTGTTGCAACCACGCATGATGCTTACAAAAGCATTAACGCCGTTGCTGTTAAGGCGTATGGGTGCAATATCGGCATAGGTTTCATCGCGGCTTAATAAAACGTTCACGGCTTTTTGTCCCGTTTCTGCTTCCTCAATGAGGGCAGGTAAACTGCGATAGGCATCAGGGCCAATAACCAGGTCAACCAGTTTTTCTTCTTCTAAAAACTTTGCTTTCAGGCGTTCGGCCATGCAACCCAGTACACCCACCAGCATGCCCGGTTTTTGTTTTTTTATCTGCCTGAATTCTGTTAAACGCTTACGTACCGTGGTTTCGGCTTTTTCACGAATAGAGCAGGTATTGATGAAGATAAGATCAGCTTCTTTATAATTATTGGTGGCGCCAAAACCATTATCCATTAATATAGAAGCCACCACTTCGCTGTCGGCAAAATTCATGGCGCAGCCATAACTTTCTATGTAGAAAAATTTCCTGTATTGATCTGGTTCTGTTGCAAACAGGGCAAATGCTTCTCCCTGCCTGGCTTCATCATGTTCTTTATTTGCAGATATATTCAGCATTTACCGGCCTTTTTTTTAGAAGAGCAAATATAGTACAATAAGGGAGATTGTGACAGGATGGCAGAAGCTTTTCTTCGCTGTTTAACTCAATAATAATGTAAAAGGTACATTCTGTCTTTTAAAGCGTAAATTCACCGGCCTGACATCTTCAATTTCCAATATTCGAAGTCCTGCGGAATTTAAAGAATAAACTCAGCCGATTTATTATGAGTAATAATCTTTACATCGTTCGCCACGGAAAAATGCTGATTGAAAACCGCAATAAACCGGATTATCTGCATCTTTCGAAAGACGGGCTCAATTTCGGGCTTCACCTGGATAATTATTTTAAGGACATTTATTTTGATCATGTCCTTTATCAATCGATTGATGTAAAAACATCTGATCCCTATAACCGCTGCCGCAGTACCATACGGGGCACCAAAGGCCTTAAAAGCGAATTTGATAAAACCCAGTTGAGTAAGCTGTTTGACGATATTAATAAAGCAGATAACGGGCGCCAGAATGTTTTACTTTGTTACCGTACCGAAGCTTTTAACGTAATCAGTAATATCCTGGATATTTATGATAATGATGAGTATTTCAATAAAGATTACAACCGCATCTTTCATTTTACTTTCAGCAACAACAATTATAGTTTTGTAAAGAAGGTGAATACGGAGGAGAAGTGAAAAAATTAAACACTTTCGTTTAAAAATATTATGAAAGCCTGTGCATATCTTGTTCAGGCTTTTAAAATTGCAGGCACCTATAAAATTTGAAGTATGACACCTATCAGGCAGTACCCATTTTACTTTAAGGGCACAGTAATTCTTTTTGGCCTGGTATTGATTTGCTATGCGCTGAATAGTTTAAGTGGTATTTTAGCACCTATTGCTTTTTCTTTTGTTATTGCTATTTTATTAAACCCGCTTGTAAATAAACTTCAACAAAAGAAAGTAAAAAAAGTGCTTGCAATTTCTATTGCATTAACAATCACAATTGTTTGTGTAGCCGGTATCTTATATTTTATTTCGTCTCAGCTAATTAATTTTGGAGATAACCTGCCAGAATTAAAAGTGAAATTTAATGAACACTTTAAGGTGATACAGGAGTGGGCTGCAGCTAATTTAAAAATATCCTTGGCTAAGCAACAGAGGATGATCAATGATGCTGCATCGGGCAGCCAGGCTTTAATTGGTAAAACACTGGGTAGCGCTTTTGGCGTACTTGGTTTTTTTGTGCTGGTGCCTATTTATGTTTTTTTGTTGCTGTTCTATAAAACACTAATGATTAATTTTTTGCATGAAGCTTTTGCAGAAAAAAATACCGACCAGGTTTCTGCTGTGCTGGGCCAGACAAAATCAGCCATTCAAAATTATATGGTGGGTTTACTGCTGGAAGCGCTGGTGGTGGCCATTCTTAATTCTGTTGCCTTATTTATTTGTGGTGTTCAATACGCTATTTTACTGGGCGTAATTGGCGCTTTGCTGAATATGCTGCCCTACATTGGGGGCTTAGTTGCCATTGCTTTGCCGGTGCTTATTGCTGCTGTAACCAAAGATGGGTTTACTACCCCAATAGCCGTGGTTGCTTCTTATACTTTAATTCAATTTATAGATAATAATTTTCTGGTGCCTTTGCTGGTTTCATCCAGGGTAAAAATAAATGCATTTTTTTCTATTGTGATTGTGTTGTTGGGCGGTGCTTTGTGGGGCATTGCCGGTATGTTTTTATCTATTCCCTTTTTGGCGATATTAAAAATAATATTTGACCGCCTGCCCGAAATGAAACCCTGGGGCAAATTGCTGGGCGATGAAATACCCACAAGGCATAAAGGAGAGGTTTGGCTGAGAAGAAGAAAAAAGGCATCGGCCGGGGAGAAGGTGGTGGAGGATAGTAAGTTGTAAAGTAGAAGCGCTTTAAACGCTTCGCCAAGGCGTCCTTATAGAGAGGAGGACGAATGGGAGAAACCCGAATCAATCCGCAAAAAAACCGCCTCACCAAAGTGAGACGGTTCATGAAATTTCTTGAAATTTATCTTACCATATCCTCGTCCTTTGCTCCGGTGCCTTATACATTTTATCGCCAAACTTTACATCAAAAGCTTTGTAAAAAGCATCCATATTGGTAAGTGGGCCATTGGCACGGTAAACACCGGGCGAATGATTATCGGTTACAATACGTTGTGCTGCTGCTTCGGGCAAAATATTATTGCGCCAAACTTGAGCCCAGTTTAAAAAGAAACGCTGATCGGGTGTAAAGCCGTCAATCATTTCGGTACCTTGCCCCTGGTTGGTTTTTTTAAATGCTTCGTAGGCAATGCTTAAACCGCCAAGGTCGGCCAGGTTTTCGCCAAGGGTTAATTTACCGTTTACATGCATGGTATCTAAAATGGTATAGCCATTGTATTGCTGCACCACTTCATCGGCACGTTTTTTAAATTCATCGGCATCGCTTTTGCCCCACCAGTCCTGCAGGTTACCATCGGCATCAAACTGACGACCCTGGTCATCAAAACCGTGGGTCATTTCGTGGCCAATTACGGCGCCAATGCCACCATAGTTAATGGCATCATCGGCCTCAAAATCAAAGAAAGGAAAACGCAAAATGCCAGCCGGGAAAACGATCTCGTTTTTTTGCGGACTGTAATAAGCATTCACCGTTGGCGGTGTCATACCCCATTCTGTTTTATCAATCGGTTTGCCCAGGCGGTTCACGTTATCGTTATATGCCCACTGGCTGCAACGTTGCAGGTTTCCGTAAAAATCATCTCTATTAATAACAAGCCCATCGTAGTTTTTCCATTTATCGGGGAAACCTATCTTTTTAACAAAGGCATTCAGTTTACCCAAAGCACGTTGCTTGGTAACTTCACTCATCCAGTCAAGTTTTTTAATGCGGCTGTCGAAAGTTACAGACAGGTTATTTACGAGCTCCAGCATACGAGCTTTGGCAGCCTGGTTAAAATAGCGTTCAACATATAATTGTCCCAGCAGGTCGCCCAACTGGCGGTCAATTAAACCGCTCATGCGTTGCCAGCGTGGCGTTTGTTCTTTTTGTCCGCTAAGCGATTGGTTGTAGGCAAAATTAGCATCCACAAATGCACTGCTCATGTAAGGCGCAGCATCTTTCAACACACCCCATTTCAGGTAAACCTTCCAATCATCTAGCGGAATTTTATTTAACAAAGAATCTATAAAAACCATGTATTTGGGGTTACTTACAATTACATTTTCTTGTTTTCCTTTGTAACCTAACTCCAGTAAAATAGTTGCCCAGTTTAAGTTGGGTGTTTTGGCAGTTAATCCTTCAACCGAAAATTTGTTGTATAATTTAGTGGGGTCACGCATTTCAACACGGCTCATCTGGGCCTGTGCCATGGCGGTTTCCAATTGCATAATGGTAACAGCTTTGGCCATTGCATTTACATTGTTTTCGCCAGTAAGGGTAAACAGTTTTGTAATGTATGTAACGTAATCGGTTCTTATTTTCTGGCTGCGGGCATCGTTCTTTAAATAGTAATCACGGTCGGGTAAAGTGGTACCACCCTGGCCAATGCTGATGATGTATTTGGTTACATCTTTTGCATCCTGCCCAACACCAATACGGTAAAAAGGAGAACTTACCGTCTGTGCACGTAACGTGTTTGCGTATTTTAAAACCTGCGCTTTGGAGCTTAAAGCTGTAATGGCATCTAAATATGGTTTGATGGGTTTATAGCCGAGTTTTTCAATAGCAGCACTGTCTATGGCGCTGGCATAATAATCGCCCACACGTTTCATCAAGTCGCTCATTTCAGATTTTTCTTTATTATCAGCACGTGCTTTTGGATTTGTAGAAGCATCTTCTAGCAAGCCTTTGAGGGCAAGGGAGCTTTCCTCGGCCAAGGCATCAAAACTTCCCCAGCGTGTTTTTGATGCAGGTATGGGGGTCTTTTTTATCCAGCTGCCATTTGCGTATTGATAAAAGTTATCGCCTGGTTTAACAGAAAGATCCATGTTGGCCGGATCGATGAATTTTCTTTTTGATGAATTGTTGGGTGATATAACAGTTGACGGACCAGAAACCGTGACAGGGCCATTTTTTGAATTGGATGGTGCCGGTGCATTTTTAGCAGCTTCTGCAGCTCTTGCTTTTTCCTGCTCGGCCGCTTTTGCCCTGTTTTTGGCGCTTTGCACCGGATCAGGATCCGTACCGGTTTGGGCAGAAATTAATTGTGGTGTTAAAAGCGTAAAGAACATTAAAACCAGAAGCGATACATTTTTTTTCATACATGAATATTTATTCGCTAAAAATATAAAAGTTGGCTCAATAAGCAATGCCAATATTGTTTGAGCGGTATAAATAGTGCAGCTATGAAGTTGAAATGGCCGTAAACATTAAATTATTTTAATGAGACGGAAAAAGATATTGCCTTTGTCGGAAGAATAAGCAAACCCTGCTGAAAAAGTTGTACGGTTGTAAGGGCTTAATATAATGCCAGCACCAACCCCCGAATGCCAGGTATTTGATTTTTCGCCCGGCATCCAAACACGGCCAAAATCATACAAAGCCAGCAAACCAAACTTTCCGTTGTATAAATATGACCTTACATCTTTTACCCAACGTATCTCATTTTGGCTATACATGGTTGTTTTACCAAAAAATCGGCTACGGCGATAACCCCGTAAAGTTTTGCCACCACCAATAAAATTATACTGATAAAATTCTGGCTTGCCTGATAGGGTTGCTGCACCAGCTTTTAAATAAAGCCCCAGGGTTTTTGTAAAAGGAAGAAATACTTGTGCCGCTGCCTCGTACCGGAAGAAGTTACGCCTGTTTTGTACATTATCTATATAGCTGATGTTTGCATCAAAACCAAATCCTTTAGTTGGCAATAAAGAATCATTTACTTTTAAAAAGCTGTATTCAATTTCGGCACCGGCAAATTGCTTGTTTTTATAAAGATTGTCTACATATGAAACAAGGCCTTTGTTAAATGTGTTATCATTTAGTATTTCTACTGTTTGATAGAAGCCGTTAACGCTAAGCTTTTGGTACCGGCCCATATTGTTGCTGAACCCCGCTTTAGCTATGTATTCTTTAGTACGTAGCCTGTTAAAAGTATTGGCGGCATCAAGTTTCAGGGTTTCATTACCCAGGCCATAATAATTTGTCCACCTAACAAAATCATAATTGCTGTGTAAATTAAGGTCCCATTTTTTTATTACATCGGCAATCGTTGCCTGGTAAGTTGCACTAAAGGCTTTTTCGTTGAAAGAATATTTTACATTCAGTTTTTGGTTAAAGGCAAATGGTTCTTTTCTCCATTTAAATTTTGTTGCTGCAAATTCGAGCCCAGTATAAAAACGATCATCATTGCTGAAAAATAAAAGTGGTTTAAGGCCGCTTTTATTATACCTGAATTCATCGTATTTGTATTTGTTGATTTCGGGGTCATTAGAAATTTTGATACAGGTTTCCGGTCCTTTAATAATACTGTTTTCCGGGTTATCGTATATTTTTACACTGTGAGATGCCCCCCCGATTTTGGAAATATCTTTATATTCATCTTTAGCAGTTCCGCCAATCAATCTTACTTTAATAGCCTTATTTGCATTACCGGTTACTTCATAAACATCCGGGGCACTAATGCCGTATAAACGTATTTCTTTTGTTTCGTTGCTATAAAAAATTCTGGAGTAAAAGGGCTTTTCTTTTATTTTTCCTTTGTTGGTTATTTTGTAAATATTCACCAGGGTAGATCCGCCTTCATTCCTTTTTATTTCAAATTTTTCATTACCAGTTGTACCAGGTACATCAACTTCTTTTGCTAAAAAAAGATAGTAATTACGGGCATAATCAACCAGCTTATTTCTCCTCAGTTTTAAATTACTGATGATTTTGTTACCCGAAATTGGAAAAATTTCTGGAGGCAATTGTTGCACGGCCGATTCAATTACATTATCTGTAAGTGCCTGCTGTAGTTCGGTAGCCTGGCTTATCCATTGCTGTTGGGTTATTTCATTAGCCATTCGCCGGTCAAGGTATCTTGCGGCAAAATTAAAAGTGCTTACATTTTTTATATCTGTTCCAAAACTTTGAAATTTTCCGGAAGCAAGGCCTTTGAACAATCCAGTTAAAATGCCATCAAACTTTGTATATGCCTGGTCTCTGTCACGGGGTACAGGTGTATAAATTGTTTTATCGCCCTGTTTGTTAGCTGCCCATCTCCATTGGTCTTCGTGGCGCCCCCAGTCGCTGATAAACATATCAAAAATACGTGACCGAACATAATGTAGCTGGTCTGCCTGCGCATCATTATCTTTTTCTAGCTCTTCTAATAATTTATCTGTACCAATGATATTTTTAGAGTTGCCAAAGTTGTCGGCATTGGCCCAGTTACCATCTGCCCTCTGTTCAAAAAGATAAAGTGCATCAGCATAAGAATCATTAAATTCTCCAAGCCTGTCTTGCTTTGGCAAATATATTACAACAGGATTTGTATGTAGAATTGCAGCAGCCTGCGCCATAGGTGCAATAGTTAAAGCTGAATAGGGATGGGCAATTGATACCTGGTCGTTTGCCATAGCGGCAATAAAACTGCCCTTAACTTCTGCAGGCAAGGCGCCTTCAAAAGTTTTATCAATACTTCGTAAAACGTACTCTCTGCCGTTTGTATCCTTTAGGCGCAATGATTTACTTTGCCTGCCCCCACCGGCCTGGTATGGAGTAAGTCCGCCTGCCAGTGTATCAAGCATAACAACTTTAAAAACCGCCGGTGTTTTCCACTCTTTTCGGTAGTGCAGGCCCCATAAGGTATGATGTACATTACTTCGGTAGTACTGTTCGCCTGCAACAGTTTTAAAAAACTGGCCGTCCTTTTGTGTTTGTGCTTTCAGCTCTTTCCATTGAAAACAAAGTGTTAGAAGGGAGAAGTATAAAAGACAATATTTTATTTTGATTAAGTACTTATCAGACATACCTGATACTTTTATACAAAATCATGCCACTTATACAAAATGCTATTTTTAATAAGCGTAAATACTAATTTTGCAAACATCAACACAAAAGCCTTGTTTAAATATTTATTGCCTTATTTCTTATTGTTTATTTCAAATAGTATCCTTGCTCAAACTACAAATGTTTTACCAGGTATTGTGATTGGAACTGTATTGGATAGTGACAACAGCAAGGCTGTTGGAGGTGCCAGCATAAATATATACAACCTTACAGATACGCTTTACAAAAGCAAAACAATCAGCATGACAAATGGCGAGTTTGTTGTTGATAAACTGCGTTTTGGATATTACGGGCTGCAGATAACTGCAGTTGGGTATAATACCATGGTTATTGACAGCATTTATATAAGGGCCGAACGATTTGATTTTGACCTGAATGATATACCCCTTAGTAAAGATTCTAAAATAATGAACGAGGTAGTTGTGTATGCCGAAAAACCACTCATTGAAAATAAAGATGGAAAGATCATTTTTAATACCGGTGAATCGGCGCTAAGCTCAGGTGCCACCACCACAGAACTGCTTAAACAAACACCGCTGGTGAATGTAGATAACGATGGTAAAATTTTACTGCGTGGCAAGGAAGTAAAAATTTTGATTGATGATAAACCGGTGGAGCTGGACAGCAAACAATTACAGGACCTGATGGAAAGTATGCCCGGCAGCATGATTGAAAGGATTGAAGTGATGACCACACCGCCGCCGCAATATGCCAATGAAAGGGGAGGCGTGATAAATATTGTAACCAAAAAAGGAAAGGTTGGTTTTAGTGGCAGGATAAATGCCAATTACGGTACCCGGGGCGAAGCTGCCATCAGTGGTAATTTAACTTACCGTAAAAATAAGTTTGCACTTAATTTATCGGGCGGCTTTGGGTACAATGAATACAATGGAACCAGCTACAGTAACCGGCAAAATTTTTATACCGATTCATCAAATTATTTTAACACGAATGGTGATAATACTAATAACAATCGCAGGCCAAACATGCGGATGAGTATAGATTACGACCTGAGCAAGCGGCAGAGCATGAATTTTACTGCACAATACAACGGCAATAATTCGGTGTACGAAAACAATACAGCATACAGTAATTTAAACCGCTACAGTGAGGTATATAAATTGAGTAACCGTACTACCGGAACAGGTAACAGCAGCTGGAGCCCTGCTTTTAATTTTACTTACAGCATCAAGGGAAAAAATCCGAAGACATTATTGAAATTTATCAGCGGCTTTAATTTTAATGCCAATAATAATGAACGTAATTTTTACCAGCAATATTTAAACCCGGATAATACCCCAACCAGTTCAGACTCAACACAGGAGCAGAATACCTACAGCAAAAACAACAGCATTAACCTGCGCATAAATTATGATAAGCCGCTGAACGATAAAAAAACTTCCCTGAATTTTGGCGCCAGCTATAACCAATACAACAACCACAACGTACTCAACACGGCTTTTATGAAAAAGCCGGAAAATGTTTTTGTGCAGAACGATTTGCTGAGCAATGATTTTCTTTTTCATCAAACCATTACTGGATTAAGGGCTTCGGCACGATATGATTTTGTGCCCGATTTTTATTTGAACGGAGGACTGCAGGCTGATTATACCCAAACCTACTTCGACATTAAAAACAACAGCAACCGCTATTTAAATAATTACTGGAGCATGTTGCCATTTGCCAACCTGGTAAAAAAATGGAAGAACGATGTAAACATTACACTCAGTTATAAAAGAACGGTGCAAAGGCCCCGGCTGAACGAACTTAACCCCAGCCTGGATTATGGCGACCCATACAATACCCGTTCGGGCAATCCTTATGTGCAGGCTTATTATGCCGATAATTTTGATTTTATTTTTGGCAAGTGGAATAAGAAATACAATTTCAATGTATCTGCCGGTTACAATGCGCTGCAGAAAATTTACAGCTTTATCAGAACCCTGCAACCCGATGGCAGCACATTTACCACCTGGCAAAACATAAGCGGCCGCAAAGAGTATGAAGCCAGTGTATGGGGTGGTTATACTTTAAATAAAAAAGCAAAAGCAAACCTGAGTTTCGGTTACACGTACAATGTGTATAGTGCTTACGACCGTACGGTAAGGTATTTTAGAAACGGTGGTTCATTTTATTCAACCCTAAACGGTAGTTACCAGTTTACCGATCTTATGAATTCCAATGCCAGTTTTACCTTTAACCGCTTTGCAAATCCGCAGGGTTCGGTAAGGAATACGTTGAGTATGAATATTGGTGTTCAGAAAAAGTTCTTTGCCAAAAAAGTTACGCTAACGTTGAATATTATTGATCCGTTTCGCCAGCAGCAGAACAGGAATTATACCTACGGCAGCAATTTTAACCTGGAGAGTTACAGCACGACCAACACCCGTAATTACAGGCTGGCATTGAGTTATACGTTTAAGAAAAAAGATAAAAAATCGGGCAGGGAAGCGTTGCTGAAAAAGTTGCAGAAGAAATAAACCTTTTCAAATTATCATCTTTCTATTTCAAAAGTCTGTCAGGGAGAGCTTGTCGAACCCGGTATGTAATTGTGAACCCACCTTCGACAAGCTCAGGCTGGCACTGTAATAGTTCAAGGATTTTGTTCAAATGGCTTTTTAGTAAAATTAATACGTTTTGACAGCCAACTTTCTTTAACCGGTATTATCCATTTTTCAATCATTTCTTTTTTGCATAAAACCGTATTGTTGAAATACAAAGTATCTGTATTGATGAAATTATTTTCAACTGCATATTCTAACTGGCTTAACGGCAATAACTGAACTTTATCTTTTACAACAAAAGCCAGGTTTTGCCTGTCGAACATTTGTACTTTATATTTCTCTTCGATAGACTTAATGAGATGAACCGAACTATCTGTGCTGCAACCACTCACACCGGTTGCGCTTTCATCGGCCATTAAAACAATAAACTGGCTAAAGAACAGATTGGCAAAACCCTTTACCGGTGCGCCATGGCTTTTCCAGTTTGCAGCAAATGCATGCAGCATATCTTTCATCTCCAATGCTTCGTTTATGAAAAATAAGCGGCTGCTTTGATATATCCACACACGGGAGTTGTCGTTAAAATCTTTGGGAAGATGTTCTGTAAAATCTAAATCCATTTTTTTCTGTTTAGTATCATGTAGTCAAAATCAAACATAAAGCGTTTGTACATGAAACATTATCAATTATGCATTATTAAGTTATCCATTTAATTACTCATCGAAGCCGCCACCAACTCTGCAATATCCAGCACCTGCACTTCATCTTCTTTATTGCTGTTTTTAACGCCATCCGTCATCATGGTATTGCAAAACGGGCAGGCTGCTGCAATAATACTGGCGCCGGTTTCAATGGCTTCATTGCTGCGATCTATATTAATACGGGTATCTCCTTTTTCTTCTTCCTTAAACATTTGGGCACCACCGGCACCACAACATAAACCATTGCTGCGACAGCGTTTCATCTCTACCAATGAAACATCCAGGGCTTCTAAAACCTTGCGGGGTGCTTCATAAATATTATTTGCACGGCCCAGATAACAACTATCGTGGTAAGTAATTTTTTTGCCTTTAAATGTTCCGCCCTCTATCATTTTAATTTTGCCTTCATCAATCAGTTGTTGCAAGAATGTTGCATGGTGAATGACTTCATAAGTGCCGCCCAGTTCTGGGTATTCGTTTTTCAATGTATTAAAACAATGCGGACAGGCAGTTACAATTTTCTTGATACCATAGCCATTTAAAATCTGAATATTCTGGTAAGCCATCATCTGAAACATGAATTCGTTACCTGCACGGCGGGCCGGGTCGCCGGTACACATTTCTTCCTTGCCCAGTATGGCGTAGTTGATGCCAACCTTATCCAATATGGTTACAAATGCCTTGGTTATTTTTTGAGCCCGTTGGTCAAAACTTCCGGCGCAGCCTACCCAAAATAAAACTTCGGGGCTTTCGCCCTTCGCCATCATCTCTGCCATTGTTGGAACATGCATACAATAAATTTTTATCCCTGAAAGTTAGTTTAAAAAGCAATAATGCTGTTATGCAAAAATAAGTCATTCATGCCTAATTAAAATGGATGAAGTATTGCAGCAAAGGTTTTGCCTTCGGCAAAAAAGAATTTGCTACTGAGGAACTGAAGCACAGAATTGAACCTGTATTTTTTTCCGTGCTTCTGTGTTTCTGTGGCAAATACCAGGTTGCGCAGCAACTTCTCCTTTGTTTCTTAGAGCCTTTGTGGTAACTCAATTATCTTCGCAGCAGTGAGAAAACTCTTTAGCCGAATTACAAACTGGGAGGCCTGGCCTTTTAAATTGCTTTACGCACCTATTGCGCCGGTGTGGGGTTGGTACATGCTTAAGTCCCGTTCGGTATGGTTTTTTACACCCAGCAATCCTAAAATTACTTTTGGTGGTATGGATGGCGAGCCCAAGAAAGAAATGTATGATCTACTGCCCAAACATTTATATCCTGCCACTTTTAATGTATTACCAGGGCAGGATTTTGATAAGTTGAAGGCAGACCTGAAAAACAGCGGTATCATTTATCCATTTATAGTAAAGCCAGAAGTTGCCAGCCAGGGAATATTGTTTCGTAAAATAGATACGGAAGCTGAATTGCAAAACTATCATACTAAAATTCCGGTTGAGTATATTGTTCAGTCCCTGGTGAATTATCCCATGGAAGTAAGTGTATTTTATATCCGTCATCCGCAGCAAAAAAATGGAACCATTACCGGTTTTTTACACAAGATACCTTTGCAGGTTGCGGGCAATGGAAAAGATACACTGGAGCAATTAATTTTGCAGCATCCCAAAGCACAAAAAAGACTGGGAGAAATGTTCAGCAAGCATAAAGAATATTTAAAAACAGTTTTACCTAACGGCGAAAAATTTATGCTGAGTTATGCCGCCAATCATAACCGGGGAGCTCATTTTGTTGATTTGAAAGAACATATTGATGATAAGCTGCTGGCAATATTTGATGAGATAAGCTTTGGTATTAATGACTTCTTTTATGGCCGCTACGATATTATGTGCAGCAATGTTGAAGACCTTAAAAATGGAAAGAACTTTACCATACTTGAATACAATGGCTGCGGCGCTGAACCAAATCATTTTTATGACACAGGTTATACTTTGATAGGGGCTTACAAAGAAATTTTGAGGCATTGGAAGGCTTTATACAATATATGCAAATACAACAGCCAACAGGGTATTAAACCCTGGCCTTTTCAAAAAGGGAAAAAATTTCTGGCGCATATAAAAGCACACTTTAAAATTATAAGGGAAGCTGATGCAAATATGAAGTAAGCAGTATTTTTTTATTAATGAATAGTAAAAGCTGCAAAATGTCCGTGGTGAGTAATCGAAACCGGTATCTGCAAATTATTACCACAATTTATAAAAGGAACTCCATTTTTATCTTTTATAATGTTTATTTTTTTTTTCATTTTACCGGTAACTGAATTATAAGAGGCAATTATTTTTTTATAGATGAATAATTGCTTTTTGTAATTGTGTAGTTCCGGTAAGTAAAAACATGAATTTATGAGGTTGTTTTTTTTAACTCCTGCCGGCCGGGCAATGCTGTAGATATAATCTTTTGCAATTACGGTTATTGTTTGATAGCTGGTATTGTTGTAAGCAACAAGTCCTGTAGTTTCAGTTAATATGGTACAACAAAATTGCTGCGGTGCAAAAAAACGTCCGCCAAATTGCCGGGTATAAATTTTGTAAGCGCTTTCTTTCATGGTCCATAATTTCCAGACCATTTCATGGGGTAGTGCTGCATCGCTGATGTACTGTTGCTCATGCAGGGTAAATATTTTATCGAGAAAGCCTTTTCTTTTCCAGTTGCTTTCTGCAGCGGCAAGTTTAATATCTACGATATCATTGCCTGTCATTTTTCTGCGAGTTTGGCATTTATTATTTCCATGGCAGCTTTTACGTTCAGCATTTTTTCCATCGAGTCATTGTCTATGATGATGTCAAATTCATTTTCAATATCCAGAATCACATCTACCAGGTTTGCTGAATTGATCTTCAAGTCATTCAGAAAATCGGTGTGTTCATTAAGGTTATTAAATCCTTCTTCGTTCTTAACATAAGGTTTCACAATACCTTTTAGTTTTTCTATCAGTTCCTCTTTTGTCATTCAGTATATTTTTTAAAAATGATACAGGCATTTACATCGCCAAAACCAAAACTGGCTTTAGCTATCACCTGCAATTTATTGTTTTCTAAAACTGTCTGTGGTATTTTTTCGGGGCTTATGATGGCAGCAATATCCGGGTGAACATCTTCGCAATTGACAGCAGGAAAAATAAAATTATGATGCAAACATAAAATGGCAGCAATACTTTCAATGGCACCCGCTGCACCCAGGCAATGGCCAGTCATAGCTTTCAGCGAATGTATATTAGGAAAATCCTTTCCTTTACGGTTTAAAGCAGTAGCCCAGCTATTTACTTCTGCAGCATCTTTAATGGTTGCCGTTAAATGCCCGTTTATCAGGTCAATGTCATCAGGTTGTATGTTTGCATTGTGAATAGCATCTTTAATGCAGCGTTGCACGGCTTCGTTGTTTGGTGCCGTCATGCTGCCGCTGCCACGCTGGCCGCCTGCATTGATTGCACCGCCTGAAACCTCTCCATAAATTGTTGCGCCTCTTTCAACCGCACTATCCAGCGATTCCAATAACAAGGCCCCTGCGCCGCTGCCCGGCACAAATCCTCCTGCAGTTGCACTCATGGGACGTGATGCTTTTTCGGGATCGTCATTATGTTTGTAGCTCATCACTTTCATGGCATCAAAGCCACCCCAAATGTACGGGCCATGGTCGCTGCAACCGCCAACGAGCATGCGCTTTGCCTTCCCGGATTGTATTCTTTCAAAACCCATTAATATCGCCTCTGTTCCGGTGCAACAAGCAGATGAGTTACTGGTTACCAGATTTCCCAAACCAAGTATGCCGCTCAGGTAAGCTGAAACGCCGCTGACCATTGTTTGCACTACAGCCGTGCTGCCCAATTGTTTTACCTGGCCTGCGTCTATCTTATAAAATGATTCTCGTAATTTTTCAACAGAAGAACTTCCCGTTCCAAACACGGTTCCGCTATCCCAGTCTGTATTGCTGTTTTCATTGATGGACAGGCCAGCATCTTTCCATGCATCTATGCCTGCCATGCAGCCATACAAAATACCGGGGCTGTTAAAATTTTTTAATTGAAGTGGAGTGAGGTATTGTTGTTTCAATTCTTCTGAAACCTTTGGTATACCACCGATACAACAGGAAAAATTGAAGTCTTTCAGTTCTTGGTAAAAACGGATACCCGAGATACCTTTTTTTATGGCGTTGTAAAAATCAGGGATGCCTGTACCATTTGGTGCAACTACACCCAGGCCGGTTATAACTACCCGGTTATCCACACTTTTTTTGTTTTAAAAATCCGGAAATATTGCCGCTGCAAACAATTTTATCTGCACTATTTCTCATTTCCACATCGCAGCTAAGTTTTCCGAAACGGAAATATTTTTTCTGAGAAGTAACTGTCACTTTTTCGCCCGGAAAAACCGGAGCATGAAAATTAACAGCAATAGAGGTAAGTGCAATTTCAGGCATGGTAGCTGCCGCAATTTTTCCCCTTCCCAAATAAATGCCTAAGGTAATAACAGCAATCTGTGCCATGGTTTCTGTTAAAATTACACCCGGTGTTATCGGAAAGTTTTTAAAATGACCCTGGTAAAAGTGCTCATCCTCTTTATAAGTATAAGCCCCTTTAGCGCCGTCTTCTGTAACCTCATACAATTCATCAACAAATAAAAAAGGTGGTGAATAGGGTAGTAAGTTTAATATTTCTTTAGTTGTCATTGTTTAATTTATATGTTCTCCTCCATCTGCAATAATGATAGTTCCGTTTATCCAGGCTGCTTCATCTTTACTTAAAAGATACACTACGTTGGCAATATCCTCGGGAGTAGTTAATCGTTTAAAAGGGTTTTGTTTAATTGATCGTTCTTTCAATTCTTCATGGCCGGGAATCATCCTGAACGAAACCGTATCGGTTGCGCCGGCCTGTATGCAATTGGCCCTAATGCCATGTGGGGCAAATTCCAGTGCAATGTTACGGGTAATTGCTTCCAGTGCGGCTTTGGCAGCAGAGACTGCGGCATAACCTTTCCATGCTTTCGTATTTCCCTGGCTGGTAAAACTGATAACCCTTGCATCTGCTGTAAATAATTTATTATCGAAAATTAATTTTGTCCAGTCGTATAAACTAATGGCCATGGTTTCAAGTGTTAAATGAAGATCATCATTTTGCAACGCAGGCCTTTCATCAGCAATCATCGGTTTTAAATTTCCTTTGGCAATGCTGTGCACCAAAACTCTTATCTTTCCTTTATCACCTAGCTTTTCCCGCATAGCAGCCAGCATACCAGCTCTCTTCTCAACCGACATGGCATCTTTATTGAATGATAGCAACTCAACACCGGCCGCTTTTATTTTCTCAAATTCCAGTTCAATATTTTCTGCATCTGCTTTACTGTTGCGATGTACAATAATGATATTGCAACCATGTGCGGCCAGTTTTTTGGCAGAAGCCAGACCTAACCCGGCTGAGCCGCCCAATATGATTGCCCAGTAATTTTTATTTTCAAATTCTTTTACCATTGTAATAAAATGCTTTGCGCTGTAAAGCCCGGCCCAAAGCTAAGCATCAATCCTTTATCACCGGCTGGTAAATTTCTATCCAGGAATCTTTCAAGTACATATAATACGGTAACGCTGCTCATATTTCCGTATTGTTTTAAAACTTCACGGGTATCGTCAATATTTTTTCCCAATGAGCCAAAAAGATCTTCTACGGTCTGCACAATCTTTCTGCCGCCCGGATGAAAGATAAGATGATTTACATTTTGAATAGTTGTATTATTTCTTTCCAAAAAGGGATGCACAATTTTTGGAAAATGTTCCGAAATGGTCTCAGGCACCGTCTCATCCAAAATCATCCGCAATCCCGTATTGGTCAGTTTAAACCCCATCATGTATTCGGCATCATAAAAATGATACATTTCTTCGGCAATAATTTCGGGGCCTTCATCTGTTTCGCAGGATGATAATAAAATGGCTGCAGCACCATCGCCAAATATGGCAGCGCTTACCACATTCGCCATCGAAAAATCATTTAATTGAAATGTTGCAGTAGGAGCTTCAACTGCAATGACGGCTGCTTTTTTACCGGGGTTGGCTTTTAAAAAATTTTTTGCGTAAATAATTCCCGATACACCGGCAGCACAGCCCATTTCAGTAACCGGTAGCCGCACAATATCCTGTTTCATCTTTAGCTTGTTTACCAGGTAAGCATCAACAGATGGTATCATAATTCCGGTACAGCTAACTGTTATCAGGTAATCAAGTTCATCCGCTTTCCAGCCTGCTTTATCTAGTGCTTTTTGCAAGGACTGTTCGGCAAGCTTGCAGCATTCCCTAACGTAGATGTCATTCTTTTGCTCAAACGAAGTACTTGTAAAAACTTCTTCAGGGCTCATGATGGAGTACCGTTTATCAACACCGGCATTACCAAAGATTTTAAAAACCTTCCGGATAAAACGTTCATCCTGCCCGGCAAGCCAGGTTTCGATTAAAGGTAAAATATCTGCTGTTTCCCGTGAGTAAGGGGGTAATTGTTTTGCTACGGTTTTAATTCTTACTGCCATGTTTTTTTTATTATCCATTGATATCTGAAAGCCCATTTCCAATGGATGGTACTCACTGAATCTTTTAGTTTTTTACTGAAAGAAATTAATTCATTTTTTTTGAATCCACGTAAAACTGAAATAGCTCCGTCTTTTTTTACCATGGGGTTTTTTATGAAAAGGCTTACCCCTTTAAAAAGATAATAAGCCAACCAGCTCCTATGCAAATCGTTTACAACCAAACCTATGCTGGCTTTATCTACAATGGAAGCCAGCAATTGTTCAATTTGCTGATTGGTAAAATGATGAAGAAACAGGGTTGTAATAACTGCATCATAGGTTATACCCGAAAACTCGTCTGCCAGCACATCTATTTTAATATAACTGATCTCAGGATAAGCTACAGAAAGTTTACGGGCATAGTTTACAGTAAATTCATTCGCATCAATACCAATCAGTTTAAAATTGTAATCACTTTTTCTACCAAAATCAGCAACAGCTCTCAGCATATCGCCACTTCCGCATCCCAAATCAACAATATTAATAACTGCATTTTTGGATTCGGTTTTTAATAACGTCTGCAGGCCATTGATGGTTGCCTGGTTGCCACCCAATCGCTTGTTTATTGCTGCAATGTGGTCTAATGCTTTTCGCAGCATTTCACCTTCCATAGATAAATTATCCATTATCTCTTCCTCAGTACTACGGTATGTGGTGTTTACAAGCATGGTTACATTTTCCTGTTGGGATAAGCCTAAGCAAAGGCTATTTTTGCGTTTCAGTAATTATCTTTTTCTTTGTATTGAAATATTTTTTGCCAATTTGCCTTTGTTGGAAAAACTGCTGAATTTATTAAGACACATTGCAAACCGGTTTAGTTTCAATTAACTTTAAAAATAATTGAAGGGGATCATAAAATTTAGCCTAACCGTTCTTTATCCATCATTTACGTTTAAAGGCCTGCCATGGGTTTGCCTGATAATTACCGGCAATATCCCCGGAATATGGGTAAGGCCATACATGATTGCCCTTGTCAGGTCATCTTTCCCAAAAAAAGATTGCAATATCCTGCCGCTTTTAATTCTTTTTTTAAAGTGTTTATTCCATTGCAGTTGGTAAGCAGTCTCAAGTTCCTGCCTTGTTTTTATTTTTTTTTCAAAAAAGTCAATAATCAGTTCCGAAGCTATTTTGGCGCTGTGAATGGCCATGGCCATTCCATTGCCACATAAAGGGTGTATCATACCGGCGGCATCGCCACACATAAGTATATGATCCTGCACAGTTGTTTTATCAGAGAAAGATATCTGGCTGATAGTTAAGGGCTGCTCAAAAACCGGCGTTGCATTTTCGAAAATATTTTTTAAATGCGGGTTTTTGTATAGTACTGCTTTATTAAAAGCATCAATATTTTTGTATTGCTGAAAACTTTTGTAATTGGCCAGATAACAAACATTTAAATTACCATTTTCTACCTGCGATATACCGCAGTAGCCGCCTTCAAAATTATGCAGTGCCACCAGGTCGTCTGGAAAATTGCCTTGCACATGGGTTTTTACACCCACAAAAGGCGACCTGTTTTTTATGAAAGTCCTGTCAAGCGTAATATCCAGATTACTCCTTTTTCCAAAAGCCCCAATCACTATTTTGGCTGATAATTCATTACCTTCTTTGGTTGTTACCTGAAACATATCATCTGCAAAATGCACATCCAATACTGTATTCTGTAAAACAGTACAATTGTTTTGTATTGCTTTTTGTAAAAGAAAATGATCCAGTGTAAAACGGCTTACACCAAAACCACCGAGTGGTAGTTTTGTTTCAATCGTTTTTCCACGGGTGGTACTTAATAAAAAGCGGATAATTTTTTTTGCGCCGGTTGTCATCGGGTCGGCACCAAGCTGCTGCAGGTAAGGCAGCACTTCATTAGATATGTATTCGCCGCAAACTTTATGCTTTGGGTATTCATTTTTTTCAATAATAGTAACAATTAAACCGGGTTTTGATAAATGAATAGCGCTTACAAGGCCAGCCAGGCCACCGCCAATGATTATTATATCTGCTGAATGATTTTGCAAAGCCGGGTGGTTTCTGAATTGTTACTATTGTGTGTGCCAAAGATAGGTATACTTTAAGCATGTGTGTGAACTTGATGAACCTGAAAAAAAAATACATACAGCATTAATTGAACTTCATTTTGCTGAATCTGTTTAGAAAAATGAGTTGGTTGTTAATGAAATTGTAAAAAATTCTACTGTCATCTACCCGATAAAAATTACTGAAACTGCCTTATACTTTTACGCTATAAAATATAATTATGAAAGTATTTTACACGTTATTATTTATTACTAGTTTGCTTGTTGTGAGTTGTAAAAAGGAAAATATTCCTGCTTATGGCAATGAGGTTATTGTGCCGCCCGCCGATACACAAAGACTGGTTTTGTACACAGGTGTGTTAACGGGTGGTGAGTTTGGCGACAAAGCAACAGGAGATGTAAGTATTGAAAAGGTTGGTTCAAAATATTACCTGGTCTTCAAAAATTTCACTTCTTACAACAGGCCCGATTTGCATGTTTACTTTTCAAAAACCATTGGTAATAATGCCATGCCGCCCGTTGATTATATTGACCTTGGCTTTTTAAAATACAGAACTGGGGCATTCAATTATGAACTTGCAACCAAACCCGATATTGATACGTTTAAGTATGTAATCATCTGGTGTGCCCAATACCGTATTCAGTTTGGGTATACAGAACTAAAATAAAAATAAATTTATGAAGCAGATTTTCATGGCGTCAATGCTAACCGTATTTCTTTTTAATACAGTAAATGCACAACACAAAAATGTAAGACCAGTTGATAATTTTATTGAACTTACAGGTGCTATCGGCTCATCGCAAGGCAGTGGATCATTGGGCTACGTCTATAACTGGAAATATGGAAAACATAAAAGGCTGGAATTGGGCCTGGGCCTTAAGTTTACCAGTTACTTTGGCAGTAATCTTTATTTTAGAACTGCACCTGCCAAACTTACCAGCGGCAAAACAGATCCTACTGTTTTATTTAGTGATGATATTGATCAGAATATTGATTCGGTTTTATTTCCTAAAGCACAAACAAATTTTTTAAACCTGAACCTGAATATCGGTTACAACCTGAGTAAAAAATTCTATGTGGGTTTTTCAATTGATGCAATAGGTTTCAGCTTTGGTAAAAAGCAAAAGGGCATTTATTATGGTAATAATTTTGCACCGGGTATTGCTGTAACAGCTAAACCAACCCCTTTTAATGTTTTGTTAATTAGCGACAATGACAGGGGTTCTCTTAACAGCGAATTGTTTGTAAGGTATAAGTGGAACGATTCTTGGGGAGTGAAACTTGGTTTCCAGTTTCTGTTTGCCGAGTACACAACTGATAAGAAAGTACAGACTACGCCTGATGGCGATAAAAACGACCGGTTCAGAAAAAAGATGCCAGGCGCTGGAATTGGAGTTACCTATAATTTGAGTAGCTTTAAAAAACGAAAATAGTAAATAAACCAGATTCATGAAAAAAATATTCACTTTACTCCTCACCTTTGGCATTTATTCAAATTGCATTACTGCCCAGTCTACATCAACACCAGTTGATGCAGACAGTAAGGTGCATTTTGTAATTAAAAACTTTGGAATAAAAACCGGTGGAGATTTTAAGGGATTGAAAGGAAATATAAAATTTTACCCAGCTAATCCCGCAGCATCGTCTTTTGATATAACGGTTGATGCAGGCACCATTGATACGGATAACGACAGCCGGGACGATCATTTAAGAAAACCGGAATATTTTGATGCTGCAAAGTATAAAACGATAGAACTCAAAAGTACTAAGGTTACATTTTCGAAAACTGCCGGAAGGTTTTATGTGTTTGCTAACTTAACTATTAAGGGTGTTACAAAGCCGATTGAGTTTGGTTTTGCCGCTACACCCAAAAACGGCGGATATATTTTTGATGGTGAATTTCAAATTAACAGGAGAGATTTTGGGGTAGGTGGTAATAGTGTTTCCTTGTCGGATAAACTGACTGTTTCTTTATCTGTATTTGCAAAATAACTGCACTTACTAATCCTGCCCGATATGGAAAGCCCAAATCACGCTATATAATTTCTGCTTATTATCTTTGCCAGATGCCGAAATTATTACGGATTTTTTTGTGGGGTTTATTAATCAGCTTTCTTGGCTCCTTACCACTGGGTACACTGAATATAGCCGCTATGCAAATTGGTATTCAGGAGAACATTAAAAACGCACTCTATTTTTCCATTGGCTCTTTGTTTGTTGAAATGATTTACGTACGCATATCGCTGATAGGCGTGGATTGGATACGTAAACAGGAAAAACTGATGAAGGCAATGGAGTGGTTTACTCTTATTATCATACTTGCATTGGCTATTGGGAGTTTTATTGCTGCAGCCAAAGAAGGTGGCGGTGGTAAAAATGTTTTATTGCAAAACAACATGCATCGGTTTTTATTAGGAATGTTTATGTGTGCCATTAACCCCGTGCAAATACCATTTTGGTTTGGCTGGAGTACCGTTTTATTTACAAAAAAAGTTTTAGAGCCTGTAAAAGCACAATACAATATTTACATTATTGGTATTGGAATGGGAACACTGGCAGGAAACTGTGTTTTTATCTTTGGCGGTAAATGGCTGGTGCAGCGCATTACCAACAGTCAGCAATATCTTAACTGGGTTATAGGTGGCATTTTTGCACTTACGGCTTTATTACAGGCCATAAAAATGATCAGGCATAAAGATGCCATACATAAGTTTACACATGCCGAAGAAGAAAAAACTTAATCAATAATAAATAAAGTACAACCTTTTTCTGATTTACTGCGATGTGCATTGCTGTTGTCGCCAACATGATAAGTCATACCTGCCGATAAAATAAATTCCCTGCTATCTTCCAGTTCCGTTATCATTTGGCCGCTGATGCAGTAAATGATATGGCCTTTGTTGCACCAATGATCGGCAACATAGCCGGCCGAATATTCCACCATTCTTATCCTGGTATCACCCATGTAAAATATTTTCCAATTTGCCGTTCCGGTCCTGCCAGTATGTTCTTCGGATTTTATTGCAGTCCAGTCAACTGTTTGAAAAGGAAAATGCTTCAGTTCCATATTTCATTTATTTATTTGTAAATATGCAATAAGCACGTTAACATAAAAAATATTTTATTGCCTAAAATAATTAGTATTTTCGATGCCCGATGAATTATGCAATTGTAGATATTGAAACAACAGGCGGCCATGCAGCAGCCAATGGTATTACAGAAATATCTGTGTTTGTGCATGATGGTAAAAGGGTGATAAAACATTTTGAAACACTCATCAACCCACAACAACGTATTCCAGCATTTATAACTTCTCTTACCGGTATTGATAATGCCATGGTTGCTGAAGCACCGGTGTTTGATGAAATTGCAGATGTGCTGTTTGAGATTTTAAACTCAACTATTTTTGTAGCCCACAATGTAAACTTCGATTATTCATTTGTAAAGCATCAGCTTAAACAGGCTGGTTACGATCTTACAGCAAAGAAATTGTGTACTGTAAGGTTGGGAAGAAAAGTTTTTCCTGGTTTACCATCTTATAGTTTAGGAAACCTTTGCCGCTCTTTAAAAATAAATATTGAGAACAGGCACCGGGCAGGCGGCGATGCACAAGCTACGGTAAAACTGTTTGAATACATGCTGGCAAACGGGGCGATGACGCATATTGACCTGATGTTAAAGCGAAGTTCTGCAGAGCATTGGCTGCCAATGAACTTAGATAAGGATGTAATTGATAAACTTCCCTCAAGACCGGGTGTTTACTATTTTCACAACAGCAAAGACAAGATCATTTATGTGGGCAAAGCCATAAATCTTAAAAAAAGGGTGAGCAGCCATTTTACACACAATGATCCTGATCTGAAGAGACAAAATTTTATCCGCAATATTTATAAAGTCTCTTTTAAACAATGTGCAACAGAGCTGGAAGCCATTGTACTGGAAAGTACCGAGATAAAAAGATTATGGCCACGTTATAATAAAAGCCAGAAACAACCTTTGGTAAAATATGCGCTGTATTCTTTTGAAGACAGCCGGGGGTATATCCGTTTGGCTATTGATAAGAAGAAGAAAAACCTTCCCCATATTTATAATTTTAATTTACTAAACGAAGGACTGGTATTAATTAAAAAGATGGTGGAGGAATTTAATCTGGATGCCAGGTTGTGCTTTATTGATAAAACTCCTTTCACCAATAGCGAAGTTGAAACACTTGAACCGCCTGGAATGTACAACCTTAAAATAAAAAAGGCACTGGCTGCTTTATCTGAAAACCTGCCTACGTTTGTTTTGGTTGATGAAGGCATTGTGGAAGATGAAAAATTGTGTTTGCTGGTTGAGCGTGGAAGTTTTTGGGGTATGGGTTATCTGCCAAAGTCTTTTACCATAACTGGTTCCGGTGAATTGAAAAATCTTTTGAACCCATATACCGATAACGATTATATCCGTAATAATATCTACTCATTTGCCGAGGCTAACCCACATAAAAGAATACTGTTGCAGTAAAAGTCAGCAACACTATACAGAGGCTTTGTATCTTTGTAATTAATAATTTTCTCTTTGCAAAAAGCATTATATAATTTAAAAATCCAGAAACGCATTGCCGGGCTTTCCATTTTGTTGCTGATAGGAAAAATGTTTGCCTGGTATCTAACCGGATCGGTTGCTATTTTAACAGATGCATTTGAAAGTATTGTAAATGTGGTTGCCGGCCTTATTGGTGTTTACAGTTTGTATGTGTCTGCAAAACCAAAGGATCAGGATCATCCTTACGGTCATGGCAAGGCCGAGTTTATTTCTGCTGCTGTGGAAGGCACATTAATTGCCATTGCCGGCTTTATTATCATTTACGAGGCATTCAACAATCTTATTCATCCGCATACCATAAAAAAACTTGACTATGGAATTGTTTTGGTAGCCTTAACAGGACTTATCAATTATTTTGCAGGTTCTTTCTGCATCAAAACCGGCAATAAAAATAATTCGCTGGCGCTGGTATCAACGGGTAAGCATTTGCAAACCGATACCTGGTCAACACTGGGGATTGTAGCCGGGTTGATATTGATATTAATCACCGACCTGCTTTGGATTGACAGTGTTGTTGCTATTGGGTTTTCGATCTTTATTATTATTACAGGTTATAAAATTTTAAGAACATCATTGGCTGGTATTATGGATGAGGCAGATACAACCCTGCTGAAGAAAATGGTAGAAACGCTGAATGCAAACCGCAGAGCAAATTGGATAGACCTGCACAACCTGCGCATTATTAAATATGGTAGCACAATCCACCTGGATTGTCACCTTACTGTGCCCTGGTATCTGAATGTACATGAAGCGCACAAAGAGATTGATGAATTATCCAACCTCGTTAAAAATGAATATGGCGAAACGGTTGAATTGTTTGTACATTCAGATGGCTGTCTTGATTTTTCCTGTAAGATCTGCACAAAAACAGATTGCCATGTTCGTAAACATGCCTTTGAAAAGAAAGTGGAATGGACGATGGAGAATATCAGCAGTAATCACAAGCACCATGTTTAATGTCGAATATACAATGTCGAATATCGAATGGTTTTCTAACTTCCCGGCTCCACTATTTTAGCAGTTCTTCACATTCACCATTCGACATTCGCATATTCAACATTCACCCATTCGATATTCACCCATTCGATATTCGATATTAAACATTATCAATGCATTTCAAATAATTTGGCAACCCCAAAAGCCGCAGCCGCTGCAACAGCGCCAATCGACATAACCTTTAATGCGCCCATAAATGGATTTACACCGGTTATTTTACTTTTGAAATAGCCGAAAACAAACAGGCAGATTAATGTGGCAATAACTGATATTTTTAATGCTTCAACCGAATCGCTGATAAAGAAATAAGGGCTAAGCGGAATAATGCCACCGGCTACATAAGACAACCCAATATTTAGTGCACCTTTGGTAGCACGTTTTGGATCTGGTTTTTCCAACCCCAGTTCATACTTCATCATAAAATCAACCCAGCGATCTTTGTCCTGTGCAATTTCTGCTGTTGCCTGCTCCTGCAGGGCAGTGCTTAAACCTATGTTGGCAAAAAACTCTTTGGTTTCTTCTATCTCTTTGTGGCGCTGGTTTTCCACTTCAGCATATTCTCTTTTTACTTCGCTGCGGTAATGATCCTGTTCTGTTTTTCCGGCCAGATAACCACCCAGCCCCATGGCGATGCTGCCTGCAGCAATTTCGGCAATGCCTGCAATTACGATAATGCTGCTGTTGTCTACAACGCCACTCAGGCCCGCTGCCAGTGCAAAGGGAACAGTAAGGCCATCACTCATGCCAATAACCACATCTCTTAATAAGTTGCTGCTTTTTAAATGTGATTCGATGTGGTCGTGATGAAGATGGGTATCCATAAATAAGTTAGTTTAAAACTAAGGTACAGATTTTAGTTAGAGGGAACAGCTTTTCAAAAACACGACCTCATGTTTTTAGTTGTCTGGCCACTGATAGACTCCATAAATTTAAAATCTTTTGGGTTAGCGGATTTTTTTCTGCTTTAAACACTTTTAGTAGTGGCCTGACAACAACTATCTTATCAAAACAAAACTCCCCTGCTCCTGCTGCACAGGCCTGCCCACAAACTGGTATCTGCATTGCCACACATAAGTGCCGCTTAAAGGATTCTTGCTGTTTTTAAAACGGCCATCCCAGCCAGCGGTTGGATTATTGGTTCTAAAAATGGGCTGGCCATAGCGGTTAAAAATGCTAAACTCATACACAGTAAGTTGCCCGTTTATGGAGGGTTTGTACAATTCATTTCTGGTATCGCCATTTGGTGTAAAGCCCGTGGGGAAATAAATATAATCGGGCAGGCAGTTTGGCTTTACGTTTATTAAAACCGTATCGCTTATGGTGCAGCCGGGCAGGCGTTCGCCGGTAATGCTGTAGGTGGTGGTGGTGGTGGGGTAAAGCCGCCAAACGTAATTATTTAAGCTGCTGTTGCCGGTGGGCAGCCAACTGTAATTATATAAATTGTTTGGTAAATTAAAAGTAACAGTATCTGCCGGGCAAAGCCTGCCGGGGTAATCTGTTTTTAAAACAACATCAAAGGGGGCAATCATTATCGTGTCTTTAAAAATATTGCCGCAACTATCGGTGGCAATTACGTAGTACTTGCCGGGTTGTGTGGCAACAAGGGTATCTAAGCTGCTGTTATTTTGCCACTGGTATGTTTTAAAACCTTTACCTGCTTTAAGGGTAATGGTTTTGCCGGGGCAGTGCATGGTATCGTTGCCGAGGTTAACACCGGTTTGTGAATTATACACTTCAATGTCTATCGAATCTGTAAGTGAGCAGCCACCAAAGCCAACTTTAATTTTACCTCTGTAAGATTTTAGGTATTGCACATGCAGGGTGGAATCGTTCTGGCTGATTATTTTTATATAATTGGTATCTGCCTGCCAGTTTGTTTTGCGAACGCATAAAGGATTGCGGTAAATTTTAAAACTATCTAAAGGGTCGCTCATACAATGGTATTTGTTACCAAATAATTTTATGGTATCGCAGATGCTTAATTCTTTGCAGATTTCTTCTTTTGGCAAAGGCAAATCTATTGGCGGTATCATTGTAATGTTTACTGCTTCTACAGGAACATCGCCAGCTTCTTCGATGGTTAGATTGGGTAAAGGTTTAAAATACATTGAATTTTTTACGTAAATGGGCGTATCAATACCGGCACAAGGACTACTGCCGTTGAAGTAAGGGGAATTGTCATATAGGTAAATATAATTTGTGCCAATATCATTTGTGGTTACTAATTGAAAATTGAGTATGCTGTTTTTTTTGTAACCTATATCGCTTACAAAACCGGTATTAGGGAAATTAAGATTGGTTAAATTGATTTTTTTCTGCGTAATTAAATCCAGATTTTCATCAATTGCAGTATAAGAAAATGTTTCGGGGCCAAAAAAGGGATCAGTAAAAGTATATCCAAGTGTAATAATATTCTGTTCATCTATATTTGTTCTTTCGCCATTTCCTACTACATTATTTCCGGATAATCCCAATAAAGATCTGTACCAAACGGTTTTAACCGGGTTCAAACTAGCATCAACCGTTGTATAAACATGGCTTAATCCTAAGGAGGATCCAAACACCTCGCCATAGTTGTCAATTACAAATAATCCTGTTACTGGGTTGTAATTTATTTTACTTAATGTACCAACATAGGGCATAGTAAAGGCATTATCTTTAAAATAACCAAAGGCATTTTGTTTTATAATGCTGCCATCAGCCTTGTTAATTTTTATCATTTGCAACCCATGTATGGCTGATGGGCTGGTAGGGTCATCTGAATTATAAAAAAACTGCAAGCACAGTACCAAACCAGTATTGTTTTGAGATGTTATTAAGTTACCACCTTGTAAATGAAACTTTGGTAATGTACTGTGGCTATAGTTTTTAATCCACCTTGTATTACCTATTCCATCCAAGGCAATTACAGCAATTTTAGTTAAAGCATTATCAAAAATTGCACTGCAAAATATTTCGTTACTGTTATTTGTGTATGGTTTTGAGGCTTTAATCTCTATATTGGGATTATCAGTACGTTTTAATACTTTACCCCATTTAAAACTGCCGGTGCTGTCAATTTTTATTATTTGCGGCCAGCCCGTATTATTGGTAGGGTTACGTAAACCACCAAAAAATAATAAATCTGCTTTTTCATCAATATTAACCAGTTGGCCAAATTGTGTTGGGTTAGAAGATATATCGTATTTATAATTTTTGTACCAAATTAATTTATTGTTACTATTAACTTTAATGATAGCTGAGTAAATAGAGTTGCTGTTAAAAATAGTGGCACCCCCTAAATAAATATTATCAGCAGCATCTCTTTGTGGTGTGTAATCGAAACCTGCATAGTAATCAGTTTTAAAGTAGGATGGATAAAATTTATTAAAACTTATTGAATCTATACAGCCGGTGTTTTGGGCAATGCAAAGCCAAGGCAATGCAAGTATTGATATTAAAACTGTATATGTTTTTTTGAACTTTACCATAATCTAAAAATGCAAGAAGCCACAAGTATCTGAAAAGAGATACCTGTGGCAAAAACGATTATGGAATATTAACACAATCCCAATATGAATATGCATATGTACTATAAAGACTGCTGCTATTATTGTTAGCTGCATTATCACCAGCACTAAAACAATCATTTGCAGAACTCGGTATGGGCCAGCCAGATGGGTTTGTACCTATATACTTCCTGTTTCTATAACGCACCCCAATAAGGTGATTGCCAGAGGGAAGTATTCCAGTACGGGAAGCATCGGCTGCACGGACAAAAGGTGAACCAAAAATAGGCAATGAAGTTGCAATATAGTTGTCCATATTTGTCCAGCCGCCACCATCAACATTATATTGTATCTGCTGCAAATCCGTTGCTACAAAACTACCGCCAAACCCACAACTACTTCCTGGTCCGGAATTATAGCCAGATGCAAATAATCTATTTGATGATGGACCTGCAGGCATCACCCATGCTTTGTCATTTCTCTGGCAAGGGTCATTACCGCTAGCTCCTGTAAAGCCATAACTTGTTACCGGTACACTCCATAATGAATAAGGTGCGCCGCCTGTTTTACAATCTGTAACAAACAAGGCACTAAAATTTACTGAATAGTTACCACTATTAATGTATGAAGTTGGTACCAGATGTGTAATATTGTCAGTAGTTACAAATTTTACCCTGAAGATATAGTTATTGGGGAAAGACGGATTTGGGTCGGGCCCAATTTCAACAATCTGTACATCGTTGTTGGAGGCATCTATAGTTAATGATTGTACAATGCTGCCACTGGCATTATCAACAATATCTGCATAGCCTGCTGTATAGTTACCGGCAAAAGTTTTTACCACATTATTATTCCAAGAAAGTTCATACTCAAATTGTAAAAAATACCCGGCAGCGCCAAGAGTATTGCTGGCACACCTGTAAACCCTTGCATACTGTACTAAATTGCAATAAGACGGTAAATCATAATTACATTGTGATGTAAAATTATTGGCCTGCATTTGCTCTTTAGTAACCGGTTTACGAAACTGGTCAACCCACATAGTAGTGGTTTTTTGGTTGCGGGTAAAAATCTGGGGTATGCCACCTTCTTTTGCCATTTGTTTTGCAACATTTTCTTTTATTTGGGCGATGGACATCTCATTATCATTGGTAGTTGTTGGAGCTTTTAAATCTGCTTTTTTACAACCATTAAAAATTAACGCAAAAACTGCTATTGCAATTATTGCGGTTATGTATTTGAAAGAAATTATTGTTTTCATTTTTGAAATAGTTTTATTTGTTACAAAATATACATCCTATCTCATGCTTAAACTGCTTTTTAAAGGATTGGATTTTAGGTAACTCTTTGATATAACTATGGGGGTTGATAGGGATTGCAACAATGGCTGTAAAAGTATAAAAGGGTTTGGGCTGCCGTTTTTAGCAGTGGAGGTAATTTAAGTGGGGGGGGGGGTAAGATTAATCATGTTGTTAACTTTGCTTTAACAAGTTACAATCATTAAATTAGTAAACATCATGTGTGCATAAAATTATTATTAAGGTAACAAATGGAAGGGGCTGATACCTGTAAACCTTCTTGCGTTTAATTGCAACTATAGTTGCTGTAAACTTTTACCAATTATTCCAACACATTCCATCACCTGTTCTTTATTAATAACAAGGGGAGGGGCAAAGCGTATCTTATCGCCATGCGTTGGTTTTGCCAGTAAGCCGTTTTCTTTTAAAAGCAAACACAACTCCCATGCAGCTTCAGGATTAGCATGTTTAATTACTATGGCATTCAATAAACCTTTACCTCTTACCAACAAAATGAAAGGGGAGTTTAATTTTTCAATTTCATTGCGCAATAATTCACCCATCGCTTCTGCATTGGCAGCAAGGTTTTCATCTTTCAAAACCTGCAGGGCAGTCATGGCAACTGCACAGGCAAGCGGGTTGCCACCATAGGTGCTGCCATGTTCACCGGGTTTAATGGTCATCATAATTTCATCATCGCAAAGCACAGCACTAACGGGCAAAACACCGCCGCTTAAAGCTTTTCCTAAAATCAAAATATCGGGCCTTACTTCTTCATGATCGCATGCCAGCATTTTACCGGTACGGGCAAGCCCGGTTTGAATTTCATCGGCAATCATCAATACCCGATACTCGCTGCATAATTTGCGTACAGCACTTAAATACCCTGCATCCGGAATCAGCACTCCGGCCTCGCCCTGTATGGGTTCAACCATAAAAGCAGCCACGTTATTATCCTGAAATGCTTTTTCCAAAGCAACGAGGTCGTTATAGGGAATTACTTCAAAGCCAGGCATAAACGGTCCGAATTTATCGTAGCTGCTGGGGTCGGTACTGCTGCTGATGGCTGCCAGTGTCCGGCCCCAAAAATTACCCTCCGCAAAAATGATTTTAGCCTGGTTATCTGCAATGCCCTTTATTTTGTAACCCCATCTGCGGGCTAGCTTTATGGCTGTTTCACCGCCTTCTACACCAGTGTTCATAGGCAATACTTTATCGTATCCAAAATATCCGGTAATGTATTTTTCATACTCGCCCAGCAAATTGCTGTGAAAAGCACGGGAGGTAAGTGTTAATTTTTGTGCCTGTTCAATTAATGTGGCAATAATTTTTGGATGGCAATGCCCCTGGTTAACGGCAGAGTAGCCACTTAAAAAATCGTAGTAACGCTTGCCATCAACATCGTATAAAAAAACGCCTTCGCCACGATTTAATACTACGGGCAACGGATGATAATTGTGTGCACCGTATTTTTCTTCCAGGTCTAAATATTGTTGTGCGTTTGATGATATTGCTATGGTTGAATTCATAATTGATAAAATAAAAAAGTTGAAAAGCAAAGTTGAATACACAGAGTTTTTTCCTCCCCTTTGGGGAGGTTAGGAGGGGCTATCTTCGATGATTAAGTAAATCGAGATTGCTGCAGAGAAAAGAAGATATGTTTAAAAGCGTATTGATGGTGATTAATTTTTGCGCAAGATATGCTAATTTATTATTTTGATGAAAAAATTGCTGTTTTTTGGTAATGCTGGCTCTGTATCCTGTTTAAAAATTCCAAATATTGTACTGCCGCTTCCACTCATAGCTGCGTAAACAGCACCTTGGTTATACATGCTTTCTTTTATTTCTTTTATTTGCGGATAAACAGCAAATACCGGAACTTCAAAATCATTTTTCAATTCATATTTCCAGGTTTCAACAGGTTGTTGCACAATTTCTTTTATTGATTTTTGAGGCAAGGCAGGAGTAATATTTGAAAATGCCCATCCTGTATTTACATGAATACCCGGATTGATCAAAACGATTTTGTAAGCTGATAAATCTATTTTTATTTCTTCCAATACTTCGCCGCGGCCTGTTGCAAAGCAGGGTTTATTGATGATAAAGAAGGGGCAGTCGCTGCCGGGTTGCAGGGCGTAGTTTAGAAGTTGAGGGGTTGAGATGTTTAGTTCGAATTTGTTATTCAATAAATGTAACATGAAAGCTGCATCGGCAGAACCACCGCCCAGCCCAGCTCCCATGGGAATAGTTTTATGCAGGTGAACTTTTACTACAGGCAGTTCTGGAAAATCTTTTTTTAATAAATGATATACTTTTACACAGAGATTATCTGCAATATCACCATCAACAGCCAACCCCGTGCCGGTAAATTCAATTTCAGTTGTATAGTTTGTTGCAGGAATTAACTCAAGTGCATCCCTTAATGCTACGGGGTAAAATACCGTTTCCAGGTTATGAAAACCATCTTCTCTTTTACCAAGAATATGTAAGCCAAGATTTATTTTACAATTAGGAAAAACAAGCATGTTAATGGATAATGGGATAATTTATAATGGATAATGTTTTAGGGAAATAAAAGATGCTGACATAAATGCGGCAAGCGAACTCAGGGAAATTATACGTTGACAAAATTATCCATTAACTCATTATCCCATTATCCATTACTTCCCTTTCCTGCTTTTAATTTCATCCCGTATAGCAATGGCCCGTATATAATCTTCCTGGTCCAGCACTTCGGTTAATAAACCTTCCAGTTCTTCTTGTGATAACGATTTCAGGTTATCGCTGCCACCTGTTTCTGTTGTAACAGTAGTGGCGGCAGCTTTTGTTTTACCATCATCTTCCATTAATATACCAGCCTGATCTAAAATATTATCGTACGTATAAATGGGGCAGCCAAAGCGCACTGCCAAGGCCAGGGCATCGGAAGTACGGGAGTCGATTTCAACCGTATCGTTGGCCGAACTGCAAACCAGTTTGCTGTAAAAAATGCCTTCCTGCAAATCGTTTATAACTACTTCGTGTAAATCAACATTAAAGGCCATCATAAAATTCTTCATCAGGTCGTGGGTGAGTGGCCTGCTGGGGCTCATGCGCTCTAACGCAACTGCAATGGCCTGGGCTTCAAACCCGCCGATAACAATAGGCAACCTGCGCAAACCATTTATCTCTCCCAATACAACCGCATAGGAATGTGTTTGCGTAATGCTGTGCGATAAAGCCACTATTTCCAGTTCTATTTTTTTCATACCAATACCCGTTACAAATTTTATTCCATTACTGTAAACAGCAAATATAAAATAAAAGCCTTTCAAAACTAGGTTGAAAGGCTTTAAATATAAAACGATGTGTTTAACTACAAATTATGCCTGCTTTATTTTCTTAACTGCTTCAATGATCTTTGGCATCACTTCAAACGCATCGCCTACAATACCATAGTCAGCAGCTTTAAAGAATGGCGCTTCGGGATCTTTATTGATAACCACAATCACTTTACTGCGGTTAACGCCGGCAAGGTGCTGTATAGCGCCAGATATACCAATTGCAATGTATAAATTGGGTGCAATGGCCAAACCAGTTTGTCCTACGTGCTCATGATGTGGCCTCCAGTCGCTGTCTGCAACCGGGCGGCTACAAGCTGTTGCAGCACCCAGCAATTTTGCCAGTTCGGTAACCAGCGCCCAATTTTCGGGTCCTTTTAAACCACGGCCACCACTAACGACAATCTCAGCTTCACTTAATGGCACTTCGCCAATTACTTTATTGGTAGCAGTAACCTGCACTTTTGCAGCATCTACTGTTGCAGCAAACTCAGCAACTTCGGCAGTGGCAGCAGTAGATATCACGGTGTATGAATTTGGATTAAGCGCAATGATCTTAATATCGGTTGTAACGGTAATATTTGCAAACGCCTTACCGCTGAAAACGTTTTTCTTTACGGTAAACCCATTACTCAAATCTGGCAAGGCTACAGCACCAGAAATCAATCCTGCTTTTAAACGAACGCTTAAACGTGGTGCTATTGCTTTTCCATTAAAATTATTAGAGAAGATAATCACTTTGGCATCAATAGCTTTTGCTGCATCTGCAATTATTTTTGTAAATACCTGTGCATCTACATGATCAAGTGCCGCATTTTTTACAGTGTGCACTTTTTTAATACCGTAGTTTCCTAAACTCGCTAAATCATCGGCAACATTGCCTAACACAATAGCATCGGCAGTTGTGCCTAAAAGTTCGGCAACCTTGGCACCGTAACTTGCTGCTTCAAAAGATGATTTTTTTATGTGGCCTTCTGATTGATCTAAAAAAACTAATACCATGTTAATGGATAATTTAATAATGGATAATTGATAATTTATTTAAGGCCTCACCCCAACCCCTCTCCAAAAGAGAGGGAACTGGAAGTTGGCAGTTTGTTAATTTAATATTCTTTTCATTTTCGCTAAATTCTTCACACTAATCCTCCCCACGTTCAGTTCCCCTTTGAGGGGGCGGAGGGGGTTTCTTAAATCGCTTTCGCTTCCTCACGTAATAACCGCACCAATTCCTCGGGGTTATCTGCTGCAACTAATTTTACACCAGCTTTTGCAGGCGGCAATTCAAAAGCTGCAACGCTTGTCAATGGATCAACAGCAACCGGTTCAACAGCATTCAGCGGCTTACTTCTGGCACCCATAATACCTTTCATGTTTGGTATGCGTTGTTCGGCCATTCCTTTCTGGCAGCTTACTACTAATGGCAACGCCACTTTGTTGGTTTCTTCGCCACCTTCAATTTCCCGTACAACAACTGCTGTGGTTCCTTCCAAATCAAATTTTGCCGCATAGGAAACAAAAGGTAAATCAAGCAATTCAGCAACCATGCCACCAATAGATGAACCGTTGTAATCAATAGTTTCTTTACCGGTAAAAATTAAATCGTAGCTGCCTTTTTTTGCTATCTCTGCAATCTGCGAAGCAATGTAAAAACTATCATGACTATCGGCATTAACACGAAAAGCTTCATCGCCACCCAATGCCAGTGCTTTGCGAATGATGGGGTCGCTATCAGCAGCTCCCACAGTAACCAGGTGAATCACCGTTGCAGCATCTGCTTCCTTCAACTCAATCGCTCTAACTAATGCATACCATTCATCGTAAGGATTGATGATCCACTGAACGCCATCTGCAGCGAATTTCGTATTGTTATCTGCGAAGGCTATTTTTGCGGTAGTATCGGGGGTTTTACTGATACAAACTAAGATCTTCATGTAGTAAATTTTTAAAAATCGGGAAATAAGTTGTTTATGCAACTAATGCAAAGATACAAGAAGCGGAGATAAATTGATAAAAAAACAGGAAAAATTATTGTTTAATGAGCAGGATAGAAAAATTACTGGAATACATGAAAACATCGGGCAAGGATAGTTTTCTGCAACATGCGCTGGCACTGGAATATATTAAGATTGGAAATGACGAGGAAGCCCGCAAACTATTTAATGAAATTCTGCTGCGGGAACCAACTTACATCGGCTCTTACTATCATTTGGGTAAATTATTAGAG
>Ga0209181_10001332_pt1 | contig 43559 bp, 41 predicted proteins | sample MAT05_FD_187208 | JGI IMG/M metagenome (GOLD analysis project Ga0209181, IMG submission 187208) | Freshwater microbial communities from Lake Fryxell liftoff mats and glacier meltwater in Antarctica - MAT-05 (SPAdes) (version 2) | ecosystem: Environmental > Aquatic > Freshwater > Ice > Liftoff... | reverse complement strand
TTAGATAAAATAAAACTTAGAGCGTAAAAACAAAATCGAACGATAGTAATAACTGTTGTTATGAAACACACTTCAATACTGCATATTCATTCAAATCCATCTTCTTATGGCTTCTAGAGTCTAGCTTATTTGAAGAAGCGCTCCTGAAGCCCTCTAAGAGCTAAGCTTATTCTGCCACAGTTTCGCGGCGGCAAGCAATTGCTCAGTGTCACATTCTTGCAACACACTGTCATTGACCCTTAAGCGACCATTTACCCAAACATGACTAACGGATTCCCTGCCTGCAACATAAGCAAGATGAGAGACCGGACTAAAACACGGTGAGGTTTCAATTTCATTAATACGCACGGCGCACAGGTCAGCTGCTTTGCCTGCTTCGATGGAGCCAATTAGGGATTCCATGCCTAGCGCAGTAGCACCATTTAAGGTGGCCATGCGTAAGACGGTATGTGCATCCAGCACGGAAGCATCGCCAGTGGATACTTTGGCAAGAAGTGCGGCGTGGCGCATCTCCTGAAAGAGATCAAGCCGGTTGTTGCTGGCCGCGCCGTCCGTGCCCAGACCGACGTGAACGCCGCGCGCAATAAGTTGCGCGATGGGCGCAATGCCACTGGCGAGTTTCATGTTGGATGTGGGGCAATGGGCTACTGAGCAGCCAAAATCGGCCAGCATCGCAATTTCTATCTCGTTTAGGTGTACCGCATGTACAGCAATTAGCCCAGGCACTAACAGGCCTAAGCGACGCAATCGTTCAATGGGCCGGATTCCATGTTCGGCCATACTTGTTTCAATTTCCCCTGCTGTTTCGTGGAGATGCACGTGGATAGGCAGATCTAGCTGATCGGCTAAGGTGACAATGCGCTCAAAAGTCTTATCACTGACGGTGTAAGGCGCATGCGGCGCCATACAGAAGGAAAGTAGGGGGTTAGTGCGGAACTGGTCACGTGCAGCTAAACCTTTGTGGAGATAATCTTCCGCATCCGATGCATAAGGCGTGGGGAAATCTAATACCACCATGCCGAGAACCGCACGTAGCCCCATTTGTTGCACGGCTTCTGCTGCAGCCTCGGGGTAAAAATACATGTCGTTGAAGCAAGTGATGCCACCTTTAAGCATTTCGGCACAGGCGAGGGCAGTTCCATCACGCACAAACGCAGGGGAGATATTGGCCGCTTCGGCAGGCCAGATGCGGGTCTCCAGCCACTCTTGGAGTGGTAGATCGTCGGCCATGCCGCGCATGAGGGTCATAGCCGCATGGGTGTGGAGATTGATTAACCCAGGGATTAATACGTGCTCGGGCAGCGATACATAATGCGCTGCGTTGAAACGTTGCTGAGCTTGTTCGGAGGGCAAAACCGCAATAATTCGCCCATCTTTAACAGCCACTGCGTAGTTTTCAAGCGTAATGCCGCGTGGCTCAACGGGAATTAGCCAGCGGGGTTCAATGAGAAGGTCTATGTTCTCAGGCGTTTCCGTAGATGTTTTATCTTGATTTGGCATGGCGCGCTATTGTACAGAAATGCAAGGAAGAAGCGGCATCAGTCGCAGATTTAATCCTAAAAACCAAGGAGATACCTGTTTGTGGTGTGTAAGCAGGTTAGGGCGCTGCTTACAAGGGAGCCGTGACTGAGGCATGAACGGCATGTTAAACTCGTGGTTTTTGCGCGCTCGGTGCTTCTTAATGCTTCTTAAGTAGTTACCCGAGCTTAAATGGTCTTCTTTAGGCCCCGCTATTATTAATTCTTACTTGATTTTAAATAGATGACCACCACTCCACCCAACCCAAATCAATTCGCCAAAGAAACCATTCCGGTCAGCCTTGAAGAGGAAATGCGTCACTCCTACCTTGATTACGCGATGAGCGTGATTGTAGGGCGTGCGTTGCCCGACGCACGCGATGGACTCAAGCCGGTGCATCGGCGCGTGTTGTTCGCGATGCACGAGCTTTCTAATGACTGGAATCGGGCTTACAAGAAATCGGCGCGTATCGTCGGTGATGTGATCGGTAAATACCATCCGCACGGCGACACAGCGGTGTACGACACCATTGTTCGTATGGCGCAGGATTTCAGCTTGCGTTACATGTTAGTGGATGGTCAGGGTAACTTCGGTTCGGTGGATGGCGATAACGCAGCGGCGATGCGATATACGGAAATCCGTATGGCGCGCATTGGCCACGAATTGTTGGCAGATCTCGATAAAGAGACCGTCAACTTTGGACCTAACTATGACGGTTCTGAACGTGAGCCTCTGGTTCTACCCGCAAAAATTCCTAATCTACTGATTAATGGTAGTTCAGGCATTGCGGTGGGGATGGCGACCAACATTCCGCCCCACAATTTGAACGAAGTGGTTAGTGCGTGTTTGGCGCTGCTAGAAAAACCAGAAACCACGATTGAAGAGTTGATCGAAATTATTCCCGCACCCGATTTTCCAACCGCCGGTTTGATTTATGGCGTGTCAGGCGTTCGTGAGGGCTATATGACAGGGCGTGGCCGTGTGGTGATGCGTGGTCGTACCCACATTGAAGACTTAGAAAAGGGCAATCGTCAGGCCATTATTATTGACGAGCTTCCCTATCAAGTTAACAAGAAGGTGTTGCTGGAACGCATTGCTGAGCTGGTTAACGACAAAAAAATCGAAGGCATTTCTCACTTGCAGGATGAGTCCGATAAGTCGGGGATGCGCGTCGTTATTGAATTAAAGCGTTCTGAAGTGCCAGAGATTATTCTTAACAATCTCTACAAGATGACGCAGTTGCAAGATACGTTCGGGATGAACATGGTGGCGCTGGTAGAAGGCCGCCCACGCTTGCTGAATCTCAAACAGTTACTCGATGTGTTCTTGGCGCATCGTCGTGAGGTTGTTACACGTCGCACCGCGTTTGAATTACGTAAAGCGCGTGATCGTGGCCACATTTTGGAAGGCTTGGCGGTTGCGCTGTCGAATGTGGATGAAATCATTCAGCTGATTAAAGCAGCGCCAACGCCACCCGATGCCAAACGTGAATTGATGGCGCGTGTTTGGCGCTCCACGCTAGTGGAAGGCATGCTGGAACGTGCAGGTGCTGAAGCATCGCGCCCTGAAGGTTTGGCTGCGGAATTTGGGCTGTCGAAAAAAGGCTACAAACTTTCCGATACGCAAGCGCAAGGTATTTTGGAACTGCGTCTGCAACGTTTGACTGGCCTTGAGCAAGACAAGATCGTTAATGAATACAAAGAAGTGATGGATACGATTGCTGATCTGCTCGACATTTTGGCTAAACCAGAGCGCATCACCCTTATCATTACCGGCGAACTCAAAGCCGTTCGTGAGCAGTTTGGCGATAAGCGTCGCTCAGAAATTGTCACCAACACGCAAGACCTTGGCATTGAAGATTTGATTACGCCGCAAGACATGGTGGTCACTATGTCGCACACCGGCTATATCAAATCGCAACCGCTGACCGACTATCGCGCCCAGCGGCGTGGTGGGCGCGGCAAGCAAGCGGCCGCCGTTAAAGAAGACGATTTCGTTGATCACCTATTTGTTGCACATACTCACGACTACATTCTGTGTTTCTCCAGTCGCGGCCGTGTGTATTGGCTGAAGGTTTATGAAGTGCCGCAAGGCAGCCGCGTCAGTCGTGGCAAGCCGATTGTGAATCTCTTCCCATTACAAGACGGCGAGAAAATCACTGCGGTATTGCCGGTGAAAGAGTTCGACGAGAATCACTTTGTGTTCATGGGCACCGCTAAAGGAACGGTTAAGAAAACACCACTATCCGATTTCTCTAACCCACGTAAGGCCGGCATTATTGCAGTGGGCTTGGATGAAAGCGACTTCCTGATCGGTGTTGAAATTACCGATGGCAGTTACGACATTATGTTGTTCTCCGACGCAGGTAAAGCCGTGCGTTTTGCTGAAGACGATGTGCGTGCCATGGGTCGCGGGGCGCGTGGCGTGCGCGGCATGAAGTTGGACAAAGACCAAAACGTCATCAGCATGTTGGTCGCAAAAGGCGAAGAGCAAACTGTGCTGACTGCAACTGAAAATGGTTTTGGTAAGCGCACAGAAATCGCCGAATACACACGTCATGGTCGTGGCACCAAAGGCATGATCGCCATTCAAGCCAGCGCACGTAATGGCAAGCTGATTGGTGCTGTGTTGGTGAACGATAACGACGAAGTGATGCTCATTTCGACGGGCGCGGTATTGATTCGTACCAAGGTTGCACAGATTCGTTCTATGGGCCGCTCGACACAGGGCGTAACTCTCATCAATCTCGATGACGGCACCAAGCTCGCGGGTTTGGAAAAGATAGTCGAGACTGACGAAGAAGAATAAAAGCATGGCACGCGTGTTCAATTTCAGTTCGGGGCCAGCGGCATTGCCAGAAGAAGTGCTGAGACAGGCCGCCGATGAAATGTTGGATTGGCACGGCAGTGGCCAGTCGGTGATGGAGATGAGTCATCGCGGTAAAGACTACATGTCCATCCAAGCGCAAGCGGAGCAAGACTTGCGCGATTTGCTGGCTATTCCCGCCAATTACAAAGTGCTGTTCTTGCAAGGCGGCGCGACGTTTCAATTCGAAATGATTCCAGCTAATTTGTTGCGCGGAAAAGCTTCGGCGGATTACGTGAACACGGGTATCTGGTCTGAAAAAGCCATCAAAGCGGCGCAGGCATTGTGCAAAGTGAACATCGCCGCTTCTGCAGAAGATAAAAACTTTACCTACGTGCCCGAACAGAGTGCTTGGAAACTCAATAAAGACGCGGCTTACGTGCATATCTGCTCGAATGAAACCATTGGCGGCGTTGAGTTCCATTGGTTGCCGGAGGTAGGCGATGTTCCCTTGGTTGCGGATATGTCGTCGAATATTCTGTCGGGGCCGATTGATGTGTCCAAATATGGATTGATCTACGCGGGCGCGCAAAAAAACATTGGCCCTGCGGGCTTAACCATCGTGATTGTGCGGGATGATCTGATTGGTCACGGCGTGCCGAAACCCTCACTCATGATGGATTACAAAACACACGCCGAAGCCGGTTCCATGCATAACACGCCACCTACCTACGGCATTTACATTGCAGGCCTGGTCTTTCAATGGTTAAAACGCCAAGGCGGTTTGGTAGCAATGCTGAAACAAAACCAAGAAAAAGCCAGCCTGCTTTATGACTATTTAGATCAAAGCCAGTTTTATTTGAGCCATGTAGCCAAGCCCGATCGGTCGCTGATGAATGTGACTTTCAATTTGCGAAATCCAGAGCTAGACGACACGTTTTTACAGGGTGCAAAGGCGTTGGGCATGGTGCAATTGAAGGGTCACCGTTTATTGGGTGGCATGCGCGCTTCCATTTACAACGCCATGCCGATTGAAGGTGTTCGCACTTTAGTTAATTACATGAAAGAGTTTGAGGCGAAGCATAGTGACGTTAAACCTGCCTAGGTTAAACGTGCTTAGGCAAACATGCCTGAGAGCCTTAATCCACGCGCTTCTTTAAAATAAGCAACATAGAGATAATCCATGAGTGATGACTTAAACCGCTTGCGTAGCGAAATAGATAGCATTGACGAAGAAGTGCTTGCACGTCTTTCGCGTCGCGCAGAAATTGCGCATGAAATTGGTTTGGTCAAGCAGGGTGCCGCGATTTATCGGCCAGAGCGTGAGGCGCAAGTGTTGCGTCGCTTGACGGACATGAACAAAGGCCCGCTTTCCAACGAAACGATATTTCGTTTATTCCGCGAAATCATGTCGGCTTGTTTGGCGCTAGAACAGCCGCTGGAGATTGCTTATTTTGGCCCAGCGGGGACGTTCACCGAGAGTGCTGCGAAGAAGCATTTTGGCGCAGCACCTAACTTTAATCCGCTGGGGTCGATAGACGAAGTTTTCCGCGCCGTTGAGTCGGGTCATGCCAATTACGGCGTGGTTCCTGTAGAAAATTCGACCGAAGGCGCCGTAGGTAGAACGCTAGATTTATTGATGCAAATGCCGCTGATGATTTGTGGCGAAGTGATGTTACGCATCCACCAAAACCTGTTGTCAAAAGCCGAGAGCTTGGCCGAAGTGAAAACGATTTACTCGCATGCTCAATCGTTAGGGCAATGCCATGAATGGTTAAACCACAATATGCCGCACGCATTGCGCGTGCCCGTGGCAAGCAATGCGGAAGCTGCGCGCATGGCGGCGGCTGACCCAACCACCTGCGCGATCGCGGGTGAAGCGGCGGGGGCGCTGTATGGTCTTAACAAACTCGCACAGAACATTGAAGATGAGCCTAACAACACGACGCGCTTCCTCGTCGTGGGCGCGCATGATGCAGGATTGTCCGGCCGCGATAAGACGTCGCTGGCGTGTGCTACGCCCAACAAACCGGGTGCGGTGCATTCATTGCTCGAGCCCTTGGCGCGACATGGTGTGTCGATGAGTAAGTTTGAGTCTCGGCCTTCTCGTTCATCTCGTTTCTATAGCACGCAAGGTGCGTCGTCAGGAGCCGGCTTATGGGAATACATTTTCTACGTTGATATCGAAGGTCACCGCAATGAGCCGCATGTTGTTCAAGCGCTCGACGAGTTGCGCGAGCGTGCCGCTTTCGTGAAAGTGCTGGGGTCTTACCCAAGCACGGCTGTGTAGTAGGGGTCGCTGTTGTGAGTGCTTCTAAGCCCATTTCTAAGCCCGTTTCTAAGCCCATTTCTAAGCCCGTTCCTAAGCCCATTTCTAAGCCAGTGCTTCAGTCAGTTTCAGCCCAATCGCCAGCCAATATCCGTTCCATTTCACCTTATCTTCCGGGCAAGCCGATTACGCAACTAGCTCGAGAGATGGGGTTGCCCGTTGAGCACATCGTCAAACTTGCTTCTAACGAAAACCCGCGCGGCATGAGCCCTAAGGCGCGCGTTGCTATTGAGCGTGCGCTGTCAGGTATTTCGCTCTATCCCGATGATTATGATTTAAAGAAAGCGCTGTCCGACCACACCGGTCTTGGCATGGATCGACTGGTGCTTGGCAATGGCTCCAACGATTTGATTGATCTTGCTGCGCGCGTGTTTTTGGCTCCAGGCCGTTCCACCGTGATCGCGCAACATGCTTTTGCGATTTATCAAATTGCCAGCATCACGGCAGGGGCTGAATGTATTCATGTTCCCGCGAAAGACTATGGCCACGATTTAACTGCCATGCGTGCCGCGATTCGCCCTGACACGCGGTTGGTGTGGATCGCTAATCCAAATAATCCAACCGGCACTTTTTTACCGCAAGCGCAGATCAAAGATTTTCTACGCACCGTCCCGGCGGACGTGGCGGTGGTGCTGGACGAGGCCTACAACGAATATTTGCCGCTGACTGAGCGTGCGGATAAAGCGGCTTGCTTGTTGCTGCTCAATGAATTTCCCAACCTCATTATTTTCCGCACTTTTTCCAAGGCCTACGGCTTGGCTGGTTTGCGCGTGGGCTATGCCATGACCGCAGTAGATATTGCGGATTTGATGAATCGAATTCGTCAGCCCTTTAATTGCAACAATCTAGCGCTGGTCGCGGCGATTGCGGCGTTGGACGATGACGTTTTTGTAGCGGACAGTTTTGAGCTGAACAATCATGGCATGGCGCAAGTGGTTGCGGGGCTGGAACGATTGGGACTCGACTATATTCCGTCTTCCGGTAATTTCGTGACGGTGAAAGTCGGCGATGCGGCTAAGGTGAATCAAGCGCTGCTCAAGCAAGGCATTATCGTGCGACCTATTGCGGGCTACGGATTGCCTCAGCATTTGCGTGTCACCATCGGATTGGAAACAGAGAATGTGCGGTTTCTTTCAGCCCTAGAGTCTGCAATTAAAAATGCTTCAAGTACCCTAATTTGAACCATGATATTTTTAATCAAAAAACTCGTTGTATGCGGTGTCGGCCTGATCGGTGGCTCCTTCGCGCTCGCGTTAAAAAAAGCGGGTGTGGTTCAGGAAGTCGTGGGCGTTGGCCGCAATCCAGCGAGTTTAGAGATTGCGAAATCACTGGGAATTATTGATCGTATTGGCGGCTGCGACGCAGCGACATTGCAGGATGCCGATCTGGTTTTATTGGCGACCCCCGTGGGCCAAATGCCGGAATTGATGCAAGCCATCGCACCGCATCTCGGGCCTCACACCGTCCTCACGGACGGTGGCAGTACTAAGAGTGATGTGGCAGCGGCCGTCGCGCAATATTTGCCTGCGCACATCAGTCGATTTGTCCCTGCGCATCCTATTGCTGGCACAGAGAACAGTGGTCCGACAGCGGCGAAAGCTGACTTGTATCGTGACTGCAAAGTGATTTTGACGGCATTGCCGGAAAATACATCTGAAGCCATGGCGCTCGTGCGTGCTGCATGGACAGCGACGGGTGCGGTGACGCATGACATGTCGCCAGATCGTCACGACCAAGTGTTTGCGGCGGTGAGCCATCTGCCGCACTTGCTGTCGTTTGCGCTGGTGCATGATTTAGCGCAGCGTGAAAATTACGAAGAGTTCCTGCGCTTTGCCGCCAGTGGCTTTCGCGATTTCACGCGCATTGCGGCCAGCCATCCCGAAATGTGGCGCGACATTTGTATCGCCAATCGCACGGCCTTGTTGGGTGAGTTAGAGCGCTATCAAGCGCAACTCACCGTGTTGCAACAAGCTTTGAAAGACAGTGATGCGCCGTGCCTAGAAAGCATTTTCACCAAGGCGCGCAGTGTGCGCCGAGCCTGGGCTGATGGTGCAGTGTCTAGTTCAGCCCCAGAAAAATCCCAAGGTAAGTTGGTCTAATGGATTTTATTGATCTACCATCCGTATCGCGTGCTACGGGAAAAATACGGCTTCCCGGCTCTAAAAGTATCTCCAATCGTTTTTTGTTGCTGGCTGCTTTGGCAGAAGGCAAAACGGAAATACACGACTTACTTATCTCCGACGATACAGAACGTATGCTGGAAGCGCTGCAGATTCTGGGCGTGGAAATTAAGCGGAAATCGGGTAGCAACGATTTTGTCGTGCAAGGTGTAGCGGGTACGTTTCCCGTTAAAAAAGCCGATTTGTTTCTGGGTAATGCAGGGACTGCATTTCGTCCGCTTACCGCAGCACTCGCCTTATCGAACGGGCATTACACGCTTTCCGGCGTGCCACGTATGCACGAGCGGCCCATTGGGGATTTGGTGGATGCGTTGCGTGCGTTGGGAGCCCAGATTAATTACCTTGGCAATGAAGGTTTCCCACCACTGGAAATTCATCCGGCGAGTCTAAAAGATAATGCGCCAATTGCTGTGCGAGGTGATGCGTCTAGTCAGTTTTTGACTGCGTTGTTAATGGCGCTACCTCTAGCCCGTGCCGGTGGAAGCATCAACGTCATCGGCGAACTGATTTCCAAACCTTATATTGATATCACGCTTAAGCTCATGGCTCGTTTTGGCGTGGTCGTTGAGCGGGGTGCTGATGACATTGACTCCAGCAAAGAAGGTTGGCGTCATTTTCGTGTGCCACCGAATATCCGTTACCAGAGCCCAGGCGTTGTGCACGTAGAAGGAGATGCCTCGTCAGCTTCGTATTTCTTGGCGGCTGGAGCACTAGCGGGTGGGCCAGTCCGGGTAGAGGGCGTTGGGCGCGACAGTATTCAAGGCGATGTGCGGTTTGCGGATGCACTCATTCAAATGGGCGCTCAAGTCGAGTTTGATGCGAGTTTTGAGTTTGGCGCAAGCTGGATCGAGCTGAGAGGCCCTATCCACGGGCATCTTCAGGCCATTGATTTGGACTGCAACCACATTCCCGATGCGGCCATGACCTTGGCGGTGATGGCCCTGTTTGCCGAAGGTACGACTACGCTGAGAAATATAGCGAGTTGGCGTGTGAAAGAAACTGATCGATTACATGCAATGGCCACAGAATTGCGCAAGTTGGGCGCAGAGGTGGAGGAGGGCCACGATTATCTGCGTATTACTCCGCCGAGTGCCGAGTTGATTGCCAAGCTAGCACCGAATGTCGCTATTGATACCTACGACGACCACCGGATGGCGATGTGCTTTTCTTTGGTATGTCTAGGCGGCGTGCCAATACGTATCAACGATCCAAAGTGCGTCAACAAGACGTACCCAAACTATTTTACTGATCTGCAAACTTTATGGTCCCAGTAATTGCGATAGATGGCCCCTCGGCATCCGGTAAAGGCACGATTGCTGCCTTGGTCGCCAAAGAGTTGGATTTCTACTACCTCGATAGCGGTGCGTTGTACCGCTTAGTGGCTTTAGAGGCCTTGCACAAGGGTGTGGCGTTGGATGATGAGGCGCGTGTCACCCAAATAGCATTAACGCTCCCCGCCAGTTTTGAAGATGGGCATATATTGCTGGATGGCCATGACGTTTGTCTCGCCATTCGCAGCGAGGCCTGTTCGGCGGGTGCATCGAAAGTGGCTGTTTTACCGGCTGTTCGGGCCGCTTTGTTAGAACGACAAAGGGCTTATCGTCTAGCGCCTGGTCTAGTGGCTGAAGGGCGCGATATGGGTTCGGTAGTTTTCCCTCAGGCTGAACTAAAAGTGTATTTGATGGCGACCGCTGAAACGCGGGCGGATCGGCGCTATAAACAGTTGATGGACAAAGGAATCTCTGCTAACATCGCTACCCTTTTGCGGGATCTTCGCGAGCGTGATGCCCGCGATAGTGATCGAGTTGCAGCCCCCCTGCAACAATGTATTGATGCGAAACCGCTCGACACCACCGAAATGACGATTGATGAAGCTGTTGATACGGTGCTGGGTTGGTGGAAAGTTTTGAAAAGCAAGTGAGCTTAGGGTGGAAAGAAATAGCAAGTCAGCTTAGGTTAGTAGTACGTAGTACGAATAAGCAAGTGAGCTTAGGTTAGTAAAAGTAGAGTATTGAAAAGCAAGTGAGCTTAGGTTAGTAAAGAGTAGAAGTTTCAACAAGGTAACAAGGTGTCAGAAAGAGGAAAGAAAATTTCCTTTTATGATGTTTTTAAACTCATACAAATCGACTGAATCTAGTCGAGGTTTACGTTAGGTCCTTTATGTCCATTGCTGCAACCAGTGATACAAGCACACACAGTCCAGATAGTTTTGCCGCTCTGTTTGAAGAGAGTTTGCAGCGCCAGGAAATGCGCGCCGGTGAAGTTATTACCGCAGAAGTTGTCCGCATTGACCAGAATTTTGTGGTTGTTAATGCTGGCCTGAAATCTGAAAGTTTCATCAGCATTGAAGAGTTTCGTGGCGAGACCGGTGAATTGGAAGTTAAGCCCGGTGATTACGTCAGCGTTGCCATTGAAATGCTCGAAGACGGCTACGGCGAAACCCGTTTGTCGCGCGAGAAAGCCAAGCGTATTTCTGCTTGGAACGACCTAGAAAAAGCGCTCAACGAAAGCACACTCGTTAAGGGTATGGTTAACGGCAAGGTAAAGGGTGGTTTAACGGTTATGGTTAACGGCATCCGCGCATTCTTGCCCGGTTCGCTGGTTGATACCCGTCCTGTAAAAGATACAACCCCGTTCGAAAACAAAGAATTCGAATTTAAAGTTATCAAGCTCGATCGCAAGCGTAACAACGTAGTTGTTTCCCGTCGTGCGGTTATCGAAGCGTCAGCTGGCGAAGAGCGCGTTGCACTGCTCTCCAACCTTAAAGAAGGCAGCATCGTTAAGGGTATCGTTAAGAACATCACAGACTACGGCGCGTTCGTGGATCTGGGTGGTATTGATGGCTTGTTGCACATTACCGACTTAGCTTGGCGTCGTGTGCGTCATCCGTCTGAAGTGCTTAATGTTGGCGATGAAGTCGAAGCCAAAATCCTCAAATTTGATCAAGAAAAGAATCGCGTTTCACTCGGCCTCAAACAGTTGGGCGAAGATCCATGGGTGGGTATTGCACGTCGTTACCCACAAAGCACACGCTTGTTCGGCAAGGTAACCAACCTCACCGACTACGGTGCGTTTGTTGAAGTGGAGCAGGGTATCGAAGGCTTGGTTCACGTTTCCGAAATGGACTGGACCAATAAGAACGTTCATCCTTCCAAAGTAGTTCAATTGGGTGACGAAGTTGAAGTCATGATCTTGGAAATTGACGAAGAGCGTCGTCGTATTTCGCTCGGCATGAAGCAATGCCAGTCCAATCCTTGGGATGACTTTGCACTCAACAACAAGAAGGGTGACAAGGTTAGCGGTCAGATCAAGTCGATTACTGATTTCGGTATCTTCATTGGCTTGCCAGGCGGTATTGATGGCCTTGTGCATCTGTCTGATCTTTCATGGTCCGCTGCGGGCGAAGAAGCCGTGCATAACTTCAAGAAAGGCGACGAAATCGAAGCCTTGGTTTTGGCCATTGATGTTGAGCGTGAGCGTATTTCCCTCGGCATTAAACAGATGGATGGCGACCCCTTCACCAACTTCATTGCAACTCACGATAAGAACAGCATCGTGAATGGCACCGTGAAGAGCATTGATGCCAAGGGTGCAATTATCAATCTAGGCGATGATATCGAAGGTTATTTACGTGCCTCAGAAGCTTCGCGTGATCGTATTGAAGATCTGCGCACCCTCTACAAAGAAGGCGACGCTGTTGAGACTATGATTATTAACGTGGATCGCAAGACCCGCTCGATTAATCTGTCAATCAAAGCTAAAGACCAAGCTGATCAGAATGACGCTATGCAAAAACTGCAAGGCGAAACTTCTTCAGCTGCCAGTGGCACCACCAATCTTGGCGCTTTGTTAAAAGCGAAACTTGGCAATGCTCAGCAATAATAAAGTGGCAGGCGACATGACAAAGTCGGAGTTGATTGCCAAGCTGGCGGAGCGTTTTCCTCAGCTTGTCGCGAAAGACGCCGACTATGCCGTGAAAATGATTCTCGATGCAATGACTGCCGCGCTAACGCGTGGTGATCGCATCGAGATTCGTGGATTCGGTAGTTTTGCGCTTAACTATCGGCCACCGCGCGTGGGACGTAATCCCAAGTCGGGTGATAAGGTACATGTTCCAGAAAAATATGTACCTCATTTCAAGGCAGGTAAAGAACTCCGCGAACGCGTAGACCAAGTGAAATAATTTGGCCGCAGCGTAAGCTGGAATAAAACAGGCGGCGTCGGTGATGCCGCCTTTTTTTGTGGAAAAAAATGCGAATACTAGTTTGGTTTTTACGCGCTGCCTTATTCGTTGTTCTACTTGGCTTTGCCATTAAGAACAGCAATGTGGTGACCGTCCGCTTTTTTTTCGAAAACTCATGGCAACTTCCTTTAGTGGCGGTGATGTTAATTTTTTTTGGAGTAGGTGCTGTCGTGGGTGTCACGGCAGGCTTATCCACTTTTCTACGTCAGCGCCGAGAAATTAATCAGCTAAAACGTGAAGTGTTATCCACACAACCTAATCCGTCACAAACAAAATGACCATAGAGTTTGAGCTTTGGTGGTTGTTAGCTTTGCCGCTGTTTTTCGTGTTGGGTTGGTTGGCTGCGCGTATTGATATCAAACACGTGGTGCGCGAATCCAGTGCTTTGCCTAAGTCCTATTTCAAGGGACTCAATTTTTTGCTGAACGAACAGCCCGACCAGGCTATTGATGCGTTTTTAGAAGCCGCTAAAGTTGATTCTGAAACGGCTGAACTGCATTTTGCACTGGGCAATTTGTTTCGACGTCGAGGTGAGGCAGATCGTGCTATTCGGATGCATCAAAACTTGGTGGGTAGAGAAGGGCTTAACGACGAGCAACGTTTGCATGCTCAAGCTGAGTTAGGTCACGACTATCTAAAAGCAGGATTGTTGGATCGTGCTGAAGACATATTTGTGAGTTTGCGTGGGACTTCGCAAAATGAGCCAGCACTTAACTTTTTGTTGGAGATTTATCAGCAAGAAAAAGAGTGGAAAAAAGCCATTGAAATTGCCCGTGTATTGCCGGACAACTCCGGCCATCTCTGGCAAAAAGAAATTGCGAATTTTTTGTGTGAGCTGGCGACGGCGGAAATCAATCACTCTCGACCTGACGAAGCACGCAAATTGCTTGATGAAGCCTTAAGTATTCATAGAAAATCAGTTCGTGCGAGCGTTTTGTTAGGTGATCTGTTCGTCGCAAAAGGTGAACTGGATGCAGCCATAGATGCATGGAAGCGCATTGAACAGCAAAAGCCAGAATACCTCGCTTTAGTGGCAGTACGTTTGATGGATGCCTATCGTAAAGTTGGGCGCAGCGAGCAAGGTTTACAGTTCTTGCGCGGTTACCTACAACAACACCCCTCATTTGATTTACTCGATGCAGTTTACCAATGGACTTTGGCGGCAGAGGGCGCAGAAATGGCGTGTCAGCTTGTGCGCGATGAAGTGCGCCGCAACCCCACGCTTTTGGGTATGGATAAGTTGCTTGAAGCCCAACTGCTGGTTGCGCCAGCGGAGCGCCGCCCGGACTTAGAGCTAATGAAAAATCTAATTCACAACCATACACGTGGGGTGGCACGTTATCGCTGCGATAACTGTGGTTTTAAAGCACGCCAGTTTTATTGGCGTTGCCCCGGATGCGGCGGCTGGGAAACTTATCCCCCCAAACGGACTGAAGAGTTTGACCTAACCCCATAAAGCTCGCTCCACACTTGCTGTCCATTTTGTTGCCACATCTCACGAAAAAAATAGAAAACAAAATCGCATGAAAATTACAGTTATTGGTACGGGATATGTAGGTTTAGTGAGCGGCACTTGTCTTGCCGAAGTAGGCAATGACGTGCTGTGTCTGGATCTCGATGCAGCAAAAATAAATACGCTCAACTCAGGGGGTATTCCCATTCACGAGCCCGGTTTACTCGACATGGTTACTCGCAATCGCGCCTCAGGGCGCTTGCGTTTTACGACCGATGTTGCGGAAGCCGTGCAGCATGGTTTTCTTCAGTTCATCGCTGTTGGTACACCACCAGACGAAGATGGCTCGGCGGATTTGCAATATGTGGTTGCCGCAGCCCGTTCGATCGGCAAGTACATGGACGGCTATAAAGTTATCGTAGATAAATCGACCGTTCCTGTTGGCACTGCCGATAAAGTACGTGCTGCGATGGAAGAGGAATTGGCTGCACGTGGACTTAAAACAGAGTTCGCAGTGGTTTCAAATCCCGAGTTTCTCAAAGAAGGCGCAGCCGTCGAAGATTTTATGCGACCTGATCGCATCATCGTTGGTGCTGACGATGCGCGTGCCATCGATGCCATGCGCCAGTTGTATGCGCCGTTTCAGCGTAGCCATGATCGCTTGATCTTGATGGATATTCACTCGGCAGAACTTACCAAGTATGCAGCGAACGCCATGCTGGCCACGCGCATTTCATTCATGAACGAACTTGCCAATCTCGCCGAAAAACTTGGTGCGGATATTGAACTAGTACGGCAGGGCATTGGTGCTGATCCGCGCATTGGATATCAGTTTCTCTACCCTGGCTGTGGCTATGGTGGATCGTGCTTTCCCAAAGATGTGCAGGCTTTGAGTCGCACCGGACAGGATGTGGATTGTGATCTGTTGATTCTGAGCGCAGTAGAAAAAGCCAATGATGCGCAAAAACATGTGCTGGGTAAAAAGGTCATTCGCCATTTTGGCGAATCGTTAGCGGGTCGACGTTTTGCCATTTGGGGATTGGCGTTCAAGCCAAATACGGATGACATGCGCGAAGCACCGAGCCGAGTGGTCATCGCCGATTTGCTCGATCGTGGCGCAGAAGTTTGTGCCTATGATCCAGTGGCGATGTATGAAGCCAAACGCATTTATGGAAGCGACAGTCGCATCAAATTTGCAGCATCCCCATTGGCTGCGCTAGATGGGGCCGATGCGCTGGTGATCGTGACTGAATGGAAAGAGTTTCGCAGCCCCGATTTCGAAGAGATTAAACGGCGCTTGAAAACGCCGCTGATATTCGACGGTCGTAACCTGTATGACCCCGCACAACTCCGTGCCATCGGCGTTCAATACAACGCTATTGGGCGATCATAAGGAGGATGGTAATGAGCAAATCCCCTCTTGCGTTACCAGATACAACACAAGCCCGCGTATTGGTTGTTGGCGACGTGATGCTCGATCGTTATTGGTTTGGTGAAGTCAGCCGCATCTCTCCTGAAGCACCCGTACCGGTCGTTAAGGTGGAGCGGACCGAAGAACGTCCTGGTGGCGCAGCCAACGTGGCACGTAATGCTGCTGCGTTGGGTGCCAAGGTGTCCCTGCTCTCCGTAGTGGGAGCAGATGAGGCCGGTAGAGCGCTGGTCGCGCTGATGGCCGCAGAGGGCGTAGAAACCAGCTTGCACGAAGACGCAAACTTATCGACCACCATCAAATTACGTGTGCTGGGTCGTCAGCAACAACTCCTTCGTATCGATTTTGAAAATCAACCCACGCACGAAGTACTGCGCGCCAAGTTGGCGGATTTCGAGCGCAAATTGCCGGATGCAGATGTTGTCATCCTTTCTGATTATGGCAAAGGCGGATTAACGCACATCAGCGAAATGATCAAGATGGCACGCGCGGCTGGCAAGCCCGTATTGGCCGATCCTAAAGGCGAAGACTACGCACGTTATGCGGGTGTGACATTGCTAACGCCAAACCGCGCAGAGCTGCGCGAAGTCGTGGGCCGTTGGACATCCGAAGAAGATTTAAAAACTCGCGCCATGCGTCTGCGCGATGAACTCAACCTAGAAGCACTGCTTGTAACGCGTAGCGAAGAAGGCATGACGCTATTTCGTGGCACAGAAGCCCTAAACGAACCGGCACTCGCTCGTGAAGTGTATGACGTTAGCGGAGCCGGTGACACCGTTATCGCCACTATGGCCGTGATGCTAGCCTCCGGGTTAGATATGGCTGCTGCTATGCAAGTTGCCAATCGCGCCGCCGGGATTGTGGTGGGTAAACTTGGCACTGCGGTTGTGAGTTTGGATGAGCTGCGCGCAAGTGCAGAGTAGCTGATCGCGAACAATCACATTCTGTTTTTCGACTAGGCGCCAAGCATGAAAATCAAAGTTGGTGAAGTCGGGAGGATCGTGGCTGGTCAAGACCTAGGGTGCTATGTCAAGGTGATTGATGATGGAACGAATACAGGGAGCTTCTTGACCCTTATCGCTAAAGAATCTGATATGAACGATTGTTTCGATAGCTGGGTTGAAAACAGCGAGATGCTGCAACTCTTCTTTGAAGAGGCAGGATGGACTATAGAAGGGCCTCAATGATTCCTTGCGGCAAAGGACCAAATGGGGGCCATGTCAATAATTTCATGCATCGCTCAGTACTGGTTTTAGTTAAAACTTGAGCAGGGTTTTTTTAGCATTTTGATCTTCTCGTATTAGGGAGTTAAAAACAGGAGACTGCCTGCTTCAAATCACGGGTGTAGCACTTGCAATGCAGGTGTTTTGCGGATCTCCTCCAAACCGAATAAATTGAAAACTCACTACACAATTTGAGTACTCGTTTGTATAAAGGGTTTGGTATGGTAAGGTAATACCTTGAAGTGTTGGAAGTAGAGGTTGCCATGACTGTCACTACCGTTCGCCCCGTAGCGATTAAGATTGACCAAGATATCAAGGACCGCGTGAAGCGCTTGGCTGATGCTCGCCATCGCACACCACATTGGCTCATGCGAGAGGCGATCAGTCAGTATGTCGAGCGCGAAGAAAAGCGCGAGGCCTTCCGGCAGGCGGGTATTAAGGCATGGACGGAGTACCAAGCCACTGGTTTGCACGTCACTGCCGAAGAGGCGGATACATGGCTTGCTAAGATCGAAGCAGGACAAGAGGTCGAACCGCCGGAATGCCACGTCTAATTTGGGCGTCCTCGGCGCTGCGCGATGTGCAGCGCCTTCACCGATTCCTCGCCGAGAAAAACACTGACGCCGCTAAGCGGGCGGTGAAAGCTATTCGCGAGGGGGTTCAGGTGCTCACACATCAGCCCGGTGTTGGCCGACCTGTCGAGGACATGGAACCTGAGTACCGCGAGTGGATGATCGATTTCGGTGAGAGCGGCTACGTTGCGCTATACCGCTATGACGGTGAGACAGCCGTGATCTTGGCCGTTCATCACCAAAGGGAGGTTGGGTACTGAGTGGCGACTGACTGGCGACTGCAGCTCCGTGTAGTTTATTGAGAGAGTCTTTCATTAGCTTACAATTACACCTCTTCGAGGTTTCATGAGGTTTTGTTTTAACGAAACTTCAATCTAATAATCTTCTATATAGAAAATCACTCTTATGTATTACGTCGTAACAGGCGCAGCAGGTTTTGTGGGATCAAATCTCGTGAAGGCGCTCAATGAGCGTGGGATCACTGAGATTATTGCCGTGGATAATCTGACGAATGCGGACAAGTATCGCAATCTGTTGGATTGTGAGATTGCGGATTATCTCGACAAGCAGGAGTTCGCCGAGTGTATGGAGGCGGGCAATCTGGATGGGTCTGTCGAGGCGATCCTGCACCAAGGTGCTTGTTCGGACACCATGGAACATAACGGCCAGTACATGATGGCGAACAACTATCGTTACTCGGTGGCTTTGCTGGATTTCTGTGTGGATCATGAAGTGCCACTGCTCTATGCGTCGTCAGCAGCGGTCTATGGTGGCGGTAGCGTGTTCCGTGAGTCGCGCGAATGCGAAGCGCCGCTGAATGTGTATGGGTATTCCAAGTTCCTTTTCGATCAAGTTGTTCGCCGTCGGATGCCGGATGCTTCATCGCAGATTGCAGGTTTCCGCTACTTCAATGTGTATGGCCCTAAAGAACAGCATAAGGGTCGTATGGCGTCGGTGGCTTTTCACTTTTTCAATCAGTTCCAAGCCGAAGGTAAGGTGAAACTGTTTGAAGGCAATGAGGGGTACGGAAATGGTGAGCAGCGGCGTGACTTTGTGTATATCGAAGACGTGGTTAAAGTGAATATGCATTTCTTGGATGCAGGCACATCAGGAATTTTTAACTTAGGTACGGGACGCGCTCAAGCTTTTAACGATGTGGCGGTAGCGACGGTGAATGCATGTCGTGCCACTAAAGGCGAACCGGCCTTGTCTCTGATGGAGCTACAAGCGAAAGGCATGATCGAGTACGTAGCCTTTCCTGAAGCATTGAAAGGCAAGTACCAGAGTTATACGGAAGCCGATGTTACGCAGTTGCGCGCAGCGGGTTACAAAGAAAACTTCGCTACGGTTGAAGAAGGCGTGGCGAGCTATGTTCAGACTATGCAAATACAAGGTTAGTAAAGGTTAGTAAATAATGTTTGCCTATAAAACGCTCGAAGATTTTGTTGGAAATACACCGCTAGTTCGTCTGAAACGCTTACCTGGCGCGGAGAACGAGCGACGTGGCAATGTTTTACTCGCTAAGCTGGAAGGCAATAATCCAGCGGGTTCGGTGAAAGATCGTCCTGCGCTTTCGATGATTATCCGTGCCGAAAAAAGTGGTGCGATTAAGCCTGGTGATACCTTAATCGAAGCGACAAGTGGAAACACGGGCATTGCCTTGGCGATGGCGGCGACGATGCGCGGTTATCGCATGGTGCTTATCATGCCGGAGCATTTGTCTATTGAGCGTCGTCAGACCATGCGTGCCTTTGGCGCAGAAATTATTCTTACGCCAAAAAGTGGCGGCATGGAAATGGCACGCGATGTCGCTGAGAAAATGCGTGACGAAGGCAAAGGCATCATTCTCGACCAGTTTGGGAATCCTGATAATCCCGTCTCGCATTACGAAGGCACGGGGCCTGAAATCTGGCGCGATACTGACGGCAAGGTGACGCACTTTGTATCGAGTATGGGAACGACTGGCACGATTATGGGTGTGTCGCGTTTTCTAAAAGAAAAAAAACCAGAGATCCAGATTATCGGTTGCCAACCAGAAGAAGGTTCGCAGATTCCCGGTATACGCAAATGGCCGGTGGAATATCTTCCAAAAATTTTTGATGGCACTCGCGTTGATCGCGTTGAAAACGTCAGCCAAGCTGATGCTGAAGAAATGACCCGTCGATTGGCGCGTGAAGAGGGCATCTTCGCGGGCATCTCATCGGGAGGCGCACTGGCCGTGGCTTTGCGCCTAGCGGCAGATTTAGAAAACGCCGTGGTTGTCACCATCATCTGTGATCGCGGTGATCGCTATTTATCCACAGGTGTGTTTCCCGCTTAATGATGGTAATGCGGATGAGTCTTGGCGGCCTCATTTTGCTTAGTGGCTTGTTGGCGGCGATTACAGCGGGAGCGAAAAATGTTCCCCCACCTACTGCTGTGCTGCCCCCTGTTGTCGCAGCCTCTGTCGTCGCAGTGCCTATTGTTTCTAAGGGCCCGACTTTCTCTCTCTCACTTTCTCTGGAGTCCATTACCCACCCCCTTTTTTCGGCGAGCGGTTTGCGTATTGCTTTGAGCAGTCCTTTAGGGGGACTGGCCGAAATAGAGATTGCGCGTTTACAACTGGGGGAGCGCACGCTCGAAAATCTCACCTTGCGTTGCGAAGATTTACGGTGGTCGGCTGATCGAATTGATTGTCCCCGTGGCGCGGTGCAATTGCCCAGCACAACCATAAAAAGTAGCGCAAATAATAAGACGGCACCTCCACCATTGCTCCCGATAGCATTTTCTTACGCACCCAAAACCCAAGCGCTTGAGCTCAACATTGAACCTGTCGCCGGTGAGCGTTGGAACGTGAAAACGCGAAAAGAAAATGGGGTGCAAACTGCTGAGGTGTTGTTGAACAATGCGCGAATTGAGCGCATCGCCGGTCTTATACCTGTACTGGGCGATTTCAAACCTGCTGGGCCGATTACGGGAAAACTAAGTTGGAATGCCGCATCGAATACTAAAAAATTAGTTGCCGATTTTCGCGTAACTGGCGCTACGTTTGGTGACGCTTCGGGTGCGCATGCGGGCGAGAAAATTAATCTTGGTTTGGCGGCGAGTGCAGCGCAGAAAAATAATACGTGGGCTTGGCAAGCGGATGTAAAGCTAGATTCAGGTGAGATTTTTTGGCAGCCTATATATATAGCCAATGGGCCGCACAGCCTTAAGGTAAGCGGTTCCTCAACGGACTCACGTTTTAACATTGCGCGTGGTGAGCTTATTTTTGGAGGCATAGGTAAGTTAGCATTTTCGGGAGAGTTAGATACGCAAACAAAAGCGTTACTCGCTGGAAAGTTTGAAACCAGCGACATCGATTTAAAACAAGCGGGGCCAGTGTTACTCGCGCCTTTTTTAGAACAAGCCGCGCTACCAAAACTAGAGTTAGTTGGGCAAGTACGAGCAGCTGGGACACTTGATGGAAAAGGGGAAGGCGGCCTAGTTGGGCTAAGTCGTCTTGATCTCACTCTCAACGAGTTGGGTGTCAAGGATTCCAGAGATTCCAAAGATTCCATTGATTCCCAGAGCTCTAAAGAGCAGCGCTATGGATTACGCGGCTTGAGCGCTAGCATTCCTTGGCGGCGCGATGAGGCGAGTGTGGCGACCATTCGGGTGGCCGGCGCGAATTTGGGGAAGTTACCCATTCCATCCTTTACGCTGCCTTTGAAAATGAAGGGGTTGTCATTTGAGTTACCCCATGTCGAAATTCCTATTTTGGATGGAAAACTCGTTCTAGATAATTTGCAGATTAAAAAAGCGGCCAATACAAAAGCAGCTGATACAAAAGGTGGCGCAATGAAAGATGGCGAATGGCAATGGCAATTAGGTGGTGCGTTGCAGCCGGTTTCGATGTTGTTGCTGAGCGAAACCTTCAAGCTGCCACGTATGACGGGTTCGTTGTCTGCCTCTATTCCAAAAATTCAGCAGAGCGGCTCTACTGTAGTGATGGATGGCGCGCTCATCATTCAGGTTTTTGATGGTTTCGTGTCAGCCACTAACTTAAAGGTCGTCGAGCCATTTGGCCGCGTGCCCCGTCTTTATGCAGATCTAGAAATGCGCCATTTTGATTTGGGCATGCTGACGGAAACATTTTCCTTCGGTGGTATTACCGGGTTTATCGATGGCGACGTAAAAGGATTAGAACTCGCCAGTTGGCAACCCCAGCGATTTGACGCCAAGATCATTAGTAGCGAAGGTGATTATCGCAAGCGGATTAGCCAACGCGCGGTCGAGAACATGTCCTCATTAGGTGGGGCTGGGGCGACCGCCGCTATTCAGCGCAGTGTGTTGCGTTTCTTTGATGAATTCGGTTATTCCAAAATTGGCCTCACTTGCGTGTTGGTGGATGGGGCGTGCGAAATGGGTGGCGCTGAATCAGCCCCCAATGGTTATTACATTGTTAAAGGGGGTGGTGTGCCTGCCATCAACGTCATCGGCTACAATCGGCGTGTAGATTGGGACGAGCTAGTGACCCGTCTCAAACGTGTCACCGAAGGTAACGGCAAACCGATTATTCAATAAAGTCACTAATCCAGTAACTCAGTCAGTAATTCAACGGAAATAAAACGGGGGTAATAGCACCATGATCGAAAAACTTAAGCTAACCAGTGTCATCACCGCGCTTGCTGCCTCAGCAACGCTTGCAGCCTGCGTCACCATCAACATTTATTTTCCTGCAGCCGCTGCGGAAAAAGCCGCCGACAAAATTATTGATGAAGTGTGGCAAGTTCAAAAAGAGAGCGGAAAAATGCCGCAAGTTACGCCACCGACTGCACCATCCACTCCAGCCAAATAATCGCGAGGAAAATAAAATGAAAAACATCATGAAAAGTATTTTGTGTGCCTTGCTTTTAGCAAGCGGCCTCTCTGTAGCGCAAGCGCAAAGCAATCTCGAAGTAAATACACCCGCCATCAGCGCCTTGAAAAGCACTATGCAAGCGCGTCACGTACAACTTGCTCCGCAATATGCATCGGGTGCAGTAGGTTTAACGAATGATGGCCGTATCGAACTGCGTGATGCCAGTGCTGTTCCCTTAGCACAACGTCAGGCTGTGAATGGCTTGGTTAGTGCAGAGAATAACGATCGCGCAGCGCTTTATCGCGAAATTGCTCGTGCTAATGCCCACCCCGAATGGGAAGCTGAAGTCCGCACCACCTTCGGGCAGCGCTGGATAGAAAAATCCCAAGCTGGCTGGTATTACCAAAATGCGCGTGGGGAGTGGGTTCGCAAGTGACGCCTGTTATCGCCTTCGACATCGAGACAATTCCCGATGTCGAAGGAATTCGTAAGCTCCATAATCTAGACGTCACTTTGTCCGATGACGAAGTGGCTGAATTCGCATTTCAGAAACGCCGCGCCGCTACAGGCAATGATTTCATACAGCTTCACTTACAACGCATCGTCACCATCTCGTGTGCAATGCGTGAGGCTGATCGTTTCGTCGTATGGTCGCTGGCTGCGCCGCAATGTAGTGAAGCCGAAATCATTCAGCGTTTTTACGACGGCATCGAAAAATTTACACCTCAACTCGTGTCTTGGAATGGCGGAGGATTCGATCTGCCCGTGCTGCATTATCGTGGCCTGATTCACGGCGTTACCGCCCCACGTTACTGGGAGCTTGGCGACGATGACCGTGAGTTCAAGTGGAACAACTACATCAGCCGCTATCACACGCGCCATTTGGATTTAATGGACTTACTGGCGATGTATCAACCACGCGCCAGTGCGCCACTCGATGATCTCGCCAAACTCATGGGTTTCCCGGGCAAGCTCGGTATGGATGGTTCTGCCGTGTGGGGCGCATGGCAAGCCGGTCGTAGCGACGAAATTCGTGACTATTGCGAAACCGATGTGGTGAATACACTGCTCGTTTATCTGCGCTTCCAACTTATGCGCGGCACGCTCACACGTGCCCAGTACGAACAAGAAATCACCATAATTCGCGCTGCACTTGCAGCGCTCAAAAAACCACACTGGCAGGAGTTTCTGGCTACCTGGGGTGAAGACAATAAAACCAAAGAAAGTGCGTAATGAAAAGAACAGAGTTAGCAAAAATGAAGGGCCTGAAAGTCGACGAAAAAATTAAAAACACCGCAACCCCAGGCCGCTTTGGTAAAGAAGCAGCGGAAGTGCCTGATCGCCGCGAACAGCGCAAAATCGACCAAGCGCAAGGCTTGGTGCCGTTTGCAGTAAAACTGAACGGGGACTTAATAAAGCAGATTCAAACTTTGGCGCAGACCGAAGGTAAAGGCTTGAATGATGTGGTAGCAGAACTACTGCGCAAGGGATTGTCTGGGTAAGTGCATTTAGCATGCTTGCGTAGCGAAGCCACAACTTCTTTGGTTTTTATTACACGTTGCGATGAACAGCTATTAAAAATTACAGAATGAACAGGTAGAGCGAGGTAGAGGGATATGAAGAAACCTGAGAATCCTACCGATAAACAACCCCACAAAACACAGGTGGTTTGGAGAAATGCGGCCGGTGAAGTGGTCGCATGCGTAGAGAAGATAAAAGTACTCGGTGAAAATTTAAACGAGATTCAACAAATAGCCCAAGACGCACTTGAAGATGCTGTGTTGATGGGCTGTAGCGAGCAACAATTCCGTGAAGTGTTACACCGTTTGGTTGATGAGTTAATTAATCCGTATTCTGAAAATTCTGAGTAAAGCATCAATGTAAAACCAACCCCCTGTCTTGTTGACATTGCTCAACATAATTCACTTGCTTTGCATATCGAAGCGTATGATAAATACGTATTAAGGGTGCTATTCGAGTGATCATTTCTAGGGGGAAATCATGGTTACACGTCGTACAGTCCTCAAGTTTGGAGTTGCCGGTTCTTTGGGTTACGCACTTCCGCTTTCAATTAGCTCGCAAGTGTATGCAGCCTCTGCGCCACCTTCACCGCCATTAGCACCTTTCCAAGATTTAATGCCTATTCCTCCAGTGTTGGATTGCACAGCGGGCGGTACGTTTAATATCAGTGCTGCGGCAGGCTTGCACCGGTTTCATGCCAGCTTGCCCGCAAGCCCTGCTTGGGGATATGGCGGAGTACCCTACATGGGCCCCACGATTATTACAAAGCGTAATGTGCCTATTACGCTGAACGTCACTAATAACTTAGGCGCCCATCTTTTGCCGAACGCTTTGGACTATGACATTCATGGCGCAGTCTCAACAGATTTAAGCAATCCTCGTATCTCTACCCATTTGCACGGTGGCAATACGGAGCCGGGGAGTGACGGTCATCCCGATGATGTGCTTTATCAAGGCCAAACGAAAAGCCATTACTTTCATAATGACCAAGAAGCCGCCACGCTCTGGTACCACGATCATGCTATAGGGATTACGCGTTTAAATATTTACGCAGGTTTAGCCGGCATGTATTTGCTTCGAGATGATAATGAGCTGTCTCGCAACTTACCCGGCGGGCCCTATGAAATTCCACTCATCATTCAAGATAAAGCGGTCGATAGCAGCGGAAAGATGACTTATCCCGATGCGCCCTTAGCAGCCACTTTTGGGGGTGATGTGGCGGTGGTGAATGGCAAGATTTGGCCATACTTTAACGTGAAACGGGGTTGGTATCGTTTCCGTATTGTGAATGCCTGTAATGCGCGAACCATGCAGCTCTACCTTGGCGGTAAAACGATGTATCAAATAGGCTCTGACGGGGGGCTGCTCAACGCACCCATTGCAATGACAAGCATTACCTTGGCGCCCGCCGAACGTGCCGATATTTTAGTTAACTTTACCTCCGCCTATGCGGGCCAAAGTTTTACCCTCAATAACATTTTCATGGGTGGCCCATGGAGATCGCTCAGTAATATCATGCAATTCCGTGTTCAGTCCGCTTCGGGATTTGCAATGACTTTCCCATCCGCTTTGAGAGCGCCTATCCGGCGCATGGCTAATCCCGTCAAGGTTCGAAACCTTGTTTTAGTGCAGAAAGAAATGGCTAGCCATCGGGTGCATTTGCTTAACAATCTTATGTGGGACGACACAACGCATATCGAAACACCGACGAGCAATACCCTAGAGCAGTGGAATATTATTAATCTTACGATGGACATGCATCCCATCCATGTCCACATGACACAGTTTCAAGTGCTTAACCGTCAAAACATCAATGTTTCTGGATACAACTTAGCGTTTGGCGAGATGGAAATGGGGGCAGGCCCTTGGCCGGCACCTGCCATAGGTCCCTATCTTTTTGGATCTGCCCAATCTCCCCCAGCCAATGAAATGGGTTGGAAAGATGTGGCGCAATGCCAACCTAGCCAAGTAACACGACTTATGATTCCCTTTGGCCCGGATATACCCGGATCCCCCATTGGGCGGGCCTTCACAGGGGAATATGTGTGGCATTGTCATGTACTTGAGCATGAAGACCATGAAATGATGTTGCGTTTTAAGTTAATTTAGAAAAACGTTTCACTTTTTAGTCTTTTTTTACCTTTCTAGGCCAGTACGTTGTTTAAAACGTACTGGCCTATTCCGTTCACGGCTGTGAGTTTATTGGGTTAAAGAAATCGCGCATAAGAGCCGTAAGTGGGATATGGCCAGTGAATCAAACCTGTATCAACACCTAAGCGAGCTTGAGCTAAGCCTATGAAAACCAGTCTATTTACTTCATATGCTCATGTCGTTCTCCTTTTGGCTAAGGGAAAAGCATGAAGCGATTGCATGAAGTGACGGGAAAAGACACCATGTCGGAAGGTCTTGCGACGCCACAAACTAATGAAAGTAAGCGGGTATCGGCACAGTTAAGAGTGACTCAAGAAGCCTTGCGAGAGAGCGAAGCGCGTTATCAAAGTATTACCGAGATGTCGTCCGACTGGTATTGGGAGCAGGACGAGAACCTGCGGTTTACCAATTTCTCTTCTGAAACTTTTGGCAGTACGGGCGTACCGTCAAAATTATTTCTAGGTGTCTCCCACGCAGATGTCGGCGCACAGAGTATGAGCGCGCCTGCTTGGCAAGAGCACAAAGCCTTATTGGATGCGCACCAAGCTTTTTATGATGTTGAGTTTCACAGTGTTAGCCCTACTGGAAAGATGTTTTGGTTAAGCGTCAGTGGTCGCCCTATTTTTGATGAAGATGGATGCTTTTGTGGCTACCGGGGTGTTGGAAAAGACATTACCGCGCGAAAGAGTGCTGAAGAACATTTAAGACGGTTGGCGCGTGCACGTAAAGTTATGGTGGAATGCAATAGAGCGCTAGTGCGCGCGACAGATGAAGAAAATCTATTTCTAAATATGTGCCAAATAGTGGTAGAAACTGGCGGATATTGCGCAGCCTCAGTAGGATTGAAGCGTCATGATGAGGACCACTCAATAGAGTTAGTGGCAAGTAGTGGAGACCACTTGTCTTACTTTGCCTCTGCAAAACTTTCTTGGGCTGATAACCCTTTTGGCGATGGTCCAGCGGGTAGAGCGGTTCGGTTGGCAACGCCGCAAGCCATTCGACATGTGGATGTTAATCCTGATGGAGACATGTGGCGCACCATCACCTTGCAATGTGGCTACCGTGCTGTGGCTGCCTTTCCAATTAAAGCCGAAGGTGAAACGTTGGGTGTACTGTGCATTGTTACTAGCGAATCAGAAGCATTTGATGCTGATGAAATGGAGCTCTTGGGCGAGCTTGCCGACGATATTGCTTTTGGTGTTCATACCCTAACAGCCCGTGCAGCAAGACAGCGCTCAGAGGCGGCGCTAGGCGCTAGCGAACTACGTTTTCAAGCCACATTCGAACAAGCAGTCATAGGCATTATTCATGCCGATCTTAATGGCGGGTTTGTGCGTGCCAACGACAAAGTGTGCGAAATATTTGGTTATACGCGTGAAGAAATGCTGCGCCAGAATGTAGGTAGCATCACCCATCCAAATGATTATCCTAATAGCTACGAAAAATTAGAACTGCTTAAATGCGGTGACATTACCTCAAACCAATCTCAGCGACGCTACCTAAAAAAAGACGGCACTGTTATTTGGGTTGCGCTCAATGTCTCTCTGGCTAAAACCTCCGATGGAGAAGATCCCTACTTAATTGCGGTGCTGCAAGATATTACTGAAGCCAAACACGCAGAGCAGATGGTGAGGTTGCATGCCATGCAACAAAGTTTAGTAGCCACTTTTGGTCAGCAAGCATTGGCCAGTACGAATCAAGATGAGTTGCTAAGCTTGGCCGCTGTCGTGGTTGCAGAAGGCCTAGATGTAGAGTTTTACGATGTTTTACAGTTTGCACCCGATGGTCAGTCTCTAATATTGAAAGCGGGCGAGGGCTGGGAACACGTCTGGATAGGCCAAAATTTGACGGAGATTGGTTTGGGTGAACAAATACGGTTTGTTTTGGATGAAAAAGAGCCTGTATTTGTGGAAAACTTGAAGAGTGAAACGCGCTTTGCAGTATCGCCAATTTTAACTAAGCACAACATTACAACCAGCGTAGAGGTGATGATAGGCGGCACGTCTGAACCCTTTGGTATGTTGGGTGCCTATTCACAAGAGCAGCGTTTTTTTACGCCAGAAAGCGTAAATTTTTTTCAAAGTGTCGCCATTATTTTGGAGACAGCGGTTGAGCGAAAACGAGCAGATGAAAAGTTCTCATATTTAGCCCAATTTGATTCTTTAACAGGTTTGCCTAATAGAAATTTATTCCGCGATCGTCTGGCACAAACGCTGACCCTATCTATGCGAAATGAGTGGCAATCAGGGGTGATGTTTATAGATCTAGATCACTTCAAGGCCGTTAACGATACGTTTGGACATGCTGTTGGCGACGAGTTGTTAAGGCAAGTTGCTAAGCGTTTGGAAGAGTGCATTCGTACTAGCGATACCGTGGCTCGTTTGGGCGGTGATGAGTTTGCAGTTGTCTTATCTAAAATGGCCAAGGCCGATGATGCGGGGATCGTTGCGCAAAAAGTGATTACTGCCCTTGAGACAGTTTTTAATTTAAACGGTCACGATGCCTACATTAGTGCAAGTATTGGTATTGCGATTTGTCCGGTAGATGGTAATACGCCGGATGCACTGCTAAAAAATGCAGATACCGCCATGTATAGAGCTAAAGAGCAGGGGCGAAATAATTATCAGTTTTACCTGCCAAAAATGAACGATCGTGTAGCTGAACAATTACAGCTCGAGACTCAATTACGTGGCGCTTTAGAGAGAAAGGAATTTGTTCTCTATTACCAGCCAAAAGTTAACATAGCGAGCGGAGAAATTTGTGGTTTTGAGGGACTGATTCGTTGGAAACATCCTACGCGTGGTTTAGTTCCTCCTCTTGAATTCATTCCTTTACTTGAAGAAACAGGCCTCATTGAGCAAGTGGGCGAGTGGGTTATACGAACGGCCTGTGAGCAGATCATGCATTGGCAAGTCCAGGGCATAAAACCGCGACCTATTGCTGTGAATCTTTCATCAAGACAGTTCCATCAAAAAAATCTCGACGTGATCATCAGCGACATTATTAAAAGCACGGGTGTTGACCCCAAAATGTTGGAGTTGGAACTGACTGAGTCTTTGTTGATGAGTGATGCGCCGGAAGCAATTCGAACTTTAAATAGCTTGAAAGCTTTTGAAGTAGGCCTGTCAGTCGATGATTTTGGGACGGGCTATTCCAGTTTGGCCTATCTGAAAAAATTCCCCGTTGATGTGCTCAAAATTGATCGCGTATTTATTAACGATTGCGCTACAAATCCAGACGACGCCACAATTGCAATGACGATCATTAGCCTTGCCCATAACCTTAAATTAAAAGTGGTGGCAGAAGGAATTGAGAACGAAGCCCAACTCAATTTTTTAAGATCACAGGGTTGCGATGAGTTTCAAGGCTTTTATTTCTCCAAGCCGTTGCCAATCGACGATTGCAACAAAATGCTGATCGAAAATCGTAGGCTACAAAGCACTCAGTCACTTGAGTCTGATAATGCTCCCGCAATTTTATTGGTGGATGACAATGAGGATGACCTGGAAATTCTCAAGCAAAAACTCGCACCTGTCGGTTACCAAGTCATGACTGTTAATAGCCCTGAAGCGGCTTTCGAGATCTTAGCGAAGCACTGTTTTCAGATGGTAATTTGTGACCACAACATGCCAAAGATGAAAGGGGTCGAGTTTCTCTCCCATGTACGCACTTTGTACCCCCATATTGTAAGGATGATGGTCAGCGGCGTGGCAACTTTAGATGTTGTGTCCGATGCACTCAATGAAGCGGGTATCAATAAATACTTAACAAAAGATTTAGATGTTGCCGAAATAAGAACCGTAGTCCGACAAGCTTACGAGAGTGTAAAGCGTTCAAACGAGAGCGTTTGATAGGCATCAGATGGATCACGCTTATTTTGTTGAGTCAATTTCAGTTGGGTCAATTTCATTAGGGCAGGGCGTGTAGATCGTTTAAAATAGCGCGCTTTCGCATTCTCTCCTTATAGAACCAACCACTTTTTAAGCCAACTTGTCTGCTTAATTCATTTTCCGTTTAATTCCATTCTTATGACCAATCCGATAACACGTCCTGTTCGCACGCGCTTTGCACCTAGTCCTACTGGCTATCTTCATGTTGGGGGCGCGCGTACTGCGCTCTATTCGTGGGCCTTTGCTCGTAAACATGGTGGTACCTTCGTCCTTCGTATTGAAGATACGGATTTGGAGCGGTCTACTCAGGAATCTAAGGACGCTATTCTTGCCGGTATGCGTTGGCTGGGTTTAGATTGGGACGAGGGGCCGTTCTATCAGATGTGGCGCCTGGAGCGTTACATGCAGGTGGCTTTGCAGCTGGTGGAAAGCGGCCATGCTTATTGGTGCTATGCGAGCAAAGAAGAGTTGGATGAAATGCGTGAGGCGCAGCGTGCTGCAAACCTGAAGCCACGTTACGACGGCCGCTGGCGGCCAGAAAACGCGCAGGGTAAAACGCCACCAACCGGTGTCACACCCGTTCTACGATTCAAGAATCCAGATGACGGAGTAGTGGCATGGGACGATTTGGTGAAAGGTCGTATTGAGTTCGCCAATGTTGAGCTGGATGACTTGGTATTGATGCGCGCTGATGGTGTGCCAACCTACAATTTTGGCGTAGTGGTAGATGATCTGGATATGGAGATCACCCACTGCATACGCGGTGACGATCACGTGAACAACACGCCCCGCCAGATCAATATTTATCGTGCCTTGGGTGCAGAAATGCCCGAGTTTGCGCATATCCCCATGATATTAGGACCGGACGGAGAACGCCTATCCAAGCGGCACGGCGCGGTATCGGTGATGCAATATCACGAAGATGGTTACTTGCCCTCAGCGTTGATTAACTACTTGGCTCGCCTCGGTTGGTCGCATGGTAATGAGGAAATTTTCTCTGTCGACCAGCTCGTTGAATGGTTTGATTTCGCGCACGTCAGTCGTTCCCCTGCACAATTTAATCCAGAAAAATTATCATGGTTAAGCCAGCAGTACATCAAGGTGACGGACGATGCTTTGTTGGCGAATGAAGTGGCTGCACGTTTGAATGAAAAAGGTATCGACACGAGTAGTAATAATGGCCCGACGCTCATCAAGCTCGTCGCTATTTATAAAGATCGGGCAACCACGCTTAACGAACTGGCGGATCTACTCACGCCGTTTTATGTGCTGGTACATCCATCTGAAGAGCTGATGACGCAACACGTGACAGACGCAGCGAAGGCCGCGTTGAAAGAATTGCGTGCGAAGTTAATTAGCGTGGAGTGGGAAAAGGCAGCGATCAACCAAGTTATTAAAGAAGTGGTTGCTGCGCATGCTATGAAGATGCCCCAAGTGGCGATTCCGTTGCGTGTAGTGCTGACCGGCCAAACTCAAACACCGTCTATTGATGCGGTTCTTGAGGCATGTGGTCGGGATAGGGTGTTGCTGCGTTTGGTGGATTTTGCTTAGTTATTACTGAGTTACTAATGAGTTGTTGCTTAGTTACTTCTTGGTGACATAGTCACTGCTTGTTTATAACGCTTCTTTACATAAGCGCTCAAACGCCAGCGCTTTGACTAATGCTATCTCCACAGGTAGCGGTTCGTTATTGAGTTGGCAAGCGAGTAACTCGGCCATCAGCGGGGCGAGTACCAGTCCGCGTGAACCTAGCCCTAACAAGCCATAGAGTCCGTGAATAGCGGTGGCGTTGTCGGTAGCGTGTGGAATGGCGCCTACATAAGGCAAACGATCAGGCCCGACGCTGCGTATGCCAGCGCGACCAGAAACAGTAGAAGCATTTGAAACATTTGCAGCGTTTAATGGTGTGGTGAAACTGGGTACGAGATGTTTGAGTCGATCCAAGTTTATGCGGTGTCCTGCTTCATTCACCGTTGTATCTGTATTATTTTCCTCGTAAGTTGCCCCGAGTACATGAAAACCTGCCGCCGTCTTGGGCGTGATGTAGCCCTCGCGAGAGATGACGGTATTCAGGGTTTTCTCCGCGTAGTTAAGTGATGCTGGCACGTAAGTAAGCTGTCCGCGTACGGGCCGTAATGGCAACCAGGCTGTAAGCTTTAAATCACAAGCGAGACGGCCATTCGCCAAAATAATTACTGGCGCTTCGGCAATCACATTTCCTTTTTCGTCCAAAGCGCGCCAGCTATTTTCGTGCTGAGTTATCTCGCTGACGTTACGCGATGTGTGCAGGAGAGCACGGCTAGAAGCCTTATCCAGAGCGGCTCTACAGAGGGTTGTTGGATCAAGCCAACCGCCTTGCTCGAACCACCAGCCCGAGGTTGGCATGGCACAACCAGCCAATTTTGATGCTTCCGCCACATCAACTCGGCGCAATACTTCTGTTGGGTAGATGCCTGTGTCTACGACACGTTGTTGTCGAACTTCGTCTTCTGCATGTCGCGCCAAACGCAGTACGCCACATTGATGCCAGATAAGGCCAAGCTTCGCATCATCGAGATCAGCCAACTGGCGTAACGCGTAATGAAAGCCTGCGAGGGTAATGCGGTTTAGGCGACTCCAATCGGTGGACGGTGCGGGTTGCAACACACCCGCTGGATTACCGGATGCTTCTGAAGCAGGCTCGTTATTTCGCTCGATAACATCCAGCTTCCATCCGCGCGCGGCTAGGCGCTCCGCACACAATGCCCCTGCGATCCCTGAGCCGATAATGATGGCGCGCTTTTCCGTTTCTGGGCGTTCAGGTAAGGGAAGTTTGGTTCGTAAGTTGTAGCGATTGTTATAACGCGCCGTGAGCATTTCTCGCTTGTTACCAAAACCAGCGCGTTTTTCAATGTCGAAACCAACAGCAACTAAACCACGCTTTACTTCACCAGAAACAGTAAAACTCGCGCAAGTAGCATCAGCTTTAGCAAGCCGTGCTACCTGCTTAAACAAAGGCGCGTTCCACATGTCAGGGTTGCAGGAAGGAGAAAATCCATCAAGGAAAAACGCATCCACTTTCGCGCTCAACTGTTTCAACATGTCGGTCGCATCGCCCCAAAGCAGCGTCAAGGAAACTGGCAGGTTTTCGAAAGCGTCATCCAAGTGAATGCGATGAAAGCCAGGAACGAGTGGAGGGTATCGTTTCAGCAGTGCGGCACTATAAGCGGCTAATTCAGGCCAATGCAGATGAAGGTGTGCTAGATCTTTCGGTTGAAAAGGATGTTTATCAACAGCGATGTAGTGCAAACGGGCAGTTTTGGAATTCAGGCCTGCATTTTTGAGATGCTCATCCCACATGCGCCAAGTGGCTAAAAAATTTAGCCCAGTCCCAAATCCTGTTTCAAGAATGGTAAAGGCGTCCTGACTTTCCCAGCGCTTGGGCAGATCATTACCCGAAAGAAAAACGTGATGAGTTTCATCTAGTGCACCGGCGAGGGACCGATAGGTATCGCCGTACTCTAAATTGAAAGCCGCGCCGTTCTTAAGAACGAGCGCGGCCGGTTTTATTGGAGTGGGTAGCCCCACAAAAACTTATCGAAATTCGTAAATCTAAATCTTAACGTGATGTGATAACGCCGTTATCTACGCGCACTCTGTCACCTGACCGCCAAACTGGCGCAGCCGTTTGTGACATAAGTTGTGTAGTGCCATCTTCGTAGCGAACAACGATATCGTAGCGAACTTGTTTCCTAGTGCTTTTTTCGATTTCATTTCCAGCAAATGCACCACCCACAGCACCAGCGACAGTGGCGACTTTTTTGCCATTGCCCCCGCCGACTTGATTACCCAAAACGCCACCCAACACACCACCAGCGACGGCACCTAAACCAGAGCCTTCAGCTTTTAAGACGACTTCACGGATAGATTCGATTACCCCGCAATTACGGCAAGGGGGGGCTGCGGGTAAAGGTGGAGGTGAATATTCTTGACGTGAAGTTTGGTAGTTAGGCTCATAGTTAGGTCGTGGCTCAGGAGCAGCCTTTTGGCGACGAGGTTGAGCAGGGGCTTTTACGGCAGGCGCTGCTGGTGGAGTAACAACAGCAACGACGGGGGGAGTAGCAACAGGTGCAATCGGTGTAGGCGTAGTTGCTGTGGTGGCAATTGTAGTTGTGGTGGTGGTAGCCACAGGAACATCTGCTGTTTTATTTGCACCCACTGGGATGATGCCAAAAATGGCGGCTAGCCCTGCTAAACAAACTAGGGTGATTGCAATTCCAACGATCCACATCATCGGATGTAGTGTGTTCCTATTATTGTTGTCCATTTTTCTCTCCTTGTAGTGGTACAGCGAGAATAACGCCCTAAATAGACTCGCGATGACGGTTGAAACAAACTGTTACATCTAACTACCTAGCTAGAAATTTTTTACAAAACTTTAAACTTCTCTGCGCAGTTGCGGAAACAGAATCACATCACGAATACTTGCACTATCCGTTAGCAACATAATAAGACGGTCAATACCAATACCGCATCCTGCTGTTGGGGGCAATCCGTGTTCCAGGGCGCGAATGTAGTCTGCATCGTAATACATCGCTTCTTCGTCACCAGCATCTTTTGCCTTGGTTTGCTCTAAGAAACGCGCTGCTTGGTCTTCTGGGTCGTTTAACTCGGAGAAACCGTTAGCGATTTCGCGGCCCACAATAAACAACTCAAAGCGTTCGGTAATGTCAGGATTGCTGTCGGAGCGACGCGCCAAAGGCGATACCTCGGCAGGGTAATCGATAATATAAGTTGGATCCCACAATTGTGCTTCGGTGGTTTCTTCAAACATGAGTAATTGCAAAGCGCCTAAGCCCATATGAGCTTTGGTTTGCACCTTCAGGCTGGTGAGTTTTTCACGCAGCCATTTTTCGTCACTTAGCTCAGCCATGCTGATACTGGGGTTGTACTGATGCACGGCCTCTGCAATAGTTAGACGCGCAAAGGGTTTGGAAAGATCGAGCGTGCGGCCCTGATATTCGAACACTTCGGTGCCGAGCGCTTCGCGCGCTGTGTGGCGTAAAAGGTCTTCAGTAAAATTCATTAACTGGCGGTAATCCGAGTAAGCCTCGTAAAACTCCATCATGGTGAATTCTGGATTGTGCCGAGTGGAAATACCTTCGTTGCGGAAATTTCGATTGATCTCGAACACTTTCTCAAACCCACCCACAACCAAGCGCTTTAAATACAGCTCGGGTGCAATGCGCAGATATAGCTCCATATCTAACGCATTGTGGTGGGTTTTGAATGGCTTGGCTGCTGCCCCACCGGGAATGGGGTGCATCATCGGGGTTTCAACTTCCAGAAAATCATGATTCGCCATATAAGCGCGAATTGCTTGGGTGAGTCGGGAGCGAGCAGTGAACACAGCGCGTGAACGATCATTCGTGATGAGATCGAGATAGCGTTGTCGGACTTTTTGCTCGGTATCGGTGAGGCCATGAAATTTTTCGGGCAGCGGACGCAGCGCTTTAGTGAGCAAGCGTAAGCCTGTCACCATGATCGTCAGTTCATCGGTCTTGGTTTTAAAGAGCGTGCCGGTTGCACCAATAATGTCGCCGATGTCCCAATGTTTAAAAGCAGCGTGAATCTCTTCACCGGCTTTGTCGTTGGTGATGTAAAGCTGAATGCGTCCAGACACATCCTGAATCGTCGTGAAGCTTGCCTTACCCATCACGCGCTTGAGCATAATGCGGCCTGCCACGGTGATCTCAAACGGTGCAGCTTCTAATTCTTCGCGCGATTTATCGCTGTAAAGTTCCGCTAAATTAGCCGCGAAATTTTCACGGTGAAAGTCGTTAGGGAAAGCCACGCCTTCGGTGCGTAGCTTGGCAAGTTTCTCGCGGCGCTCTGCAATAATCTGATTTTCGTCTTGAACTACAGGTACTGCAGGTGTTTGTTCAGTCATGATTTTCTCTGGAGAGGGTATTGGAGAAGGTATTGATGAGTTTATTAATGTTCGGTTAGCCAGTTTGCTTCAAGCTGGCTTCAATAAATTGATCCAAGTCGCCATCCAACACGCCTTGCGTGTTGCCGACTTCGACGTTGGTGCGTAAATCTTTGATGCGCGATTGGTCGAGTACGTAAGAGCGAATCTGGTGGCCCCAACCAATATCGGTCTTGGCATCCTCAGTTTTCTGTGCGGCGTCCTGACGCTTGCGTAACTCGGCTTCGTAGAGACGCGATTTCAGCATCGCCATGGCCTCGGCTTTGTTGCGATGCTGCGAGCGGTCGTTCTGACACTGCACAACAATGTTAGTCGGTACGTGGGTTATACGAATGGCAGATTCGGTTTTATTAACGTGCTGACCTCCTGCACCGGAAGCGCGGAACGTGTCGATGCGCAGGTCGGCCGGATTGATGTCGACTTCGATCGAGTCATCGACTTCGGGATAGGCATACACGCTGGCAAACGATGTGTGGCGGCGCGCATTGGAATCGTAAGGGGATTTACGCACCAAACGATGAATGCCGGTTTCTGTGCGTAGATGGCCGTAAGCGTATTCGCCGGTGAGCTTGATAGTCGCCGTTTTAATGCCGGCCACATCGCCTTCGGACTGTTCTAAAACTTCGGGCTGAAAGCCTTTGTTTTCGGCGTAGCGCAGGTACATGCGTAGGAGCATGGCGGCCCAATCTTGCGCTTCCGTGCCGCCTGCACCCGCTTGAATATCTACGAAGCAATTATTCGGGTCGGCTGGTTGCGAGAACATGCGGCGGAATTCCATCGCAGCAACGCGCTTTTCCAATTCTTCCGTATCTTTTTCAACGCCGACGACAGTGCCTTCGTCGTTTTCTTCGCGGGCCATGTCGAATAACTCAAGCGTATCGGTAATACCATGACCGATTTCAGTGAGGGAGACGACGACATTTTCGAGTAATTTCTTTTCGCGACCCAAGGCTTGAGCGCGGGGAGCGTCATTCCAGATGGCCGGATCTTCGAGAACCTGGCTGACTTCGATTAGCTTGGCTTCTTTGCCGTCGAAGTCAAAGATACCTCCGTAGCTCGCCGCAGCGCGCCTGAAGGTCGTTAAGGTGATTCACAATGCTATTGAGACGTTCTGCTTCCATTTTGTTTTATTGCTTATAGGTTGAGGCGAAATGAAACTAACCGTGAATTATACAGTTTACCGAGCAGAAACGAGGGAATGGCTTATGTTGTCCTAAGGTGATGAGCAATAGGCTCTGGAGTAGAACAATTCTTCTATTTTGCATTTAATAAATTAGAAGGAGAGTATTGATCCGTGAGTATCTTAGTATTTGTCGGCCAATTTTTTTCTATCTTAAATAGAGGGTACAGCCCATAAAGACCAATGCCTAAATGACGAAGTTTAAAATCAAGCAATTTGGCATTTTTGAGAACTTCATTCTTATCGGGCAATCCCCCATTACGAGTTAAGATTATTCGGTTGTCTACAGTAAGGTTGTAAAAGTCTCCAAATACTTTGTAATAAGTAGCGGACTCTAAATTATATAGGCCGCTATTAGAATGAGTGTTAGCAGCGAGCACCCCTTTGTCTGCTAGCAGTTTACGAACTTCGGTCAAAAATTCCTGCGTCAGCATGTGCTCAGGAATGTATTCGTCAGTATAGGCATCAAGCATAATTAGGTCATATTTGGCATGACGCTTTCCTGCTCTTTTTACAAAAATTCTGCCGTCTTCTTCATATACTTTCAAATTCTCGGAAGGAATAAACCCAAAAAATTTAATAGCTACTTTAACAATAGCCGGATCAATTTCTACTGAGTCAATTTGAGCTGATGGAAAAAGTTTGTGTAAGGTTGTGGGTAATGAGCCCCCACCCAATCCAATTATCAAAATGTGTTGGGGAGATGGGTTTAGATACAAGGCACCCATCATCATTTTTGTGTAATTCAAAACTAGAAGATTGGGATCAGTAAGAGATATGCAGGACTGCTGACCTCCATTACGTTTATTCAATCGGATGCATCTCATCCCATCTTCCTCAGAAACAAGTATGTTGCGATACAACGATTTTTCTAAATGAATGTCTTTTGGAGTAGTTTTACCAAGAACTAAACATGAAGTTAAAGAAAATAATAGCGCCAGCAAGGTGGTGGTAAATATTCTCAAGGAAGCACTACTCATTTTCAGAACCTTGTAATGAAACAGCTAATAAGCCTAGGGCGGCTGAAATAAGCATCATGCCAATAAAAATAGAGTTAATTTCAAACAGCAAGACTAGATAAAACGAGGTGGAAATGGTGCCAGCAGCACTGCCAAATGTTGAGATAAAATAAAGTTTACCTGCTGATTTTCCGCTGACATTTTTCTCCGTGCTTAAAAGTCGAATAGCGTAAGGAGAAATTGCACCAGATAAAACGCAAGGAATAAAAAGCAATGCCGACGACGCCATCAAAGAACCATAACGTGGGTCATGAATATTGTTGAAAATCCAATCTAATACAGGTTCTCCAACAAGGATGACGGGCAGAGTGGTTATAGAGGCAGAAATGAGCAGTAGCCCCAGTTTCCTTAAACTTGGGTTATGAACAGAAAGATGTCCACCGATAAGATAACCCACAGAAAGTGCAAGCATGAAAACGGTGATGATACCGCCCCATACATAAATACTATTACCAAAGCTGGGTGCTAATATTCGGCCACTCAACAATTCGACTGCCATGACATAAAAGCCTGACCAGCCAGCTAAAGTAAAGACAAGTAATTTTTTTAACCTAGCCATTTTCTTCCTTCAAGTTAGGACAAGTACTGAGGCAGTCGTCAGCCCATCTTCTTATAAGTAAAACTTTTTATTTTTTAGTGTAGCGGTGTTTAACGCCCACTGGGAAGTATTCGGTGTCACCAAAGGGCCGCAGCTCCACTTCCGGAAGTTGAAAAGACTCCGGTGCGTAGTTGGCAAACTCGCTGTTTAAGCGTCGCACGTGGTGTTTAATCGACTGTGCGAGTTTGTCGATCAAGTCTGGATCGGCTTCCACCTCAGCCCCCATGTTGGGCAATAACTCGACCACGACATGAACGTATTCATCGTGATTGGGCCGTGATCTCACTTCCATCACAAACTTGCCCGAAACCTGTTTCTGGAATTCTGGCTGCTCCAAACCGACGATGACATTTTCTGGGTAAATGTTTGCGCCAAAAAATGAAATGGTGAAATCAGCACGGCCAAATACATACACAAAAGGCTGCTTGCAAATCGCTTTTTCTTCTTCGGAATGCGGGTCAATACCAAGATTAACCAGTGGATCAAAACAATGCTTCTCACAAAATGCCATCATTTCTTCGTAGCTAAATATGCCGCCGGTGTCGTTGATGTGATAGCGCATCAACGGAATGCCGTTATCGACGGTGAGCACCAGCGTGCCATCATGGATTTCAAAAAAGCGACTCGTGGGGTCGTACTGCACAAAGGAGGGCAGACGGGGTTCGCCAAACAACTCCAACGCAGCAGCAGGATTGTTCGAGAGGAAGCGGCGAATGCTGATGCTCAGCGGCGTCTCTAGGCCGAGCACGGCTGCATCCGCCGTGCCGTAGAGCGATACCGTATCAAAACACGGGTTGCTGGCCCCGACGTTGTGGCACATGTTGTTGCGCCACTCTTCCGTAAATACTTCACCCGCAAAAATCATTTTCACATTGTATTTTTGCCACTCAATGCCACGAGCCACGCCAGTATCGATCACGTCTTTCACAAACGGTGGGTAGCCCATCAACACGGTCTGGTCGAATAGAGGCCCTAGCTCGGCAACTACGCGAAGAGCCTCTTCCTTATTGGTTCCTGGCGTGACAGCCGTAATTTCATACCCCTTTTCAGACAAGTAGCGCAGGCTTTGCTGAGAATACAAACCACCCACCCACGTCCCCATCGGGAACACCACAATCACCAACGTTCTTTTTTTATCCGCCTGAAAACTACCGCGATAAATCTGCTCGAAGAACAGCGCGATATCCAACTCATGTTTCATGTTGCGCGGCCAAAACATCGGCAACCCCGTCGAACCTGATGACACGGAAATTAAATCGCACGAAGACAGATCACCCTCGCGGCACAACGTAGGCAATGGGTAGGCTTGGAGATAGTCCGGTTTATTTACCAGCGGCAACTTATGGAAGTCCGCATAGGTGTGAACATCAGCCGCCGTTACGCCATGCTTGGCCAGATACTCTCGATACGCTGGCACTTGTGCGTAAATCTCACGGAACATCGCTACAACATTGTCCTCGGCCGACATAGCAATACGTTCTTCCGCCAGGGTGCGGTAAGGCGTTTCAATAAAAGTATGGAGAGGTGCGAGGTGGTTTTGTGCGCTATTTTTCATAAGAAAAACCAGTAGTCAGGCGGTAGGTGAAAAAACTGTTTATGACGCATTTTATCAGGGCACGGCCACAAGAGGCGCATCAAATGGCTCTCTTGACTTGGTCGCCAGAGAGTGTTTATCCACGAGGGTTTCGGTCCTATTCAATGCCTAGAATATCCACAACCGCCTCTCGTAGTATCGCAACCAGTTCAGCGTCTATGTACTTGTACTTGGCACATAGTCTGTGTGCGCTAAGGCGGGGGGGCAGCCCCATTGATTGGAGTGCTAGTTGCAGGGGGAGTCTTCATGGTCTTCAAGCTCCGGTGGCTTGAACATCTTCAGTTTGTATTTCTGTAGAAGCAGGTCAACGACCTTTTGAACGTGGGAGCCAGGCTTGGGAGATTTGATTTGGTGTTTCATGGAGGTGAATGTGTCAATTTCGACTTTCTCCTCTCCGTCCAGAATTAAAACCCAAGAATCGCCTTGCAATCCAGCTTTCACCCTAGAAAAATTTGTACTAACGAAAGCAACTAGCTCAGTGTGAAGTTCTGCGTAGTGCTCTTGGTATTCCAGCTCCGCAAAGATCATATGCTTCCTTTTCTGTTTTTCGATGGAGGCGTTAAATCCCGTCGTGAAATGAAAGAATGGCTGTGACGTTGGGGTCTATGCTTAGATATAAGGCCCTGCTCCGGACTAGGCAAGGTATCTTTGGATCAACTGATTTGAAGCCTGTGCCAATCCAACCAAAGTTGATGGGGCTGCTTGTTTTGAGAGCAGTTGTCAGTCTTTCCAGTGCAGCTACATGTGACTTACGAGTGACGAACTCTGGAAATAGAAATGTAGATTGGATCAGCGAGTAAGTTCCTCTGACAGTGAAAAGTGAGCAACTTCCGAAATAGGGGTCTTTGTAGCTTTGTGCGCTGGAATGGGTTGGCTGGATTACTAGCTCGTAATCAGTTGCGCTCTTCAGGTTGAGGCTCTTGACGATGACTGGCTCGAAAGAGCCGCCAGCTAGTGCGTTGCTGGCTAGCAGAGAGGCTGCGATGAGGATTGCGGATAAGCGTGGCATGGGTTTAATTGTTTCCTTCTTAACTTTCCAAAAAATATTGTGCTAAGAAACTTTCGGCTGCCAAGCAATTTGCACTCTTCTGTGCTGTGTTACGCAGTCACGAAGGTACAGATTGATCAGGCTCTGATAGGGAACACCTGCCTCGTCTGCCATTCCTTTGAAGTAGCCAATGACATCTTCTGACAGACGCATGGTGACGGGTTTTTTGAGTTTTGAAGCGTAAGGATTCTTACGCGACTTCATTTTGGAAAGATCGTATTCAGTTTTCATGGGTGTTCACCTCCGTAAAAAGTGCGCTCACGTTTGGTTGCGTTTCTTGCTGAAATAATGCGGATGACGTTGCCAGAGTCGCGCTCACAATGGCACACAAGAAGCAATTTAGCGCCTGTACTCAGGCCGAGTAGAAGAAAACGCTCTTCGTTTTGAGAATTGTCTTCGTCAAAGAACTGCACTGCAAATTCATCGTAAAAGACGGTTTGAGCTTCCTCAAAGGAAACCCCGTGTTTTTTGGTATTAGCCGCAGCTTTAGCGGGGTTCCACTCAAACGCAATCATAAATACATTGTATTTAACATTAGATCAAAGTCAAGTTGCGTGGACAGGCCCGATTAAATGCCTAGAGTATCCGCAACCGCTTCTCGTAGCATCTCAACCAGTTCAGCGTCCATGTATTTGTACTCATCAGGAATGTCGAGCACGTAGAGCCGTTTGTTTTCTAAAGCAGGCCGGAAATCGGACATCAAACGAGACTTATGTTTTTCTTCCATTACAAAAATCACATCTGCCCAATTAATGTCATTGATCGAGACAACGTGTTTTGCGTTAGCGCTAGTCCCACCAGACCGAACTGAAAGAGCAGGATGCTTGCGCCACACTTGCTCTGCGGTAGGGCTGCGCCATTGGTTTCGGCTGCATACAAACAGTACGTTGGTTTTAATTTTTGGGTGGGGTATTGAGCTTTTCTTCTTTATTCTCAAAGACCATTTTGAAATGCAAATTTTCTCCACTACCATCGGTTATCCATGGTGCTTGAGTTATGTTATCAATCTGACCGTCTGGATTGCTCTGCCGCCAAAAGGCTCTTGACCCTTCGGGGTAGTCAGATGTCCATGTATTGGGTTGTCTGCCGCTTTCCGTTGTTCGACGTCCCATGCTAACAACACCAAAGCTAGCATGGTCTTCGTTTTGAAGGCCAGACATACTGAGCCAAGCAATATATTTTTGACCGGAAATAAGCTTTATATGAGGTACATCGAATGATACCCAGCCATTGGAGTCTTTAGAAACCAAAACTGTTTCTGACTCCCACAACGTAGAAGAATTTGGACGATCACCCTCCCAGACGGATATTCTAAGTTTGACATTCACATCCAACCCGTTATAACTCCTACATTGAAACCCGACCTTTATTAGTAAGTCATGCCCTTTAGGTGGAAGAAATATCTGACCTAAAGCAGTGGTGCCGCCCATAGCGCTTTTATCGTAAAGACTAAAACTGCTTGATTCGAATCCATGCACTTCAACGGGAGGTATTGTCGCTTCCGTTCGTTTATCTTGTTTAGGTTGATTAGGTTGATTACAACCTGAAATAAGACCTAGAAAAACAATACCAACTGCTAATGTTTTAAACATTCAAGAATTTCCTATTTGATTTGTATTGCAAGAAAAAATCTAAGGTATTTCGTTGGATTCTCACACCGCCTCAAAATGCTCCAACATCAATTGCACACTCGCCATGCCATTAAACTCATTCACGGCCAGTCGGTAGGCGGCGCGGATGGTGTTGGGGGCGCTTTCGGCGAAGTTGAATTGGATGGCTTCAAAGCGGGCGGCGCCTTTTTTGAGTGTTAATTTCAGATGGCGATCTTTTAGGTTGGGCGGTTTCAACCTCCAAGTGCAACAAAGTTAAGTTTATCAGCCCAGTAAGTCCTGAAGTCAAAAGCGTCTTCAGGAAGGAACAGTTCAGCAGGGCATTTCCACGCTAGCGTTTTTCTGGGACGCGTATTGAGCTTCCAAGCAATATCATCGAGCTCCTGCTGAGAGAATACGGAAAGAT